>VFQP010002946.1_pt1 | contig 18128 bp, 13 predicted proteins | sample 3512351 | NCBI WGS metagenome assembly VFQP01 (sample SAMN10412372, study PRJNA504923) | tailings metagenome | isolation source: Relicate 1 Philex TSF1 revegetated site | place: Philippines: Tuba, Benguet | collected 2017-08-29
TACGGGATATGGAAGCCATACAAATGGCGAACACCAAGATTGACGAAATCCGTACTGCCTTTACCGAGTGGCTTCACGCCCAAAACGATGAGTTTAAAAGCAGGCTGACCGACCAATACAACGATACGTTTAACTGTTTCGTCCGACCGAACTATGACGGCAGCCATCAGGACTTTCCGGGATTAGACCGTAAGGCGTTGGGCATTGAAGACCTGTATTCCAGCCAAAAGGACACCGTTTGGATGATAAAGCTGAACAATGGTGCTATCTGCGACCACGAAGTAGGTGCAGGAAAAACGTTAGTAATGTGTACGGCAGCACAGGAAATGAAGCGTTTGGGATTGGCACACAAACCGATGATTATCGGGCTGAAAAGCAATGTTCACGAAATTGCCGAAGCGTACCGCACTGCCTATCCACACGCTAAAATCCTGTTTCCGGGCAAAGAAGATTTTACGCCCCAAAAACGCCTGCGAATTTTCGGGGATATTAAAAATAACGATTGGGATTGTGTAATCCTCACACACGACCAATTCGGAATGATACCACAATCGCCCGAAATACAAAAGGAAATACTCGAAATAGAATTGGACAGCGTAGAGCGAAACCTCGATGCACTGGAATCGCAAGGCAAGGAAGTTACCAGAGGTATGCTTGCCGGAGTAATCAAGCGGAAAGAAAACCTCGAAGTCAAACTCAAAACCCTGCAACACGATATTGAAAACCGTAAAGATGATGTGGTGGACTTTAAGATGATGGGCATTGACCATTTGTTCGTTGATGAAAGCCACCAATTCAAAAACCTAATGTTTAATACAAGACATACAAGGGTTGCCGGATTGGGCAATGTGGACGGCAGTCAAAAGGCAATGAACCTGCTTTTTGCTATCCGCACCATTCAGGAACGCACAAATGCGGATATGGGAGCAACTTTCCTTTCGGGTACAACTATCAGCAACTCATTAACCGAACTGTACCTGCTATTCAAATACCTGCGACCAAAAGCATTGGAAAAACAAGGCATTCACTCTTTTGATGCGTGGGCTGCTATTTATGCAAGGAAAACGACCGATTATGAATTTTCTGTTGCTAACAACATTGTAGCAAAAGAACGTTTCCGATACTTTATCAAAGTGCCGGAGCTGGCACAATTCTACTCGGAAATCACGGATTACCGAACGGCAAAAGATATAGGCATTGACCGCCCCAATAAGAACGAGGTATTGTATAACATACCGCCCACTCCTGACCAGGAGGAATTTATCCAAAACCTTATGCAATTTGCCAAAACGGGCGATGCTACCTTATTAGGAAGAGAACCTTTATCACAAAGCGAAGAAAAAGCAAAGATGCTTATCGCAACGGACTACGCCCGTAAGATGTCTTTGGATATGCGGATGGTAAGCGGTGCGTATGATGACCACCCCGACAACAAGGCTTCGCATTGTGCGGCAAACATTGCCAAGTATTACAACCAATACAATGCACAAAAAGGAACGCAGTTCGCTTTTTCGGATTTAGGAACCTACAAGCCGGGCGAATGGAATGTGTACTCCGAAATCAAACGTAAGCTCGTGGAAGACCACGGCATACCTGCACACGAAGTCCGGTTTATACAGGAAGCCAAGAATGATAAGCAACGCAAGGAACTTATCAAAGGAATGAACGAGGGTAAAATCCGTGTGCTGTTCGGTTCTACAAGTATGTTGGGTACAGGCGTGAACGCACAGAAAAGAGCCGTTGCCGTTCATCATTTAGATACACCGTGGCGACCAAGCGACCTTGCCCAAAGGGACGGTCGGGCAGTCCGAAAAGGCAATGAGATTGCCAAGTTCTTTGCCGACAACAAAGTAGATGTAATTATCTATGCCGTAGAAAAATCACTGGATAGCTACAAGTTTAACCTGTTGTACAATAAACAGCTATTTATAGACCAATTAAAAAACAACAATCTCGGCAAACGGACTATTGACGAGGGCAGTATGGACGAAAAATCGGGAATGAACTTTTCGGAATATGTGGCTATCCTTTCGGGAAATACCGACCTGTTGGATAAAGCCAAGTTAGAAAAACAAATTGCAGGATTGGAAAGCGAAAAACAGGCGTTTAACCGTTCAAAGTATAGTGCGAAGTACAAATTGGAAGACTATACGGCTGAACTTGATAAAGCCCAATCCCGCTTTGACCGTATGAGCCTTGATTGGAATAATCTGCAAGGGCGTATCCAAAAACGTTCGGACGGTACAATCGCAAATCCTGTGCAATTAGACGGCTTGCCATCCAATGCGGATATGAAACAAATCGGTACAAAGCTCAACCAGCTTGCGGACAAAGCCCGCACCGGAGGTCAGTATGAAGAAATCGGTACGTTGTACGGATTTACATTATTGGTCAAAACCGAAATGTCCGAAAAAGAGGGCGTGGATATTCGGGTAAACCGCTTTTTGGTGCAGGGTAAAGGCAATATCAAATATACCTACAACAATGGTATCATCGCTAAAGATGAAAAGCTGGCTGCTGTGAACTTCCTTAATGCACTGGAGAAGTTGCCCGGCTATATCGAGCAGGAGCAAAAGAAAATTGCGGAAATACAAAAAGATTTACCTGTTCTTCAGGAAGTGGTTAATGGTACGTGGTCTAAGGAAAACCGCTTGAGTGAACTCAAAACGGAATTAGCTGCTGTTGAGCGAAAGATACAGTTATCCATTACGCCGGAAACTAAAGAGGAACCCGAAAAAGAACCCGAAAAAATGGAACATATCCCCATTGTTGCTGATAGTATGGTAAGTTGTAAAAGTGTTCATATCTCACGAGGGGTATTATAATATTACTTCTCGTCCTGCTCTTCCATTTTCTTTATTAGAGCCTCACAAAGACTGTTAAGGAACTTCGTTCGGTTTATCTTACGAGATTTGAGTTCCATAAATGTATGATAAAAATCGCCCAAATCAATATTGAAAGCACTTTCAAATGTTTTGGCAATTAGTTTTATGTCTGTATTTCCATTGTTAAACACACCGTGGGAATACAGTGCATAAATCAGTTCAGTCAATGCTGTTTTGCTTGCTGTCCAGCTCAAAGGAGATTTACTATGTACTTTTTTATAATGTCTGTTATTTAGTTGGTCTTCAAGATAAAGTTGTATTAAATCGTTTGCCAGTATCTTAGCTGCTTTGTAATCGGCAATGGTAGAAAAGGAATGGTCTGTTTCAAAATAAATGGTGTCTAAATTTAACTTAATATCGTACTTTCCCCGAACAAATAGTTGGTCATCAATAAAGGTATTATTAGTGCGGTAATATTTATAAAATTCAAGGTTGTTGTCAAAATACCTTTTGAGTTTTTTCAATTCATCATTAAGGTATTTCTTAATAGGTTTCGCACCGCAAGGCTTTTTTGCTTCGATTTTATAAATGGCATTGTAGTAAATCAGTTTTGAAACAATGGCAGGTTTCTGATGTTTGAAAAAATGGATTTCTTCATTAATATTCTTAAATCCTCTATTTAGAACATATTCCTTTAATTCAGACAGGCATTTAAGGATGACATCTATAACGGCCTCTATCCGTTGTATAGAACAATCCGCTTCAATCTCTAATTCATCGATTGCTATTTCCAATTTATGTAATGTGTCATTATAGAATTTCTCCATTCTGTTACTTTTAAATCCTGATGTTTGAGGTATTCATAGAAAAACTAAATCAGCCTTATTTCCAAGCCAATACTACCGTTCCGAGAATGATAAGGCTCGCTCCGGCAAAAGTTTTTAATGTTAGCGGTTCTCCCAAAAATATAACTGCCATAATAATTGTAAGGGCTACACTTAGTTTATCAACGGGTGCAACCTGCGATACGTTTCCCAATTGCAGGGCTTTGAAATAAAACAGCCACGATAAGCCTGTGGCTATTCCTGAAATGATAAGGAAAATAATATTTTGCTTTGACAGGGTGCTAATTCCTTTTGCTTCGCCTCTTGCCATAACAATAAACCAAACCATTATCAATATAACAACCGTCCGTATTCCGGTTGCAAGATTGGAATTTACATTTGCTACGCCCAGTTTGGCAAATATTGCAGTAAGCGCAGCGAACAAAGCGGATAAAAGAGCATAAACGAACCACATAATAATTGATTTTAAAAATTTTTTACAAATCCAATTCCGAAACCTTTATTCTGATAAAAAGGCACAATCATAGTTGTAGCGTTCTTTGGTTTACCTGATAACAATCCATTGATTTTAGGGTAGAGCCAATATGCCAGTTCCGTTGATAAAATGCCAAAACCTGCACCTGCTACCACATCATTTACCCAATGCTTGTCATTCAATGTTCTGTACACTCCGGTAAAAACGGCAAATGAATAACCGGAAATACTTAGCCAAAAATTGGTGTCTTTATACTCCCTGAACATAAATTGCGCAGAAGAAAAGGCTGTTGCAGTATGCCCGGATGGAAAGGATAAATTATTTGAGCTGTCTGGTCTTTCTTCCTTTACAATATGTTTTAAGGGAACCACAAAGGCAGCAGAAATCAATTGCGAGGTAGCATAAATAATGGTTCTGTCCCTGAAATTATGCTTCCCTTTTATCCCTGCCGCATTTAAACCATATACCATTACTGCCGGAGCATATTGGGTATAGTCATCCAACGATATATGGTCGGGTTGATGTTCGTTTATTTCTTCTCTGGTAGAAGAATTGAGTTGTTTCAAACCGTCACTTTCCAAGCTCACTATTCCGAAACCGATAAACACCGTTGGAGTAATCAGATGTTTGTAGCCTAATTTATAGGCTTTGTCGTTATTAATCGTAATTGCACTATCCTGTAAAGCAACTCTTGTATTGAGGATAGTATCTTGTGCCGATACAAAACAGATATTGACCAGCACAAGAAATAAAGTAATTACGAGTATTAAGGTAGTTGACGCATTTTTTTTTATCGAGAGCATTTCATTTAGTGAGTGTTGTTTCTAATCTTTCAATATTTACTTCTTTAAACTTTTGAAGAACATTTTTTCCATACTCTGTATAATAGCTGTGGCTCTTTAGTAAAGTATAGTTTATTTCAGCCCACTCCATATCGGTATAAGTTTTGCCAAAATAAATTGCGAACTCTTTTCTTAACCGTTGCTCATATTTGGGATAATCCGGCTTTGTGAAATGGTACATATCCGCATCTGCCAAAACTCCTTCTTCGGGCGATTTCGGATATTGCGGAACGCGTGTTGCCTCAATGCAAGCCAAAACCTGTTCTATATCTTCTGTTGGATAATTGTTCCTATTCAAAAAATCTGCTGCAATAGTTTTACTGCTGTCCTCGTGGTTGGTATAGGTGGTTGTATAACCACAATCGTGAAACCACGCTGCCAGTGTAACTACCTCTAATTGCTTTGGGGTAAAATGACATTCCCCTGCAATTTCAATCGCCGCTTTTACAACTTCCTGCGTGTGCATTACAGTGTGAAAGCCCATATCATTGGGAAGTTTGCCTGATAAAATCTCCAGCACATAATCCCGTACTATATCAATAAAATCTCCATTGGTCATTATTTATTATTTAAAATTTATAGCTATATCCTAATCTGATAACCTGTGTTTCATAATAATCATCGCTTGTGTAATTGAAGCCAATTCCGTCTATCTTCCTTTTAATAACCATCGTATTCAATAAGTCGGTAGCATTAAAGAAAATCTCGCCTTTACCTTTCTGAACTGATTTCTTCAATCCGCCATCTACTGAAAACCTTGATAGGATTTTTCCTTGCGGTATAATATCAGGTGCTAAATAAACGGCTGTCAGTTGGGCATCCCATCCCTTAGCAAAACGAAAAGTATTGTTCAGTTTCAGGTTGCCCGATATTGCTGATTGCTGGTCAGCCGAAAAGGTGTTGGGTTCAGGGTACAGGTTCTCTGCCGTGAAAGCATTTATCTGGTTCCGGTAAAGATTACCGTTGATGTTAAAGGAATAAACATCAGAAACCTTTTGGTCGAAAATAGCCTCCAAACCAGTATTATAGCTCTTACCTGCATTTTGGAATATGGCATATATCAGTGTACTGCCTGGAACAGTGCTTGAAATTCTCGTGATGGTTCCATCAGCAAAACGATGGTACAATGCGGAATAAAAATAACCGCTGTTCCACGTGTTCTTATAACCTAACTCTATGGAATTGGTAAACTGCGGGCGTAATGCAGGGTTTCCGACTTTGATAATTTCCGCATCATCGTATTTCGGGAAAATACGGATGTCCACTTCATTAGGTCTGTCCACTCTGCGGTTATAGAATACCGAAAGTTTATTGTTGTCGTTCAGCTTATAAGCCAACCTCATATTCGGGAACGGCTGCGTATAGTGGTAGCCATCGCTTTTGTAAGTGCTATGGTTGGGATTAACATCGTACTGTATCTTCACGTACTCCATACGCAAACCCAATTCAGCTTCCCATTTTTCATTTTCAAAAACATAATTCCCGTAAATCGCTGGTATCAGTTCTTTATAGTTTGCCCAACCTCCGGCATCCATATCCAAAACTGAATTGGCTCCGGGTCTGAACTCCATATTGGTAGGAATGCTTCTGTTACGGAGTTTTATACCTGTTTCAATACGTCCATACTTCAAAGGCTTGATGTAGTCTATATTGAAGTCATATACCTGTTCGTCCGATAGCAGTTTAAAGGCATCTGTTCCTGTGGATGATGGCAGGTAATTGTCGTAAAAATATTGCTCGTCTTCTCTGTGAAAGGTATAGTTGAAACCGATGTTCAGCAAATGACCTGCTTCTTTAAATTTGTGCTGGTAAGCTGCCGTAGCCATTGCCGTGGTCTTTAGTTCATCCTCCAAGAACTGCCAAAGGCGTAACCGCCCGGAAATATCCCCGTTAAAAAATGGCTGGTCGCCACGGTCAATAATCTTCTCACTGCCGTACATTCCCGAAACGGTTAGGGTGTTTTGCTCGTCAATGTTCCAATCTACGCCTGCTTTGGTAGTAAGGAAATTGGTATTCCTGTTCCGCTTCAGTTGGGAATTGATAACAGTTCCATCATCATAGTGCCTTGTTACAAACTCATTTTTATTCAGCGTTTCAGTATATAGGTTATCTGCCTGCAAAAAGATGTTTACCTTATCCTTTCTGTAATTCAGCGATAGCGAGGGATTAATCTTTGGTGTGAATGTATATTGCGGTCTGATAGTGGGTAGGTTTTCTTTCCGTACCCAAAGTGAACCCAATCCCGAAGTCAAACCTACCTTACCATTAAATCCGTTCTGCTTGTTTTTCTTCATTATGATGTTAATGATGCCTGCATTACCGTTGGCATCATACTTTGAAGATGGGTTGTTGATAATCTCTATTTTATCAATGGCAGATGAAGGAATATTGTCAAGCCCAGTTTGGCTGCCAAAACCAGTTAAAGCGGTTTGCTTGCCGTCTATCAGAACCGTAACCTTATCATTACCCCTTAATTGTACTTTACCATCCTGCATCGTAACACCGGGCAAGTTTTGCATACTTTGTAAAACCGAACCTCCGCTTTGACTGATATTATCGGCAACGGAGTAGGTTTTCTTGTCCAGCTTGCTGCTCACATCGCTTGCCTTTGCGGAAATGGTAACGCCTTCCAAAACCGTTGATGCTTCTTCCAATTCGATGATGGGAATATCCAAAAATGCTGAAAGGCTACCGACAAATAACGGCTGTTCCTTGTTCTTAAATCCCATAAAGGAAACTTCTAAACGATAGTTACCGGGCTTAATATTGGCAATGGAAAACCTGCCTTCATCATTGGTTACCGTTCCGGCTACAAACACACTGTCTTTTTCATTTTTTACGACAATATTTACATAAGGAATAGCTGATTTATCCGCCTTATTTTTTACCATACCGGAAATGGTAACAGACGACACCTGTGCATTGGCTACCGAAGCAGCTATTATGGAAATGAGTACAAAAAACAACCTTATCTTATTCATTATCTTAATCTTTGACCTCTTTTAAAAATTTACCTGCATTGTCAAAAATCAGGTCTTTTCCTTTTACTTCTACTTCGTAGGTAACACCCCCTTTGCTGTTAGTAATCTTTGCTACCTCTTTGATTTTTTGCCCTGCGTAATTTTTGGAAACATAGGCTTTGGCATTGGCTGGCAGTGCATCCATTTTGATTTCAATCTCTGTTTCAAGAATATTTCCCGAAGCATCAATCAATACAGAATAACCGGTCTTCGCCAATTCAAATCCTACCTCATAATTTCCCTTTTCTTTTTCCCATTTCAGTTCCTTTGCATTGGGGTAGTTCTTTTGTAAGGCTGATTTAACCATTGCCGGAACATCTTTGTCCGAAACTTTTTGTGCATTGGCGAATGACACGCTTGCCACTGTTGCCAATAGAAAGAATAGCTTTTTCATTTTTTGATTTCTGATTGTGAGCTACAAAATTCCAAAGCGATTTAGAAGAAATTTAGAATGCCGTATTTGCTCATTATGGAATAACCATAAAAAACCCGAGGTAAGCCTCGGGTATATCCAAATGAAACGTAAGTATCAAAATGCTTGTCCTATTCCAAAGAAGAACAAACCGTCTTCTTTTGATTTGCCATAATCGAAATACAGTACGGTAGATTGGTTCCAGCCTATTCTTAGACCTGCTCCATAGGAATATTTTATATTTTGGAAATTTAAGTCCTGCCAGCGGTCACGTACCGTTCCCATATCAAAGAACGGTGCAACCGTGAATGAGAAATGTTGTTTCCATAAATTAGTTTCTGCTAAACGTGTCCTTAATTCAACATTGGCAAACCACATAGACCTTGCAAGGAAACGGTTAGCCCTGTAACCTCTTAATGAGGCTTTACCGCCCATAGCATTGATGCTTCCTTCAGGCGACCATTGGTCTTGGTATTCAAAGAAAGGGGCATTCTTACCAAATACATTTCCAATTCCGGCACGACCCGCTAACACCGTGCGGGGTCCGAACGGAAGTTTTTGATAATAGCGTCCTTGTATTAATAGTTTGTCGAAATCAAATTGCGAACCGATAAGCTTACTCGAATACTCATTGGCAATCTCGAAGTAAGCACCTTTTGTCGGGTCGGGCTCAAAATCCCTTGTATCGTATATAATCGCATTCTGTATAATGGAAACCCAACCGCCATCTACGCCTGAAATATTTCCTTGCTCAAAATCACGTCTTAAAAGTGATGTGCCGTTAGGTGCTTTGGTATGGTTTCCGGTTACGGGGTCAATCGCATCGGCTTCCGTTCCCTCAAAGGTTTTATAGCTTAAATGCTGTATTTCATATCCGCCCATTATCCGCCACTTGCCATTACCTAAAGCATAGTCGGCTTTAAGGTTCAACATATATTCGGTTTCCCTGAAACGGTTGGAAAGTGCATCGGTTACAAAGGCTGCTTCGCCCACACCACCTGGACGCAGTGTTTTTCTTGCTCTGTCGTATGCTGCATAAGTGGAGAAAGTTGTGTTTTCGTCAGAAGGCAGATGTAAATCTCCTAATGTTTTCTCGGTAAGTCCGAAATACAGATTTGCCGGATTTTGTTGAGCTTTAAAATCTATCTTGAAACGCCAGCGTGTGCCTTTGTAATACGGTACGTCTAACGATAAAGCCAGCTCCCTTGCATTGGAAGTGTAATAAGCGGCATTGGCTTTGAGTTTCATCAGGTAGGGCGTATAGGCAAACAATTCGTTATCCCGTTTACCGTTCCATATCACATTGGCTCTTACTCCAAATCCGAACCCTGTTACTGGGTCGGAAGAAATGTCCGGAATGCCTGTAATAAATGTTCCTTCTCGTTTTTTAGCAAGGTCTTCATCGCTCATCCGTTTGGATTTGATAAATGACAGACTGTCTTTCCTTACTGTAATGGTGTCCTGTGCCTCTACTGCAAAAGGTGCAGCCAACGTTGCAATAATTGATGCTAATTTTCTCATAAACTGAATAACTTTTTATTTATATCCGGCAAAACTCATAAATGAATTAGAAGAAATTTAGAATTGGGTCTTTCCTATTAATGTTTATTCTTCATCTTCCCGTTTTTAAACCGTTCACTGGCAGTTTGATAATAGGCGATGGTTTGTAATACCAATTCCTTGTTTTGGTTTTTGGTTTCAGAAAGGGATTTATCCCTTTCCGATACGCTGAATTGCTTTACTCTTTTACGGTCGTCAATTTGGGTAAACAGGTTTTCTTTAAGTAAGCCTAATGTTCTGTAATTGCCGATAAATGCCCGTTCTTCCCCTGCTTTCATCTGGTTAATATCTTTCCCGTACAAGGCTGTATTATAGTTCCAATGCAGATACCCGAACAATGTAGGCATCAGGTCTATCTGTGATACCAACCTGCCTATTTTTTCCGGTTCGTGGGGCAGGTTGTAAATAATTGCAGGGATATGGTGCTTGTCAATATTGATTTCCCATTTGCCTGCACTGCTGGCACAATGGTCTGCAACAATAACAAATACCGTATTTTTAAACCACGGTTTTTGTTGCGCTTCTGCAATGAATTTCCCCAACGCATAATCCGTATATTTCACGGCTGCATTCCTGTCGCCCTGTGGCAAATCTATTTTACCTTCGGGGAAAGTGTAAGGCTTGTGGTTGGATGTTGTCATTACAAATTGAAAGAAAGGCGTATTGGCGTTGCTGCTTTTATCCGCATATTTGATTGCCTGTTTGTACAAATCTTCATCACAAATTCCCCAGGCATTTTCAAAACTTACTTCGTTGGTTGGAATATTGTATCTGTGTGTATCAATATCTTCAGATAGAGGATTTCCCCTGTCCCTGTCCACAATATCAAAACCCTGACCACCAAAAAAGTTGTTCATATTATCGAAATAACCATCGCCGCCATAAATGAAATAGGGATGATAGTTCTTTTGTTGCAGTATCGTAGCAATAGAAAAGATATGGTCATTGCCCGGTCTTCTTACAATACTGTTGCCTGGCGTTGGCGGAACGCAAAGCGTGAGTGCTTCCATTCCTCTTACGGTTCTTGTGCCTGTTGCATATAGATTGGTAAAGAAAACGCTTTGGTTTGCAAGACTATCATAATTGGGTGTAAGGTTGTCGTTATTGCCAAAGGCTTTTAGAAAATCCCCGCTAAAGCTCTCGATAGCTATCAGGATGATATTGGGATGGATTTCATTTTCTCCTTTTGTTATCCTGTTGATATTATCCCATTGCACGGAAGTGTACTGCTGATTTTCCTGTAAAAGCGTTTTCTTTAATATGTTATATGCTTCTTTGTCATCTAACTTGGGATAGAAAATATCGTAATCCAGTTCGTTAGACCTGAATGAAGCAAAGAATGAAAACACACCGTTCTTGCCCAATTCGTTTACCACCAAATTATTGCTGAAATCAGCCTGCTTATTCTTCATTACGCCCAATAACAGAAGCCCAACCAACAATACAGGAACAGCATAAACGGCTCTGATGCGCATAGAATGTTTGTCTGAAAACGTATTTCTTAAAACTCCTTTCTTATGTAGCAGGAAAAACGTACCGACTACTAAAGCCAATAAAACGGCAATGATAAGCGGTAAGGGATATGACTGGTTAATATTGGACACCACTTCGTATGTGTATATCAGGTAATCAACTGCAATAAAATTGAACCTTACCCCGAACTCATCCCAAAACGGAAACTCTGCCATCAAACTAAAAAAGATAATGATAAGGACAATGGAAAGATAGAAGTAGGTAAAAACCTTATCTGCCAATGAACCTATCCATTTCTTGGGAAACAGCAAAAGGTAAACGGTATATAGTAACAGGAACGATAGCCCTGCGCTTATATCAAAAACAAATCCCGTAAGGAATGCTCTTAAAAGAGAAACAAAATTAAAGTCAACATCTTTTGCTGTCCACACAAGGAAAATAACCCTTGTCAGAAATGAGAGAACGGCATACAAAAACACTATTGAAAACAATAGCGAAAAGCGGTTATTAATATACTTTTGCATATAGGTAGGGGAAATAAATAACAAGGATAATAGTGAATGCAGTCAGGGCTGCAAAGGTTACTGCGCCCGCAGAAATATCTTTGATAAAGCCAACTTTTTTGTGATAACCGGGGTGGATAAAATCACAAAGTTTTTCAACGACTGTATTCAGGCCTTCGATAGATAAAACCAGCCCGATAGATAAAATCTGGAACATCCATTCTGTTTTTGTTATGTGGAACAAAAAGCCGATAATAACTGACAGGACTGCTAAAGAGAATTGTGTGATAACGGAATGTTCGGTTCTAAGTAATAAATAGGCTCCTTCAAAAGCATATCGGAAGCTCTTGGCTCTGCCTATTAAAAAACCGTCTTTTGGGTTCTTCATTTAACCACTCATTTAAATTAAACGAGCAAAGTTGAAAATGAATTTAGAAGAAATTTAGAATTTTATATATAATGAGTGTTTAAGAAAACAGATAAAATTTAGGTGCAGATTTACTATTGCTGCTGATTGCGTTGCAAATAAAAAGCCCCTTTCGGGGCTTTTTATTTTATTGTAAAAGAGGTTTAAAATGTAACTAAAAAAATATGCTCTCCGTTTTCAAAGTTATACGTTACCCGCCACCTGTGAAGTTTGCATACTTCCTGAACGATGGATAAGCCCAACCCGCTACCGCTATTGTCAGCAGACATCCTCGAAAATCTTTTGAACAACAAATCGGGATTGAGTGCCTGTCCTCCCGAATTTCTAACTTCAAAACCTGATTTTGATAATGCTACTCTTATTGCACCTCCCGGCGAAGTATGGCGGATTGCATTAATGATAAGGTTATTGATTAATACTTCGGTCAATCCGCTATTGCCTTTCAGTTCAACGTCCGGTTGAATATCAGAACCGATACTTATATTTTTCTCTTTAAAATGCTCTTGCAAAGCATCCATACTTTGAACGACCAAAGTATCGAAGTTGATAAGTTCCGAATTATTAAACTGGCTATTTTCAATCTTGGCAAGCAATAGCAGGTTTTTATTGATGCGTGAACTCCTTATCAGGGCTTTGTTCATTTCTTCAGCAATGTGGTATTGCCTTTCGGTAAGGTCATTGCTTTGCAGTAGAATGTCCAGCTTGTTTTTCAGAACCGCTAACGGCGTCTGCAATTCGTGGGAAGCATTTTCCGTAAATTCCTTTTGATTTTTATACGTGGTAATACTATGTTGGAGCAGCTTAACAAGCGTGGCGTTCAATTCAGCAAACTCAATGGTATCGGTTTCCTGAAACTCAATCTGTTTTTGGCTGTTTAATTGGAATGACTTTAATTTCTGCAAAGTGTCCTGAAACGGTTGCCATATTTTTTTAGAAAGCCTCCTGTTTAAAATCCAAAAACCAACTATCAAAATCAGGAAAAACAACAATGTAACCATAGCAATATAAGCAACGGTTTCTTCGGTTTCCTCCACATTGGTTTCCACTACCAATACATAATTTTGGTTATTGATTTTAATATTGGTCTTTAAACCACGAAAGCGGTCTATGACATCTTTTCTTGAAGAATATGAATTTTCTCGGCTAATAGTGTATAGACTGTCTTTTAACAAAGGCTGTTCGGCATATTCTATTTTACTTACTGGCTGTATCTCGTTCCAGAATTTAATGTTTTCAGCTAATTTTTCGTCACTTATATTTTGCTCATTAAATTCGTTTTCTATTCTCTCTGCAATAAGATAATTGTTTTCGTCCAGTTCTTTCAGCCAAATCCAGTCCACTAACAGAAAGTATGACGGAACACTCAATGCAAATACAATAAATGCAAAGATGGTAAGCTGTTTAAGCGACTTCTGTAATAAGTTTTTCATCCTTCCCATTTGTAGCCTGTACCGTAAACGGTTTTTATATATTGTTCACAGCCTGCATCACTAAGTTTCTTCTTCAGGTTTTTAACGTGCGCATAGACGAAATCGTGGTTGTCGAGCATATCGGCAAAATCTCCTGAAAGATGTTCTGCCAAAGTGCTTTTGGAAAGTACACGGTTCTTATTCCCAATAAAGTAAATCAGCAAATCAAATTCTTTTTTTGTAAGTGCAATAGGTTCACTATTCACTGCAACAGTTTTTGCCAAAAGGTCTATTTCCAATTCGTCCTGCTTAACAATGTTGGAATTATTAAATTGCTTTCTTCGGATAAGGGAATAGATACGAGCTGTCAGTTCCGATAAATGAAAAGGCTTGGTAAGGTAATCATCGGCTCCTATCTGCAATCCTTTTATCTTATCATCTACGGAGTTCTTTGCCGAAATGATAATAACGCCGTCCTGCTTATTTTCTTTTTTCAGTTCCTCTAAGATTTTCAGCCCGTTACCATCCGGCAATGTTATATCCAATAAGATACAGTCATAGTTGAACACATCTATTTTGTTCATTGCTTCCGTAAAGGTGGCAGCAACTTCACACAGATAGTTTTCTTCGGAAAGATATTCCACGATGCTTTTTGCAAGCTCTTTCTCGTCTTCTATTATTAGGATTTTCATTCTTTCGGTACTTTCATTTTACAAATTTACAAATTGAATTTTGAAGAAATTTAGAATGTCCACAGTAGTTACGTTTTATAATTACTCCTGTTGCACCAAATGTTGCAAATCCGGGTCATTCTTGATACGCTCTATTTCGCTTTCAATAATATTTACAATGTCTATTTTTATCTGACGGTAATTGCTGTCAATATCCTGCTTCATTTTATCTTCTCCGTGTTCATCAACAAAGGATAGGATTTCCGGTATCTTCTGATATACTTTAGTTTCTGCGGCAACTTTTTCATTGTCTACAACAATTTCAGCGTGGAAAATCTTTTGCTCGATGCGTTCATCAAAGTTGTCCGAAACTGAACCTACAAACAAACCCTGCGTAAGGGTTGAAATTTTCGATGCAGGAATTAGACTGTCTAACTGTGTGGATATAGAAGTTGATTTATCGTTACGGTTAATCGTCATACTTTGGCGTTTCTGCAATACTTTCCCGAAGCGTTCCGAAAGACTTTTTGCCGTTTCTCCTACAACCTGCCCACTGAAAATATTACCTACAGTATTTTGGATAACCTTACTTTCCTTGTCGCCGTAATCCCTTGTTAATTGCGAAAAATCCTGAAAGCCCAAACAAACGGCTACCTTATTACTTCTCGCAGTTGCGATAAGATTATCCAGCCCTCTGAAGTAAATTGTAGGCAGCTCATCTATGATAACCGAACTCTTTAATTGCCCTTTTTTGTTGATGAGCTTTACAATTCTCGAATTGTATAAACCCAATGCTGCGGAGTAGATATTTTGGCGGTCGGGATTGTTACCTACGCACAAAATTTTAGGCTCCTGCGGGTTATTGATGTCGAGCGTAAAGTCATCGCCTGTCATAACCCAATACAACTGCGGGCTAATCATTCTTGATAAAGGAATTTTTGCCGATGCAATCTGTCCCTGTAATTGGTCTTGCGCTCCTGATTGCCAAGCATCCATAAATGGAGATAGATAATTTTCCAAATCAGGATATGAGGTTAAAATAGTAAACACGTCTGCGTATTTCTTATTCAGTAATTCAATGGCGTGTGGGAATGTACAATACTTACCGTCCTCATAGATTTTCAGATACCAAATAATGGCAGCTAATAGGATAATTGGGCTTTCCACGAAAAAATCCCCTTGCTTCTGTATCCAGCTTCGATTGAGGTTCAGCATTATGGTATAAGCCGCTTCGTAAGCATCCGAAATGTCCGTCATAAAGTCGGGGTTCAAAGGATTACAACGGTGGCTCTTGCGTGGGTCGTCAAAATTTATCACATAAAATTTCGGCTGAACTTTGTATTTAGCCCGATGCTTCAATAAGTGGTTGTATGCAATGGTAGATAGGTCGTCAAACTTGAAATCGTAGATGTACATTGAGAAGCCTTTCTCAATCTGCTGCTTGATGTAATTGTTTACGATTGCATAAGATTTTCCTGAACCCGGAGTACCCAACACAATCGAGGCTCTAAAAGGATTGACTATGTTAATCCAGCCATTGTTCCATTTGCTTTTGTAATAAAACTTCGTGGGGAGATTGACGGAATATTCGTTTTCCATTAAACGAGTTTCCTGCTGAAAACTTTCGTTCTCGTTGTTGAATACATCGTCCATAAGGTTGTTGCGCAGCAAACGGCTCATCCAAACTCCGGCTACCATTAAAGCGATATAGCCTGAACCTGTGGTAAGAACATACAGTATTGTAGCGGTGTTTAACGACAGCTTTAGTAAAGGAAAATTCAGGAAAAACAGAATAACGCCAATCGCTAAAGCCACATAGATTTTAGACCAGGTTATCTTTTCGTCTTTAACTCCCTTAGTACCCAAACAGCTCAAAGCCAGCAATACCAAAGCGAATAATTTGGTATATAGGGTGTGTGAGAACAGTCCGGCTGTACGCTGAAAGTTGCCTAATATTTTGTTGATGAGTTCTAACGTCCAGCCACGTTCTATAAAGAAACCGTAGCAGAACCAATAAAGGTGCATCAGTACCAAAAGGATACTCACAGCCCTCATAAAAGCCATTATTTTGGCTAAACCTCTTAAATCGTCTTCTCCCTGCATTATTTTGATTTTTAATGTTCGGGAGGGAATTTATGGGCTATGAAGACTGGCTATAAAAATGTGGCAGGCATTGGCGGTGCGTGGCAGTATTTGGCTGATTGTTATCGCTGACCTCTTTGGCGTTTTCTTTTCTTCTTCATTTTATTGGCAAAATCCTGTTCCTCGTAATCTTCGCCCTGTGCTTCGGGAAGCAAGCCGCCCAATGCTTCAATCAAACCGTCTTCGTGTTTTTCCGTATTCAGGAAGTCGAACAAATGATGTGGTTCTTCCGCAGGAAGATCTGCATCATTTGATGTAGATATTTTCGGTTGTAATTCTACTGGCTCTTTAATCTCCGGTTTGATGTTATTGTTCCAATAATCATTAAAGGCATTGGCAGAAAGTTCCTTGCTCAAACGTGAACCGTTCCAAACCGCTTTAGAATTGTGGTCTATAAATGTCATTCCATAAATACGCCCTGTATCATTCCTCCGCACCACTACGTTAATTCCCTGCTCCGCTAACTGTTTCTTAAAGCCCAATTCATCAGTTGTTGATTTCAAGGCAATGGTAACGGCTGATTGTAAGGTCTGCTTGGTTGGACTATCTTTTAAATCCGTTTTGCATTTCGCAAAATGCAGCTCCAAAGCCGGAAGCCCTGCATCTTTACCAAACAGCGAAGCCTTGAACGGATGCCCGGCTCTTTCGCCTTTCTCGTTTAAAGGAATGTATAATAAACCCTGCCGTAGCTGCCCCTGTAATTCGCCCTCTACTTTTTCGGTGGTAATATTGAACAGGGAAAGCAAGGCATTGTATTCTCCCAAAGTCTGAAACTTGTAATAATTCGGTAAGTGCCGAACTACCGAAGCGATTTGACTTTTTACATCTCCAGCTTTATAATTTACCGGACGGAAAACCTTGTCGTTCTGCCGATGCTCCTTATCAGTTGCGGGTATCAATCCGTGTTTTCTTTCCAACTCACGGCACACATTCATAGACCGCATTTTCTCGAACTTGTCCGAAATCTTTTTGCCCTCTTCGTCCACGCAAACCGATACGATATGAATATGGCTACGGTCAATATCGGTATGTTTGAAGACTACAAAAGGCTGTTCGCCGTAACCCATTTCCCGCATATACTGTTCTGCCATTTCCCGATATTTTTCATCGCTTACCTTATCATTCGGGTCGGGATTGAGCGAAATATGCAACGTATGTTTTTCTGTATTGCGGTTAGCTATCAGGTAAGGCGCAAAAGACTGGGCTAATTGTGCTACGGAATAATGCCCGTTAGCGGTTTCAATCATCTTATTGGCAAACAAAATTTGTCCGTTTTCATTCTCCACTTTGAGTTGGTTGTATGCCAATGCTCCGTATAAATTTCCACTTCTACCGATTTTTGCTATCATCTCTAAGGCTGTTTTTTCAGGTATTTTGTTTCAAATTCCTCGGTTAGCTGGATGATTTTTTGGCATAGCATCGCCATTTCAGCCGTCTGTTTTTCCAATTTATAGAGGAACGCTGCCGCCTTTTTCTCGGAAAAATGTTTGTACAGCAGCTTTACAACCTGATTATAATTCACGC
>VFQP010002947.1_pt1 | contig 18126 bp, 21 predicted proteins | sample 3512351 | NCBI WGS metagenome assembly VFQP01 (sample SAMN10412372, study PRJNA504923) | tailings metagenome | isolation source: Relicate 1 Philex TSF1 revegetated site | place: Philippines: Tuba, Benguet | collected 2017-08-29
GCCCGTGAGCGTGGCGACTCCAAGCTGCGTGAAGGTGCCGGCCGCAACGAGAGCGTGTGCGCGCGCTCTCGGGCAGAGCTAAATGGGGCGCGAGAACCGCAGCGAACGTCGCGCAGCTCTTCGCTTCGAGCGCTGTCCCTTCCTTCGCGCTTTGAGCGGAGACTTGTGCGTGGGGCGGTTTTTCGATCGGTTGGCCGGCACCGCCGCACGGCCCGCAAGGCCCGCAGGACGCGCGAGGACCCCGCACACGTGTGTGAGTGCGCTTTGCACTCACAGGGCAAGACGGCGGTGGATGGCGGTGGGCTCTACTCTTCCTCCTCCGCTCCGCATGGCCAGACGTGGAGCCCAGCGAGGCAACGAGGCCACAAGGCGCGGCCCACGCGACAAGGAGTCATGACAAATCAAAAGAAGGACCACAGGTCTCTCACTCCGCTCCTCGCGCAACTCTCACTCACTCGCCCGCTCAAAAGGGAACCTGGGAAGCATTGGAAAAGCGCAGCCACCCGCCCACAGCCGTGAGGGGCCAGCGGGCAGCAGCAGCAGTGGCGGCCAAAACAGCCGTGGCGCGCACAAAGAGAAAGCTTGTGCGGCCCACTCCGCCAAAACGCCCGTCCCCAAAACGCACGTGCTCATCCTGCGTGTGTCAACCCGCCTCCATCCACCTCCGCCCCCACACGTGAGAGCCCACGCCAACACCCCGCCGGAGACTTCCCAAGCCAGAAGAAAGTCAGAGAGCTCTTCACCCCCACGCCCTCTACAGAGCTGCCAGCGTCGGCCTTGGCTCAACCGCCCTCCGCCCCACACAAAAGAACCCTCGACTGCCCAGGTCCTGCCAGGTGCCCCTCCACTACTCGACGTCCGCGTTTGCCTTGACGGCGCCTACGCTGAGCAACGCGTTGTTGAGCGTGTTGAGCGTCTTCATGTCGGACTCGGGGAAGACGGCCGGGCGCACCAACTGCACGCGGGCACGCGCACGCACACGATGCGGGCACCTGCCTTGGTCCGACAGTGCTCGCTCGCCCACACGCTCCCTCCGCGCCAGGGCCGCAAGGCCGCTCAGGCGATGGCGGTGAGGCCCAGGTGGGACGGTTGCCGCCTGGCCTGACGTGAGGCAGCACTGCAGGACCTTTCGCTTCGCCTCCCTCTGCGATCTTGAAATGCGCTTGAGTGCGGGCCGCCGACGCGCACCTTTTGCTTGGCGCCCGCGCCCGTGAGGCCCTTGAGGAACGTCGTCGCCGCCGCAAAGAGCCCCGCGGGGCCCGAGGGCGCCGCCGCCTGCTCCTCCAGCTCCTCCTGCGCACGCACAGCAGCGACGGCGCACCCAGCCACGTGTTCGCAAGGCACCTTTCCCGCCGTGTTGGTATGGAAAGGCGAGCGCCCGACGCGCCGTGGAGGCACGCGGCACGAGGTGTGGGGGGCATCTGCGTCTGTTTGGGCATCCTCGGCGGAACCAGAGCCCAGCTGCCGGACGTATGAGATGTCCCGCACGGCGGAGGCACCGCGAGCCAAACACGTGCCCTGGCGCGTCGTGTCGCTCACCTCGTCGTCCTGCTGCCCCTCGTACGCGAAGGCGAAGGCCTGCTTGAACTCGGCGGGCCCCGCGCGCACGGGCGCGGCGAAGTGGCAGGGGATGACTTGCCGGAAGCTCCAGTCGCGCACCACCTCGTCCACCCACTTGCGCACCTGCGAGGAGAGAGAGAGAGAGAGAGAGAGCATGCGTCGCGTGGGCATTCATTGACATGTCATGTCTCCTCGCGCACAACTCCAGCTATTGCCTCGCGAGCAACGACAGCTCGCGTGCAAGGTTTGACTCACCGCGCCGGGCACCTTGCTGTACACGAGCGTCTCGACCACCGGCCCCACGATGAGGCGGTTGCTGATGGCGGCGAACGACTCCTGCGCGGCCAAGCGCGATCCGAGCCGGCATCGATGTCGAGCCCCCAAGCTGCCCCAAGCCCCAGAAAGTGACGCGAGCACCGCGATGCACCACCGTGGTGCCGGTGCCTCGGGACAGACTCGCCTGGGGCTCGAGCAGGTTGCCCGGGCCAAAGTAGAGCACCAGCAGCGCCATGCGGATCCAGCCCTTGCGCCGGTTCTCCTCCGTGTCCTCCGCCGGGCCCGTCTGCGCGATCTGGCGAACCTGCACCGACGCCACGCGCACAGGCGGACATGCCAGTTGGCGGAGGTCGCGAACACGGCACGAGGAGAAGTCACGCCACTACAGCGCTGTGATGGCACGTGCGCAGCGTTTCCGTGCATGAACCCCGTGCATGGGTGGGTGCTGCCGTGATGCCCAAGCCAGGGCTGGCCGCTGATGGCCCCCCAAAAGTGCCCCGCGCCCCTCACGCCCCACACGAGCAGAGGTCGCGAACACGGCACGAGACGCAGGAGCAGCCATGCCCCCACGCGATGGCATGCAGCGTTGCCGCGCACGGACCGCCTGCAAGGGCGCTGCCATGCATGATGCCCGAGCCAGGGCTGGCCGCTCGTGGGCCCCTTCAAACGCCACGCGCCAGGCGCGACCCACCTCGGCACGCGGCAGGCGTGACCCACCCCACCAGGTGCCAGGCAGAACCCCACCCACCAGGCATCAGGCGCCGCCCACCTCACGCACCCATCCCCATACCGGGCGCCAGGTGTCCCCCACCCCCCCATGCAGCCACGCCACCACACCCACCTCCTCTGGCGTCCGGTCGCCGGCGATGAAGCGCGCCAAAAAGTTGTCTCGCGCCGTCTCGAGCAGCGCCGCGCGGGGGATCACCTCGGGCACCTGCGCGCCATGGGATCAGGGCTGAGGGCTTAGGGCGTGGGGCGCGTGTGTGGGGCCCGCCAGCCGCATGCGGCCAGCAGGAAGCGCCCAACCGCTGGGGCTTCCATGCCTCGTGCAGCAGGGCCCGCGCGGTCCACAACCCTAGGTCAACCCTAACTACCTTTTCGCTGACGTAGACGAGCGCGTCGGTGACGAGCAGCGTGCCGGTGCGCCTGTGCAGGAAGGCCACCTCGGAGAAGCGAACAAAGTCCCCCACGCCTGCGGGAAGGGAAACGCGGAGCAGGCGCGTCTCGCTCTCCCGCACCCCACCAGCAGTTCCCCTCCTCGCATCGGATCCTGGCAGCCTCTGGACGTTCGAGAGCCGCGTGGCGGCGGGCGCTGCCAGCGGTTGGCGCGGCTAAGGCAGGGGGGATCAAGCAGAGGAGGCGTGGCGGCAGGGGAGAGCGGGCGGGCGCGGGGCTCACCGATGGAGGGGGGCAGGAAGAGCTTCTGCTCAATCTCCCCGGCCCACGGCACGTCCGGGTCGTCGCTCCGGAGCTCCCCTGCAAAGCGCCATGCAAGCGCCATGCGTGCCTGGCGCGTCCGTGGCGGGGGGCGGCACGCGCAACGCCCTCCCCGCTGCTGCTTGCGCCCGCCGGCCTGCCCAGGGAAGGAGCATCACAAGTGCGCCCTCCCTCTCCTCTCCTCTCTGAAGCACGGAGGCTCGGCTGGCTGGGCGTGACCTGCACGGCGAGCGCACCAGCGGGGAAGATGCCAAAGAACTGCGGTGGCAGGTTGAGCGGCCAGGACCACTGGTAGGGCGCGATGTACACCTGCGGTACGGCAGGCAGCGGGCGGTGCGCGGCAGTTGGCATCACCCGTCTGGGACGCCCGTCAGGGGTGGCGTGTGGGCTGTGGATCGGGCCAGTCCCTCCCTCCCTCCCTCGATCCCTCCCTCGGCATTTGCGCACGCTGAAGGCACGCCATCCCAAACGCCGCCTTGCCTCCCCGGGGCTCGGAGAAGCTGCACGCTAGCGAAAGACGGCCCCTTCCCCCTTCACAACGAACCTGCAACTACCACAGCCCCTTCGCCTCAAACCACCCCCGGGGAAAACGCCTCACCTTGGCCTTGGGGAATCGCCTTGAAAAGGGCCCCACAAAGGCCTTGTGCTCGTAGGCAAAGGTGGGCAGCACAATGTACTCGACGGGCGCGCCCAGCTCCTTGATGAGGCGCACGCACTCGTCGGTGGGCGCCACGGGCGCGTGCACCCACAGGCCTGCGCGTGTGGGAATGAGCAAAAGGGGGCGCACTCGTGATGAGTGGGGCGCACTGGTGATCAGTGGGTGCACCCACAGGCCTGCGCGTGGGCCGGGGGGAGAACTGGGGGCGCACACGTGATGAGTGGGCGCCACAGGCACGCGCACCCACAGGCCTGCGCGCCGTGTGTGCAGCGCTTGCGGATGGCGCCTGCGGCTGCTCTGCCTGGAGACCTGGGAAGGGCTCGCTCCCAACAGCTTGGGGACAGGAGCGATCGCGCCCGCGGTCACCGCTGCCCGGCACACAGCGTCCGGACGGGGTCCGCTGCCGCCCTTTCGTGGCACCCTTTCGTGGCACCGTCGATGGCCGCTGCCTCCCGCGTCCCGCCCACGCGTGACGCAGCTGCAGCAGCAGCGGTAAAGCAGACGGCATGTGCAGGGCGGCCCCCCCTGCTGCTGGTGCCCCGAGCTGCGCACCTCCGCTCTTGAGCTTGATGACCGTCATGCGCACGGGCGTGTAGACGTTGAAGACCTCGAGCGCCTGGGTCTGCTCGAACACCCAGATCGTGCCCGGCTCAATCTGCGGGCGAGGATGCGGCCGCATCCTGGGTCGTGAGGCGTGTGGCGGGCCCAGCCTGCGGGCGCCGCACGGAGGCTCACCTCTCTCCGGATGGTGGTGCGGGTGAAGGTGGGCCCCAGCGGGAAGGGGAAGCCGGTGATGAAGGAGTAGAAGCGCGAGCCCGCGCTCGCCCCGCCGCCCTGCGCAGCGGTCGTGCCAGCCCGCACCGCCGGCACCCCCGCTCACCACGGGACCCGCGCAAGGAGGCCATCGTGCGATTGCGATTGCCCAGTGGCGCTGAGGAGCTCTCCCGCCGCTCACCTGTTTCGGCGAACTGGTGGCCGAGGTGCCTCGGACCGTCTTGCCTCGCTGCGTCTGCGGCTGCTGCGGCGGGGGCGAGCTGCTGCGCCCCCTCACCGTCTTGGTGCGCTGCTGCTGCGCCGGCGCGGCTGATTTGCCGCCCACTGTTGTCGAGCGAGTGGTGGCTCGCCCCCGCACCTGCAGCGCCTGGCGCTGCAACCGCGGCCGATGCGCCACATTGCCACCGCTGATGCGTTGCCGCTGCTGCAAATGGCTGACGCGCATCCTGGCCCCCAAAGCTCGAGTTCCAGAAGCTGTTCGCGCAGGGCAGCAGCGATGCGAGCGGCTATCTAATAGAAGGGATTCGCTGCACACGGCCGCGCCTGCTGGTGTGGTGCGCCGCCTGCCTCTGCGGACTGACGGAACCAAACGAGAGTGGTGGATCGACATGGCCGTAGTGGCCCGGGAGCGAGCGGCCCGCACGCGGGGAGCAGCTTACTACAGGAGGATTGCAGTTTGGCGTTCGTGCTCGCCCGTCGGGGGCTCCAGGCGCCATGGGCGGCGGTGCGCAGCCCGAGGAGCTGCATGTCCGGCACACAGGGAGGTCGCGCTGCAGCCCGTCACGCGCCTGAGCCCGCCAACGTGCACGCTGCGCACGCAGGGGTGGACGAGGAGATCAACTTGGACCAGCTCAAGCTGCTCAAGAAGATTTTCGACGTGCGCCGGGGGACGCATGCGCTGCTGTCGGGGGCGGGCCGGCTCCCCCTGCTTCCCTGGCCTGTGCCATGATGCTCAGGGCCAGCACACTGCGCCTTGCACGGTCCCTTGCAGGAGGCCGACGAGGATGGCAGCGGCGAGCTGGACATCGACGAGTTTGCAGAGAAGCTCGGGCCGCACCTGGGCGGCAACCTGTCGGTGGAGCAAATCAAGCAGCTCTTCATGAAGATCGACGCTGACGCCGGCGGCACCGTCGACTGGTGCGTGTGCGGCGCACCATATCACCTGGGGGGCCGCTCCGTCTGCGGCCGGCAGGGGCAGGGGCAGCGCGGCAGCGGCAGCCGTGCGTGTGGAGTGTGCAGGAGGGACAAAGGAGGGACAGAGGATTGGGCAGCGGTCCGTGCGGGACAGCGGCGCCTGCACTCATGCCGCCGGGCGTGCCGGCAGGCGCGCGTCTGCTCCCGCTGGCCAGCTTAAACGGGCGCCGTCCACCACACGAGAGCGGCCACTGGGTGCAGCGCAGGGTCAGCAGCCCCCGCACCCAGCCGCCTCTCTGGCTAGCACTGGGAGCACGCACAAGACACGGCGCGTATTAATGGGCCTGTGGGCGCGCACACGGGGGCGTTCTGGGCAGGGCGAAGTTCACCACCAACATGGCCCTGGGAACCCCACACATGGCGTGTGAGGAGGAGGTCACCGACTCTGTGGCCGCAGGGAGGAGTTCACCAACTACATGTTCCTGGAGCGCGCCGAGGAGGAGAGCGGCACCACCAGCGAGAACTGGCGCCTCTTCCCGCCGGACTTCAAGGAGAAGAACGACCCAGGCGTCTCACACAGAGGTGCGTGCCACGCACGCACGCCGCATGGCACGCGTCTACACAGGGCGGGGTGGACGCGCGGCCATGGTTGGCTGTGCCGCCGCAGCACCAGCAGCAACAGCACAGCGCGGCTGCGCAGCTCGGATACCTTGCGTGCGGGCTGTGCTGCCGTGCGGGCGTCGGAGAAGTCGGCAGCGGGCACGCCGCTGGTTGTGTTCTCCGCGGCCTTGCTGCACCTGGACCGCCATCCGTATTTGCGACACACCTGGACCGCATGCATCCGCAGGCGCGGTGGACACAGTCGTGTACGTGGAGACGTTGGACAAGTACATTTCGTGCTCTCGGGACGGGTCGTGGCGGCTGTGGAACGGCACAGACCTCAAGCACTTCCGCACCATGACCATGGGCTCGTCCTGGGTCACGGACTGCATCTACATGCCCACGGTGCGCGCTGAGTGCGGGTGGTGAGGGGAGAAGGGAGCGAGGCAGGCACAGGGCCATGGGCTCCTCCTGGGTCACGAACTGCATCTACATGCTCACGGTGCGTGCTGAGGGTGGGTGGTGGGGCGAGAGGGGAGCGAGGCAGGCAGCAGGGCCAGGCCATGGACTCCTCCTGGGTCACGGACTGCATCTCACATGCCCATGGTGCGAGCCGGATGGGGGAAGAGGGCGCACGGTTAGACGCTTCCACCCGCAGTGCAGCACAGTCGCATGCGCACCTCCCCGTGCGCTTCAACGGCGCCACCTGCTTTGCCAGAGACACAATTGCACCACATTCCAAAGCTCGATGCGTGTCAAGCACGTTGCTTCAACCTCCAACCTGCTGCTTTGCTTCCAAAACCTTTGCAAAATTGAATTCAGGCGCGCAAGCTGGTCTTCACGTCTGTGGACCGTGCCATCAGCTACTACGAGGCAAACCGCGGCACGTACGAGCTGGCGGGCAGGGTCTACGCCTCGGGCAACATGGGCGTGCCGCAAGCCCTCACGCTGGTCCAGGACGAGACGGGTGCGGCTGGGCGGGCGTACGGCTCAGGGCGCATGGTGGGGCGGGCCGCGGCGGCAGAGCCCCTCCCACGCCGCCCCTCAATCACTCACGGCTGCCTGCTCATGCGTTGCTGTGGAGCAGCAGTCCCAAAGCGGCCGAAACACGGCGGCTGAGGCGTTCGCGCTGTGCGGCCTGACGCCTGCGTGCCTGCGAGGGCTCATCGCGCACGTAATGCACGCAGGCGAGCGGCTCGTCTACGGCGACAGCAAGGGGCACATCATCATGCTGCTGTGCGGCACGCGCGTGTGGCCGGCGCGGGACCTCATCTGCCAGGACGAGTACCAGGACTACATATACATCCACCAGGACCACGACGACTGGGTCTCGCAGGTGCGCCGCGCCCGGCGCCAACCCTAGCCTCAACCCTAGCCTGGTGGACGTGGCTCCGCTGTCCTGCCACGAAGCACAACGCCGCAGCCCCCCAGGGACGTGCCTTGTCGCCAGGGTGCGGGCCACCAACCCTAGCCCGAACGCCTGGCCTCCTGAGCCAGGAGAGGCGCACACGGGCTTGCTCCACAACGTGCATGTCGCGCCCGCAGGTCACCTGGGTGCCGGAGATCGGCCTGGTGAGCTCCTCGGTCGACTCCACCATCAAAATCTACGACTTTGTGCGCGAAAAGGTGAGTCACGGCACGCCTCGGTTCTTCCTCGCACCCGGCGGAAAGGCCGTAGGCATGTGCATGGGAGCCGCAGCGCTGCTCACTGCATGGGGGCCTGGGCGACGCTTGCCCGCTGCGCCGTGCCTGCGTGTGGCGGCGGCGGCGCAGGTGATCCAGAACTGCACGCACCACCAAAAGGCAGTCTACGGGTTTGTCTGGTGCTCGGCCTACTCGATGTTTGCGTCGTGCGGCCTCGAGCGGGACATCATCCTCTGGCAGGTGCGCTTGATGCGCGTGGTGCCCAGGCCCCCGCTCCCGTCAGTGGCCTTGGGCAGCGCGCTGCAGAACAGGCGCTGCCGCCGTGGAGGCCAGAAGCCTGGCCTCCACGGAGCGTGCGCGGGAGTGACCTGGCCGCCGACGCCGCTGCCACACGCGGTGAGGAACGTGGCGCCCGCGCCCACGTCCTGCCCGCGACGCGCGTGCGCCGCTCGCAGGGCAACACCACGCGGCGCATCGGCGAGCTGACGGGGCACACGGCCAGCGTGACGCACATTGCGCTGGACGAGCGGCTCAACCACGTCTTCACACTGGCGGCAGACAAGGTCATCAAGGTGAGAATAGAATAGATCTATTCAATTGAAATAGAATAGAAAGCAAGAGAAAGCACAGGTTGACTCCTGAGCTCCAAAGGCGGTGTGCAAGGAACGAGGGAGCCGCGATGATCAGTGGCCCCCTTGAGCGAGTGTTTGGCGCCGTGGTGTTCGCAGGTGTGGGACATCCGCACGCACCGCTGCCTGCAGACCATCACGCAGGACGAGTGGAAGAAGCCGGAGGAGTGCAAGCCGCACTGCCTCATGTACGACTCCAAGCACAGGCGAGCGCGCGCTTGCTGTCCCCACCCGCCGCCTTGGCCCGCTGTGACATGCACCCCGCCCGGCGGCACGCAGCACCTACCTGCCACAATTGGAACGGCAGAAGACACGGCTGAAGAGATAGGCGAGGGCGTGTCGGTCCCTGACTCAAGGGCGAGGCGTGCGGTGTGGTGGTGGTGGCGGCGGCGGCTGCGCAGGCGCGTGGTGACGGCGGTGCACAAGCCCTACGTGTGGGCGCACAAGATGGTGGCGCAGGACCGCACCGGGCACATGGATGCGGTGCGTGTGCGACAGGGGCCCTTGCGTGGACGACAAGCCACAGCCGCACTGGCCAGCCCCACCGGCCGCACCAGGCAAACGCGCCAGGCAGCGCACGCACAGCCTGGCGCGCCTTTCTCCACGTGACGCCGCAGCGCAGCAGCCGTGGGGCTTAGAACGCGTGCAACGCCGCCGTTGCCAACTTCGTGCGGGTTGCCCTGACGCCGCCGGGTGTGTGCGCTGCTCCCTGCTGCTGCTGCTGCTTCACGGCAAACTTGTGCAGGTGCGCGGGACGCTGTTCAACGAGACGTTCAGCGTGATTGTGACGGCGGACGAGAGCGGGACCGTGTGCGTGTGGAACGTGCTCAACGGGCACAGAGAGGGCCGCTTCCAAAAGGCGCACGGCACGGCCAAGGTGAGCAGAGCAAAGCGGTCCACGTGAGGCCACACGTGCGCTTGACTCACTGCCGCCTCAGCTCTGCCCGCCTCCTTCTCTGCCACCTCACCACGTGAACGGCCCTTGGCGGCCAGTCATGCATGCGTCGTGGGTGCTGCGTCAGCCGGCCTGGGTCTTGCTCGTGTGCCCTCCTGCCCTGGCGCCCCCGACGCAGCTCACGCGCACGTGCTTTGACGTCTTGCTCTGACAGCCTGGCCGGCTTGGCCCGCCGCCCCGCATGACCTGGCCTGCTTGTGCCACCCTTCTTGCGCGCAGCTCACGTGCATGTGCTTTGACAAGAACGAGCGGCGGCTGGTGACGGCGGCCAGCAACGGCAGCGTGGTCATGTGGAACTTCAACAACGGCAGCAAGCTGCGAGAGTACCAGCACTCCGAGGCCAAGGAGGAGATCAGCACGGTGAGTGTGCGGTGGGGGGCTTGGGCGGGGTGCAGCGCCGCGCCCGTTGACACGCAGTTCGCTGGCCAACCAGGAAGAGAAATCTGCACAGACTTGGGGGGCTTGGAGCAGCAATGCTCAGGCCCTGACCCTAACCCTAGGGTTGGTGCCCTGATGATCATGCATGGGCTGGGCGCGCAGGTGCTGTTTGCCGCCGACGAGAAGCGCGAGTCGGACGCCGTGTACGCGGCGGGGTGGAACGGCAAGGTGTTTGTGTGGCAGGACGACGACCAGGACAACGACGTCATCAAGGAGTACAGGTGCGGAGGCGGAGGCGGAATTCGGCCGCCCTGCCTGCGCCTCCACGCACTGCGCCCAGGGGCAGCCCTTGTCTGGCTCGTGTGCGCTGCCGTTCTTGCTGCTCTGGCGGCTGCGCTGCGACGAGGAGGAGGTCTTGCTGCCGGGCGAAACCGACGCTGTGGCGTGCTGTGCGCGTGCTGCGCGGGCGCAGGACGTACGAGGGCCACAGGGAGGACATCCAGCACATGGCAGCGTTCCCCGACCGGCAGGTGCGCCCCTCGCAGCGGCACACACTCCAGAGGTCACTAGGCCGCCTGCATGGATGGTTCGGCGTGCACTCTCTCTCTCTGGTGCTTTTGCATCACCGTGGCGAGGTGCGGGAGCAGGCAAAGGGCGCGCCGGAAGGTCACTCACGCTGTGTGTGCTGCGCGCTCGCAGCTGCTGGCCACGGGGGACTACGAGGGCCGCATCACCGTGTGGAACCTCTTTTCGGGCGAGAAGCGCATGAGCCTCTTCCACAGGTGAGGAGTCTTGAGCAGCCTCTTCCACAGCCTGCAGAGCCGCCCAGCACCCACTGCGCTCCTGAGGGCGCATGCGAGCATGCTCGCTCGGCGCGGGGTAAGGCTCAGCACGCACGATAAGGGTCGCCCGCCCACAACCCGCGCTGCGCTCAGGGCCGAGCGGTACGAGACGTCGGTTGACAAGCTGCTGTGGCTGCCGTCGCGGCGGCCCACCTCGGCCGGCGTCAGCGTCATCAGCAGCGCCGACGCCGGGAGCAGCGTGCAGGGCGGCAGCGCCTCAGGTGGGCTTGCACGCGGCTTGCATGCGGCTTGCATCCCTGGGGCCAGCGGCAGCAGCCGCGCCGGTCCACGCCATGCGCTGCGTGTGTGCGATGGCTGGTCTGCGTGTGGTGGCACGGTGCGCAGGCAAGAAGGAGAGCCAGTCGCCCATGCTGCTGCTCTCGTGCGGCAGTGACGGCGTCATGCGCGTGTGGGCCATCGGCACCGTGGGCAAGCTCATGTGCACCCTGCCCGCAGCCCAGGTGCGCGACGACCCACCGCGCCTGAAATCCACGTGCCCGCCGGTAGCTGCGCGAAGCTCTGATTCCGCACGTTTGCTACACCCAGCCCTGCCGCCATCGCCACCCAAACGTTTGCAAACGCGCCTTTGTTCGTGCGCCGCCCTGGCTGGCTTGGCGTGGATGCGCAGGGCCACCTGGAGCAGGTTTTTGAGCGCAGGTCCTCTCGCACTCTACTGAAACAATCCATCATGCGCTCCTTTGTGCGCGCGCAGGGCCACCTGGAGCAGGTCTTTGCGCAGGTCCTCTCGCACTCTTCTGAAACAATCCATCATGCGCTCCGTTGTGCACGCGCAGGGCCACCTGGAGCAGGTGACGTCCATTTGCAGCGACCGTGAGCACGAGCACGTGGTGGTGGGCGACAGCGCGGGGCACCTGCGCGTGTGGGACGTGCGCGGCGGCGTGGACGTGTCCAGCCCCGAGGCGTGCCAGGCCTCCTTCCGACCGGTGCGCGCCCCTGAGCCAAGTCTTCTCGTCCTGTGCAGCAAAGGAAGGCGGAATCGGTGATGTGCGTGGTGGGCCGGCGCGCGCTGTGTTGACCCGGCCGCCCACACGGTGTAGGGCGCCGACAGCTCGTGCCGCGGACGCCCTCCGCTGAGGCTGACGCGTGCGGCGCTCGGTGCTTTTGTGGCTCTGCGTGGCCGCAGCGCTGCCACTGGCGGGCGCACCGGCAGGCCATCCTGGCCGTGGACGTCATCCCCGGGCGCAACCTGATTGTGGCGGGCAGCAAGGACCACAACGTGACGCTGTGGACGTTTGACGGCGGCATGCTGGGCATGCTGGGTGAGTGCCCCGCTGTATTCTCAAATGCGCGGTTCTGCGAGGGGGAGCGCTCAGCGGGGCCCCTGCGTCTGCGGGAGCCTGACGCTGGGGCTGGGGCGGAGGGAAAGGAAAGCGCCACGGCGCGCGCCGCGCGCAGGCGAGGCCTCATCAGCTCCGTCAGGGAGCGCTAGGCTCAGTGGCGGTGAGGCCCGTGCCTGTCGCCACGCGCAGGCGAGGACGTGTGGGAGGTGGACGACCTGCGCACGTGGCGGGACCCCGAGGGCGTTGACAAGGACCCGCCCATGAAGGAGATGGGCAACCTCTACCTCCAGGCACGTGTGTGGCCTGGGGCTCTCTCCGACCCGCACGCGCCCGCAGCGCGCGCAGCGCCCAGACCGTACGCACCCGCTTGCCAGAGACGACAGATGCGCCTGATGTGCTTTGCGAGCACGGCAGCATTGTGCGCACGCGTGCTTCCCTGCTGACGGCGCGCACTCGCTGCCGTGCAGGTGCCCGAGGAGGGGCAGGACTACGTGGACGAGGAGGAAAAGTCCAAGGGCCCGCGCAACCCCGAGGACGACCTGGACCTGACGTCGCTGCAGCTGGTCAACGCCATGATTTCGGACAAGCGCGCGCGCGCCAAGGCGGCCGTCATGGCCAAGCCGCAGGGGCTGCACTCGCAGCTGCGGCTGCACGACCTGGAGAACATCCCCACCAGCGCGAGGGAGCTGCTGGGGCCGTCCTCCTCGAGGCACAACGCGGCGGCGGCGGCCGGCAAGAAGGCGATCGGCGGCGGCGGCGGCGGCGCGGGCGGGCCGAGCGCGCCGGCGAGCAAGCCGGCCGCCAAGCAGGCAGGCATGCTCGCGCCCAAGCCCAAGTCATGATGGGGAAGCGCTGCGGATGCGGATCTTGCTGCTTTTCTGCTGCGCGAGAGCGTGAGGGTGTACACCCGCCGTACGGGCTTGCTCGCGCGTGAGCGAGAAGAGAAGCAAGCTGCTGCGGACAAGCTTTGAGAGCAGCGCCCATCTTCAAGAGTCTCGCGCGTGGTCGCGGCGCGCTGCTTCGCTGAGGAGGCACTCCCTGTCTCTCCAAGAGTCGCGCCCAGCGCGCAAGTTGAGGAAGCAGTCCTCACAGCGGCATTGTCGTCTTCGGCAGCAGAGCCTGCTCTAGCACGCGTTCGGCGCAAGCGGAGGCCTCACCATGCCTCCCAAGCGGCCAGACCCAAAGGTGCGCGGTGCCCAGCGGAGCCGATTCGGAGAGCGCTGCTGACTGCGCAGCACGAGTCGCCGTGCATCGATCGCTGCAGTGCTTCACCGCGCGCTTCGCCAGCCGTGGCGCTTCGTGCCGGGCCAGCACGCGGACGAGCCATGCCGCACAGAGCAGCATGTCCGGGAGCAAGCAGCTCTGCTCCTGGTGCGACTGCAGGCCAAGGGAAAGGGCAAGAAGAAGGAGACGGAGCAGACGCTGCCCCAGGACTATGTGCCGCCGCCGCCGCCCATGCCCGGCGACGACTTCGCCATGGTGTGCCCCGCCACGAGCTGCACTTCACGGCAAACAGCGTGGAACGCGCAGGCGGGGGTGCATTCTGCTCACCAGGCTCAGCAGCAAGTCATGAGAGAGTGCGCGCTCGGGGGGCGTGAGCGCACGTGTCCTGCGCACCGGGGCATCAGCTCCGACCGCAGCCGGGCTCCTGCATCGCACAGCTGCCCGCAGGCAGCTCGCAGGAGCAGCTGAAAGGGATGGCAGGCTGCTCCAACGATGAGCCATGGGCGCCGCCGCCGCCGCCGCTGCCGCCGCTACGGATTCGCTTGCGTGCGCGGGCCATGACGCTCCCTTTCGGCGCCCCACTTGACATTGCTCTATCTTTGCAGCCGGTGCGTGAGATCATCAAGCCCGAGAACCAGCTCAAGTTGACGGAGGCCGAGCTGGAGGAGGAGATTGCAAAGATGCTGACAGCCAACAACCCGGCGGCGCCCAAGAACATCGCGCGCTTCAACATGAAGGAGCGCACCTACAAGGTGCGCGTGCGCGCTTGTTGTGTGCCAAGCTCTGGCCAGCCCTGGCTAGCAGATAGCGTGCGCACCTCTGCGGGGTGGATGGGTGCCAGCGCACTCTGCGCACGCGTCGGGGCCCAGCGCGTCGGGACTGCAGCGCCCAGACATGAAGGCCACGTGCGCCTTCACCGTCAGCGCCCTTGCCCTTGCGGTGCTGCTGCTTCAACTCACGCAGTTCGAGCCCATGGTGGAGCAGACCATCGTGCACTACGCGACCGACGGGTGGCTGCTGCACAAGGGCAGCGAGGAGGCCAAGCGCCAGCTCGACATGGAGAAGATGGAGCAGGAGGCGACGCAGCGCTTCCAGGCCGAGGTCGACAAGGCGCACCACGACAAGCGCGACGACGAGGACGCGCCGGACGACTCGCGGCAGCTGCGCAACCAGTTCAACTTCAGCGAGCGCGCCGCGCAGACGCTCAACTACCCGCTGCGCGACCGCGAGACCTTCACCGAGCCGCCGCCGACCGCCACCATCTCTGGTGCGTGCGTGCGCGCGCCGCCGCGCCGCGCAGAGGGCCCCCACCCTTCGGCTTCCTTTGCCGCTTTCCCGCATCAAGCCGCGCGGTGCGCCGCACGGCAGCGAACACCCCGCCACGCGCTTCCTTGCTGCTCGCGCCGCTCCCTCGCAGGCTCGTGCACGCAGTGGGGCATCTACGACGAGTACATCCACGACCTCGAGCGCCAGAAGTTTGAGGAGACGATGAAGGCCAAGGCCGGCAAGAAGCAGCCGACGGCCGCGCAGGTGCGCCGCCTCGCTGTCCGCACCCACGCCCCGCCCCGCTCAGGCCGCGAGCGACGGCCGCCGCTGCACGAGCATGCCACGACACGACGCGCGTGTTTGTCTGCCCGCTCGCTCTCGCGCAGATCGCGGCGGGCAGCGCCGCGCACATCAGCAACCTGGCGGCGCGCGACGTGGTCGACCCGCTGCACAGCGAGCACCTCTCCAAGGCCTCGCGCATCCTCGACCGCATGGCCAACCAGAACATGTTTGAGGAGATCGCCATGGACTTCAAGTACTGGGAGGACTCGAGCGACGCGTTCCGACCCGGCGAGGGCTCGCTGCTGCCGCTCTGGCGCTTCGGCTCGGACAAGTCGCGCCGGCGACAGGTGCGCGCGCGACGCCCTGCCTCGCAACGCCACCGCCGCCCGCGGTGACGACGGGCCAACTCAGGCCACACCCACTTCCGCCCGCCCTCACACCGCCGCCCACCCTTCCACCGCCCGCAGGTCACGGCCATCTGCTGGAACCCCCAGTACCTCGACCTCTTCGCCGTGGGCTACGGCTCGTACGAGTTCCTCAAGCAGTCCTCGGGCCTCATCAACATCTACTCGCTCAAGAACCCCTCGCACCCCGAGTTCAGCATCAGCACCGAGGCCGGCGTCATGTGCCTGCACTTCCACCCCGAGTACTCCAACCTGCTGGCCGTGGGCTGCTACGACGGCGCCGTGCTCGTGTACGACATCCACGCCAAGACGTCGGCGCCCATCTACCAGGCCACGGTGCAGACGGGCAAGCACAACGACCCCGTCTGGTCCATCTTCTGGCAGGTTGGTCGCGCGAGCCCGCGGGTTGCGCTGGGGAGGCAGCGGCGAGATTGCTGCTTTGACGGGCCGCACGTGCCGCAGCTGCACGGTGACGAAAGCGTGCAGGAAGCTCTTGTCACTCGCTCTATCCAAGCGGAGCGCTGAGGGCGTTGTGTTGCTGCTTGCACCACGCCCTGCGTAACCCTGCGCACAGGTGGACGAGGCGCAAAAGGCGCTGCAGTTCGTGAGCATCAGCTCGGACGGCAACGTCAACATCTGGACCATGAACAAGAGCGAGCTGACGCACGAGAGCCTGATGAAGCTGCGCGTGGTGGCCGGCGCCGGCGGCAACGGCTCGGGCAGCCGCCCCAACAGCTCGCAGGCGCCTGCCAAGCCCGGCGCCAACGGCGACGCCGCCGCTGCCGGCGGTGGCGGCGGCAACGGCCGGCCGCCGTCGGCGGGCCCCGGCGGCGAGGGCGACGACGTGGCGGGCGCCGTGGGCGGCTCGGCCGGCGGCTGCTGCATGGACTTCCAGCAGGGCCCGGGCCAGGAGCACATTTACCTGGTGGGCACCGAGGCGGGTTGCATACACAGGTGCAGCAAGGCCTACAGCAGCGAGTACCTCTCCACCTACCAGGTGCGGTGGCGGTGGGGAGCACGGCGGCTGGGAGCAGGCACGTGTGCTTGCACCTGACCCTTTCCTCTCAACCCTTTCCTTCTTGCTTGCTTTGGTTTCCTTTTCTTCACTTACCAAAAGGGGCACAGCCTGGCCGTGTACGCCGTCAAGTGGAACTGGATTCACCACCGGACCTTCCTCTCGGCGTCGGCCGACTGGAGCGTGCGGCTGTGGGACAGCGCTGACCAGTCCAAGCCCGTCATGAGCTTCGACCTGAACGACTCGGTGAGTGGTTGGACGCAAGGGGCCAGACAGGGGACGTCAGGGGCGGCATGGGCGGCGGTGCGCCTGGGTTTGACCTCAACGACTCGGTGAGGGGTGTGGCAAGGGGACGCTGATGAACCTTGCGTGGGCTGGACGGGTTGCGCGGGTTGGACGCCGACGGCTGCGGAGGCCTCAATGAGGAGCCACACCGGGCACATGGCTTTTGCGCCGGGGCTGGGCAGGCAGAGCGCTCTGGCGTGCAAAAGTCGTGGCCATGGGCGGGCGCTGGGTCGCGAGCGCGCGCGACGCCCCGTTGCTGCTCTTGTCCTTGCTGCCGCCAGGTGGGCGACATTGCGTGGGCGCCCTACTCGGCCACGGTGTTTGCCGCCATCACGGACGACGGCAAGGTGCACGTGTTCGACCTCAACGAGAACAAGCTGCTGCCCGTCTGCTCACAAAAGGTGGGGGGGGCACCGAGCGCCTCGCGCCGCCGCCGCACACTAGGCACGCACGCTGCCCGCACTCGCGCGCTCGCCGCATCACCGCCAAGGGGAACGTGCATCCGGGATCGCGCCTCGCCCGCGTACGCACCATCACAATCGTGCTCCATGCAGGTGGTCAAGAAGGCCAAGCTCACCAAGCTGGTCTTCAACCCCAAGTGGCCCATCGTTCTGGTCGGCGACGACAAGGGCTGCGTCACGTCGCTCAAGCTCTCGCCCAACCTGCGCAAGCGCCTCGTGCCCGACAAGGGGCAAAAGGTGCGCCCGCCCGCCCGTTCCCGCCCGCCGCCGCCCCTCGCTGGCCTGGCTCCCCCGCGCCGCCTGCCGGGCGCCCCTGGGACACACAGGTCGGCACCTTCCACCCTGGTGATTCCCTTCCTCCACTCTGGCATGATAGCACTGCTTGTCCTGCTTTCAACTTGTTCTGCAGGAGACGGCGGAGGAGCTCGAGTGCGCCAAGCTGGAGAAGGTGCTGGACGTGGCGCGCAAGTCCGACCCAGAGGCGCACCAGCACGCCGAGGCGGCGGCGGCGGCCGCCAACGGCGTGGCCGCCGACACGGCCAAGAGCGCCGCGGCCTGAACAAGCGCCGCGGGCCCATTCCTTCCCTTGTGCCGCCACGACTGCGTTTTCCTGCGTTTCTGTTTTGGACGTGCTGGCCGCGCCGCTGCACCGCCGGCTGCGTAACGAGCCGTAGCTGCTGAGAAAGAGAGAGAGTTGCGCTGGGATTGAAATTCGCGTGCAAGGCTGCTGAGACCCACCAAGTTCTTCTCGCACGTCCCTGGCCACGGCCCACCAAAACAGCCGCAACAAAACAGCCGCGAACAAAGAGCAAAGTCCGGACGTCACGCGCAAAGCAATCATAGCCAGCCCTCACTCGTCCCCGCCGCCGCCACTGCTGCCGCTGTCCCCGCCGTCGCCGCCGCCGCCGCTGTCGTCACCGCCCGTGGAACCCGCCGCCTCGGAGCCCTCGCCGCCGTCCTGCGACGCCCCCGCTCCCGCAATCACCACGGCCTCCAGCAGC
>VFQP010002948.1_pt1 | contig 18120 bp, 13 predicted proteins | sample 3512351 | NCBI WGS metagenome assembly VFQP01 (sample SAMN10412372, study PRJNA504923) | tailings metagenome | isolation source: Relicate 1 Philex TSF1 revegetated site | place: Philippines: Tuba, Benguet | collected 2017-08-29
ACAACACCGCACCCATGATGACCGGCACCGGCCAGTTCGGTCCCATCGAAATGGGCGGCATGTTCAGTGTATTCAAGGTCCGCAAAGACCAGAAGCCGGGAGATTACAAAGATCCCGGTCCCTACAAGTTTCCGCAAGGCACCGTTGCCTATGAGTGGTCAGGCGCCACCCCGACCGCGCCACGTTCGCCCACCGTCAGTAGCAGCGGCAAGGCCGATGCAACGGCCGTGAAGCCCTCGCACAGCGCTAAGCACCACTGATACCTCGCGTTCTGTTCCGTTAGTACGACATCTCACCCATTTGGAGTCATTCATGAAACTTCGCGCAGCAGCCCTGCTCCTGTCACTGGCCTCGATCACCTCCCTCGCGAGCGCCCATGGCAACGAGGAGCACAAGAAGGCCGGCCCGGTCAAGATGGAGCAAAAGCCCTGGGGCATCGCCGGCAACGCCAAGGCGGTAACCCGAACCATCGAGATCGGCATGACCGATGCCATGCGCTTCACGCCGGACAAGCTGGAGGTCCGGGAAGGGGAAACGGTTCGCTTCGTGCATACCAACTCCGGTAAGGTCATGCACGAGTTCGTGCTGGGCACCAAGAAAGAACTCGATGAGCACGCCGCGCTGATGAAAAAGTTCCCTGGCATGGAGCATGAGGAGCCCTACATGTCGCATGTGGCGCCCGGCAAGCGCGGCGAGATCGTCTGGCAATTCAACCGCGCTGGCGAATTCGACTTCGCCTGCTTGTTGCCTGGTCACTACGAGGCTGGCATGGTCGGCAAGATCAAGGTCGTGGCGAAGTAAGTTACTCCCAGCCTCTCAACCACCTGGAAAAAGCCCATGAAACTCATCTCCCTGCTGGCAGCGGCCAGCCTTTCCCTTGCCGCACTGATCCAACCTGCGATTGCCCAGACCATGGACCACGGCAAGATGGCCATGAAACAGGATCTGCCCATGGTCGACGCCGAGGTGCGCCGAGTCGACAAAGAGAACGGCAAGGTCACCCTCAAGCACGGCGCCATCAAGAACATGGACATGCCGCCGATGACCATGGTCTTCACCGCGCGCGACAAGGCCATGCTCGAAGGCATCGCTGTGGGCGACAAGGTGCAATTCACCGCCGTCAACGAGAAGGGGCAAATGCTGGTCGAGTCGATCAAGCCCATCAAGCCTTGACCCCGGTTGGCGCATCGGGTGCCTCATCGCGGGCTCCTCAAATGCCTTAGCATTCCCGGATGCGTCGCTGGATTGCCCTCCTGCTCTTGATGACCTTGCCCTGGCAGGCCCTGGCCAGCACGGGCTCGTGGAGCATGCCCTGCGCGATGGGCGAGGAAGCCATGGCCACCGAAGCAGACGCCGGTGAGGGCGGCATGGTTGACGCCAGCAGCGACTGTTGCAACGACTTCGCCACCTGGGCGCGCACCGGCCTGGCCTGTCAGGCCGGTACCGTGTGCATGCCAGCCAGCGTCTGGCCCGCGCTGGCCACCTTCACCCTGGCCCTGCCCTCTCCTCCCACTTGGCCAACGCCGCCCTGGCCAGCGTGGCAGGCGCCCCGTTTCGATCCCTCCGGTATCTGGCGACCGCCCACGGCGGGCTGAGGCTTTCGCACTCAGCGGTGGCGCGTTCGCGCGCCGCCTTTTTCGCCATACCTCCGGAGGTTTTCCATGGTGTCCTCACCTTGCAGCCGCAATGGGCTGCGCGGGGCGCTGCGCGCCGCACTGCCCCCCCTGGCGGGGCTTTTCTTCTGGTCCGGTTCCCCGGTCCTCCATGCCCTGACCCTGGACGAAGCGGTCGCCCTCGCGCAGACGCGCTCGCCCGCCGTGGCGGCAAGCGAAAGCGAAGCCCGCGCGCTTCGCGAGCTGGCCGTTCAAGCCGGTACCCGGCCGGACCCCATGCTGCGGCTGTCGCTGAACAACTTGCCTGTCAATGGCACCGACCGCTGGAGTACCACGCGGGACTTCATGACCATGCGCTCGGTCGGAGTCGAACAGGCCTTGCCGTCGAGCGGCAAGCGGGAGGCGCGCCGGGCCGAACGTGATCGACAGGCCGATGCGCAGCTTGCCCAGGCCGCCGCGCAGGCTGCCGCTGCGCGCCGTGAGGCGGCCTGGGCCTGGTGGGACCTGCGCGCTGCGGGCCTGCGCCGCCAGGCCATTCAGGCGCAGACCGTACACGCCGCCGATCTGTTGCTGGCCGCCGAGGCAGCGTGGCGTGGTGGGCGTGGCAGCGCCAACGCGCTGATCGCGGCGCGCGATGATGGGCTGCGGCTGCAACAGGCTTTGCTTGCAGCAATCGAGGAGCAGGAGATAGCGCGTACTGCGTTGAAACGCTGGACGCAAGTCGTGCCCGAACAACTGCCCGAGGCGCCAGCGATCGATACCGAATTGCCCACAGACATCACCTTGCTCACTCAGCACCCTGAGGGACTGGTCGCGCAGGCCCGAACAGCCGCCACGCGGGCCATGGCCAGTCTGGCTGATGCAGAGCGATCGCCCGACTGGAGCGTCGAGCTCATGTACAGCCAGCGGGGCTCGCGCTACACCGACATGGTTTCGGTGGGCCTGTCGATTCCGCTCACGCTGGACAGGGCACATCGGCAGGATCGCGAGCTGGCCGCACGCTTGGCCGAGGCCGATGCGCGCGAAGCAGAGGCTGAGGACGTGCAGCGCGAACTGGCGCGGCAATTTCAGACCTGGCGGTCGCAGTGGCGCTCGGCGCTGGCCCAGCGCGAACTCATCGACAGCCAACGCGAACCCCTGGCGCGCCAACGTGTGCAGGCGGTGTTGGCCGCCTACCGCACGGGTCAGGAACCCATGGCATCGGTCATCGAAGCCCAGCAGGCCGCCCTGGCGCTGGCGCTTGAGCGCATCGATGTGGAGCTTTCCGCCGCGCGCGCATGGTCCGCGCTGGCCTTTGCCTTGCCTTCGTCACGTCAGTTGGTCACAGCCGCGGGAGATCACCCATGAAAACCCATGCTTTGCATCGCCTGGTGCGCTGGTTGATCGGCGCGCTGGTTCTGGTGTCGGTGGCCATGGTCGGTTGGTGGGTGGGCCGACAAGGCGTTGAGCCTGCGGCGCAGACCTTGGCCGACTCAACCTCGGCCGGTGCGCCACAGGATCCTGGCCAGTGGAGCATCGCTCAGGGCGAAGCGGCCACCCGGCGCCACCTGCGCGATGGCCTGAAAGCCGGCGACCAGGATCCGCAAACGGGCCGGCGCATCCTGTACTACCACGACCCCATGGTGCCTGGAAGGCAATTTGACGCACCGGCCAAATCGCCCTTCATGGACATGATGCTGGTACCCCGCTACGCCGGCAGCGAGGGCGCTGACAGCGGCAGCGTGAACGTGAGCTCACGCATTCAGCAGAACCTGGGCTTGCGCACGGTGGTGGTTGGCGAAGGGCGTCTCAAGACCGAAGTACTGGCCGTGGGCAACATTGCCTGGAGCCAGCGCGAGCAAACCCTGCTGAGCGCGCGCGCGACCGGCTTTGTGGAGCGGCTGCACGTACGCGCGGAGCTGGACCGTGTGGCCCGGGGTGCGCCCCTGCTGGACTTGTACGTGCCCGACTGGGTGGCCGTGCAGGAAGACTACCTTGCCGCCCTGCGCATGCAGGGGCCGGGGGCGGCGTCGCTGCGTGAAGGCGCGCTGGTGCGCATGCGACAGGCCGGCATGTCAAACGAACAGATCGACTCGGTGGTGCGCGCTGGCCAGTTGCAACCGCGCTTGACGCTGCGCGCGCCGCACGCTGGATTCGTCAGCGAACTGCTCGTGCGCGAGGGCGTCACGGTGACACCCGGCATGCCTCTGTTGCGCCTGCAAGGCACGCGCCAGGTCTGGGCAGAGGCCGAGGTCCCCGAAAGCCAGGCAGCCGGATTGCACGCGGGCATGGTCGTGACTGCCACCACACCGGCACTTCCCGGCGAAACCCTCAAGGGGGAACTGCAAGCCCTGCTGCCCGTGCTTGACGCCGGCACGCGCACGCAGCGCGCCCGGCTCGTGCTGGACAACCCACGCGAGCGACTGGTAGCGGGACAGCTTGCGCAACTGCGCTTTCACTCCGAGGAAGGAGAGACACGCCTGCTGCTGCCGAGCGATGCTCTCATTCGAACCGGCCAACGCAACGTGGTAATGCTGGCCGAAGCAGATGGACATTTTCGGCCGGTGGAGGTCGAACTCGGCCGCGAATCCGATGGCCAAGTGGAGTTGCTGGCCGGTTTGCAGGTGGGCCAGCGCGTGGTGGTTTCTGGGCAGTTCCTGGTCGACTCGGAAGCCAGCCTGCGAGGGCTGCAAGCGCGCTTGAACCAGGAGGCCCAACCCGCCCAGACGGTTGGCGCTTCTCATCGCACCGCAGCACGCATCGCAGGATTCAAGGACGGGCTCATCACGCTGGACCACCCGCCGATCGCGTCGCTGCAGTGGCCTGCGATGGTGATGGATTTCCGCCTGCCACCGCCCGACCGCCTGCCGCGAAACCTGGTGACTGGCGAGCGCGTGCAGGTTGAGTTCCGCGAGCAAGACGGCGAGTTGCCGCTGATCCTCGATCTCAGACGCGCGGCACCGGGAGCACCGCGATGATCGCCCGCTTGATCCACTGGAGCATCGCGAACCGGCTGCTGGTGCTCATCGGCACGCTCATCGTCGCCGCCTGGGGAACGATCGCCCTGCTGCGTACGCCGCTGGACGCGCTGCCCGACCTGTCGGACACGCAGGTCGTGGTGCGCACAAGCTGGCCCGGTCAGGCACCGCAGATCGTGGAAAACCAGGTCACCTACCCGCTGACCACCACCATGCTGTCGGTGCCGGGCGCGCGCGCGGTGCGCGGCTTCTCCATGTTCGGCGATAGCTTCGTCTACATCCTGTTCGAGGACGGCGTCGATTTGTACTGGGCTCGATCGCGCGTGCTGGAGTACCTCAACCAGGTCCAGTCCCGCCTGCCCACGGCGGCACGCTCCTCCATCGGGCCCGACGCCACAGGCGTGGGCTGGATCTATCAGTACGCACTGGTCGACCGCAGCGGCCAGCAGGACGTCTCGCAACTGCGCGCGCTGCAGGACTGGTTCCTGCGCTTCGAACTCAAGACCGTGCCTGGCGTGGCGGAGGTGGCCAGCGTGGGGGGCATGGTGCGGCAGTACCAGATCGTGCTCGATCCCGACCGGTTGGCGGCCTACAGGATCACGCAGCGGGATGTGAGTGAGGCGGTCTCGCGCGCCAACCAGGAGGCTGGTGGTTCGGTCCTCGAACTCGGCGAGGCCGAGTACGCGGTGCGCGCCAACGGCTATCTGCGCTCGCTCGACGACTTTCGCGCCATTCCCTTGCGCGGCACGGCCGCTGGTGTGTCGGTCACCCTGGGCGATGTGGCACAGGTGCAGATCGGCCCCGAGGCACGCCGCGGCGTCGGCGAGCTGAACGGCGAAGGCGAAGCGCCTGGCGGCATCGTGGTCATGCGCAGCGGCGAGAACGCGCTGGCCACCATTGCGGCGGTCAAAGCGCGCCTGGCCGACCTGCAACGCAGCCTTCCCGCGGGCGTGGAGCTGGTGCCGGTGTACGACCGCTCCGACCTGATCGGGCGCGCGGTGAATAACCTGCGCACCAAGCTCATGGAGGAGTTCCTCGTCGTGGGCCTGGTGTGCCTGGCGTTCCTGTTTCACCTGCGCAGCGCTGTCGTCGCCGTCGTCACCTTGCCGCTGGGCGTGCTCGTGGCCTTCATCGTCATGCAGCAGCAGGGCATCAACGCCAACGTCATGTCGCTGGGCGGCATTGCCATCGCCATCGGCGCCATGGTGGACGCGGCCATCGTGATGATCGAGAACGCCCACAAGTGGCTGGAGCGCTGGCAACACGAACACCCGGGGGAAGTGCTGCGCGGCGAAGCGCGTTGGAAGCTGATGGGGGATGCCGCGGCCGAGGTGGGTCCGGCATTGTTCTTCTCGCTGCTTGTGATCACGCTGAGCTTCATTCCTGTGTTCACGCTGCAGGCTCAGGAGGGCCGGCTGTTCTCGCCCCTGGCCTTCACCAAGACCTATGCCATGGCGGCGTCTGCAGGCCTGGCAGTGACCCTCATCCCGGTGCTCATGGGTTACCTGATCCGCGGACCGGTGGCTGCCGAGAACAGAAACCCAATCAACCGCGCGCTGATTGCGCTGTACCGTCCGGCACTCGAGGCGGTGCTGGCTTGGCCAAAACTGACGCTGGCACTCACGGCGCTGCTGCTGTTGGCCACCGCCTGGCCCCTGCACAAACTGGGCAGTGAGTTCATGCCGCCAATGGACGAAGGTGATTTGCTCTACATGCCCACCGCCTTGCCCGGCTTGTCCATCGGCAAGGCGGCCGAGTTGCTGCAGCAGACCGACCGGCTCATCAAGACCATCCCTGAGGTCCAGAGCGTCTATGGAAAGGCAGGCCGCGCGGAGACCGCCACCGACCCGGCTCCGCTGGAGATGTTCGAGACCACCGTGCGCTTCAAGCCGCGCGACGAGTGGCGACCTGGCATGACCATGGACATGCTGGTGGAGGAACTCGATCGCACGGTGCGTGTACCCGGTTTGTCCAATATCTGGGTGCCACCGATCCGAAATCGCATCGACATGCTAGCCACCGGAATCAAGAGCGCGGTGGGCGTGAAGGTGGCCGGCCCCGACCTGTCGACGATAGAGAAACTCGCGGCCGAAGTGGAACGGACCGTCAAAACCGTGCCCGGCGTGAGCAGCGCCCTGGCAGAGCGCGTGGCCGGCGGCCGCTACATTGACATGGACATTGACCGTGCGCGTGCCGCGCGCTACGGCTTGAACATCGCCGACGTGCAAGCCGTGGTGGAAGGCGCCATTGGCGGACAGGTCATCGGTGAAACGGTGGAGGGCTTGCAACGCTACGGCATCAACCTGCGCTACCCACGAGAGATGCGGGACTCCCTCCCCGCGCTGCGTAGCCTGCCCATGGTGGCACCCGATGGTCGACGTCTGGTGCTCAGCGACGTGGCCAATCTGCGCATCTCTGATGGTCCTCCGATGCTGCGCAGCGAGAACGGACGCCTGGCGGGGTTCGTGTACGTGGACGTGCGTGGGCGTGACCTGCGCAGCACTGTGCTGGACATGCAGCGTGCGGTAGCGGACAGCGTGCCCTTTCCCGCCGGCTATTCGGTTTCATGGTCGGGGCAGTTCGAATACTTGGAGCGCGCAGCCGCACAACTGCGACTGGTGGTGCCCTTCACGCTGCTGATCATCTTCGTTTTGCTTTTCATCACCTTCCAGCGGTTCGACGAGGCCCTGCTCATCATGGCCACATTGCCATTCGCTTTGGTGGGCGGCGTTTGGCTCCTGTGGGCGCTCGGACACAACCTGTCGGTAGCCAGTGCCGTAGGCTTCATTGCGCTGGCCGGTGTGGCGGCGGAGTTCGGCGTGATCATGCTCGTCTACCTGAAGCAAGCCTGGCAGGAGCGCGTCAATGCGGGTCAGCTTGACTCACAGGCGTTGCTGGACGCGATCCGTGAAGGTGCGGTACTGCGCGTACGCCCGAAAGCTATGACGGTGGCCACCATCGTGGCAGGTCTGCTGCCCATCATGTGGAGCTCGGGAGCAGGCAGCGAGGTGATGCAGCGAATTGCTGCCCCGATGGTCGGCGGCATGCTCAGTGCCCCGCTGCTTTCCTTGTTTGTGGTGCCAGTGGTGTACAGGTTGATTCGCGAACGCAGCTAGCAGTATCGACACCCTTCCAGCATCCGCAGTTCGGATGTGCTTGGGCGCCCCACTCGCCAGAAAGGAAAGTAGCTCCTGAAGGCTTTGATTGCCCTAGCTCGCACGGGGCCCGCAGTTGTCGCGTGTGTTCTTGAATAGCGTGGACGCGCCCTTTCACTAGTAGTGAGGCTGGGGACTGCTATCGGCGGATAGCAGAGGCATTCATGGCGGCGAAGGGGTCTCAAGGAACCCTTGCTATTCTTGCGTCACGACTGCTGGTCTGCCCTGCACTTGCGGGATCACGCCACGCGCCAACCCAACCTCCACTTCTGACTGGCTCAGGAAATCGAGGGGACTACATAGGCGGCTTGACTTTGCTGAGCAAGTAGTGCGATGGCATCAATTGTCATGAATTAACTCCCGTCTAGCAAAAAGATTTGCCGCTCGAAATTGACCGTCTCGGCGCCAAATTTACATGAATAACTTGAAGGCTCCCACGGGCCAGGGAAATCACCGCCAGAGCGCTTGTAATCCACGATTTCGCCGAGAACCTTTCCATCCAGATTTCGCGTGATTCTGAATCGAATTCGAGCAATACCAGGGCGGCCCTCCTGAATAGTTTCAACGACCAGCGAACCGCTATATGCCGCTCCATATCGCCCTCTATCTAGAAGCTTGCCTTCATGCTGCGGAAACACCTCCCCATTCGGTCCGAAATTCTCTTTTGAGAGCCTCACCGTCTCATAGATGCGCACCCCGCCATCGATCGCACACAAGCGATCGACTTCACGATCCAGCTTTGTCTTCGCGCGTTCGCAGCCTTGAAGAAAAACAACCGTCACAACCAGCGCCAAGCCCAATAGCCGCTGCCTCATAAAACCCTCACTTTCAATGAACGAATATTTCAAACGCCATTGCAGAATCACAAAACGCAATACCCTCATCGCGTGAACACTACGCAGCAGCGCTATCTCTCGCGAATACTCTCCCTCGAAGCCCGCTGAATCGGGCTCAGCAAATACTCGATCACCTGCCGCTTGCCGGTCTTGATCTCCGCCGTCAAGTTCATGCCCGCCGCCAGCGGGGTCTGGCGGCCTTCAATCTCCATGCTGGCCTGGGCCAGCTGCAAGGTGGCCAGGTAGATGGAGCCCTTCTTCTCGTCCTGCACCGCGTCCATCGACACGATCTGCACCTGCGCGGGCAGGGTGCCGTAGCGGGTGTACAGAAAGGTCTCCAGCTTGATCTCGGCTTCCTGCCCGGGGCTGACGAAGCCGATGTCTTTGTTCTCCAGGGTCACCTCGGCCACCACGCTGGCGCCGTCGGGCACGATGACCATGAGGGGCTGCGCCTCCGTCACCACACCGCCGGGGGTGTGCACGGCCAGTTGTTGCACCGTGCCGGCCACGGGTGAGCGCAGCTGGGTCAAGTCTTGCCGTTGTTTGGCCTTGGTGGTTTCTTGCTCAAGCCGCACCAGCAAGGTTCGGGCTTTGGATTCGCGGTCGCGCAGGTCGCGCAGGGCTTCGGCCCAGCTGGCCCGGCGTGCGGCCTGGGCTTCGGTTACCTGCCACTGCACCTCGGCTTCGCGCGCGCTCAGGGTGGCCAGTTCACGCTCCATGTCGATGCGCTCGCGCTCGCGGTCTTGCGTGGCGTGGGTGGACATGAAGCCCTGCCTCACCAGGGATTGGTAGTCCGCCTCGCGCGAGCGCACCAGCGGCAGGGTGGCTTCGATGCGGGCCACCGCCTGTTGGGCAACGCGCAGCTCGGCCTTGCTGCGCTGGGTTTCGGCGTCGAGCCGCGCCAGGCGCGCGCGCAGGTCGCCCCATTCGGCTTCGATCTGCTGGGCCAGCGCCTGGCGCTCGCTGGGCGGCAGGCTGGCCAGCTCGGCCGCGGGCGCCTGGGGCGCACGCAGGGGCAGTGCACCCGCCTCCTGATTACGCAGCGCTTGCAACAACGCACTGGCGCGCAGCAGTTCCCGGCGCGCCTCGGCGGCCTGCTCGCTCACGTTGCCGTGGTCGGCGCTGGCGGCGGTGGGGTCCAGCTCCACGAGCAGTTGGCCGGCGGCCACCGTGTCGCCGTCATTCACAAGGATGCGGCGCACCAAGCTGGGCTCCAGCGGCTGGACGAGCTTGGTGCGTTCGCTCACCACGATGCGCCCGGGCGCCACGGCCACGATGTCGATCTTGCCGAGCAGCGCCCACACCAGCGCGATGAGAAACAGCGCCATAAGCAGCCAGGCCAGCCGCCGCGGCGCGGGGTGAACGGGCGTTTCCTGCAAGCTCATTGCCGCGGGCAAAAAGGCCGCTTCCTCGCGCAGGCGCGCGGGGCCGGCCAGATCGGCACGGTGACACCAAGCCAGGCGAAACACCTGGCTATAGCGTTGCAACAGCGCCCACACCGGGTACGGGGCAGATTTGGTCTTCGATAAAGGCTGCATGGCGGGCTCAGGCTTGGGGGTTGGTGGCGTTCGGTTCGCCCAGGCTGCCTTGCAGGGCCCACAAGTGGGCGTAGAGCCCGCCCCCGCGCTGCACCAGGGTCTCGTGGCTGCCCTCTTCCACAATGCGGCCGCGCTCCATCACCACGATGCGGTGGGCATGGCGCACCGCAGACAACCGGTGCGCGATCACGATGACGGTGCGGCCCTGGCAGATGCGGGCCATGTTGGCCTGGATGGCCGCTTCGCTTTCGTAGTCGAGCGCGCTGGTAGCTTCGTCGAAGATGAGGATGCGCGGATTGCCGAAGAGCGCGCGGGCAACGGCGATGCGCTGGCGCTGCCCACCCGAGAGCGATGAGCCCTGCTCGCCCACGAGCGTGTCGTAACCCTGGGGCAGCTCGCTGATGAAATCGTGCGCGCCGGCCAGTTGGGCCGCCTCAAGCACGGCCTCGATGGGCGCGGCAGGGTCGCTGATGGCGATGTTCTCGCGCACGCTGCGGTTGAACAGCAGGTTCTCCTGCAGCACCACGCCGATCTGGCGGCGCAGCTGCGCGGCGTCGATCAGGCCGATATCGATGCCGTCGACCAGCACGCGGCCCTGCTCGGGCGAGTACAGGCGCTGCGCCAGTTTGGTGAGCGTGCTCTTGCCCGAGCCGGAGCGCCCGACGATGCCCAGCACCTGCCCGGCCGGAATGTCCAGCGACAGGCCATGGAGCACGGGCGCCGCCTCGGGGCGGTAGCGGTGCGTGACCTGGTCAAAGGCGATATGGCCTTTGATCGGCGGCAGCTTCGCGGCCTGCGCAGGCGGCACCTCGGTGCGGGTGTCCAGGATGTCCGCGAGCCGGGCCATGGAGATGCCGGTCTGCTGAAAGTCCGTCCACAACTGCGCCATGCGCATGATCGGCTGGGCCACGCGCTGGGCAAACATGTTGAAGGCGACGAACTGGCCCACGGTCAGCTGGCTTTCCATCACCAGGTGCGCACCCCACCACAGGGTGGCGGCGTTGACGAGTTTGCCGATGAGCCCGATGGATTCGTGCCCGAGGGCGGCCACGTTCTGGGTCTTGAAGCTAGCCGACACGTAGGCCGCCAGTTGATCGTCCCAGCGCTTGCCGAAGCGCGGTTCCAACGAGCCGGCCTTCACGGTCTGGATGCCGGTGACGGCCTCGACCAGCATGGCCTGGTTCTCCGCGCCCCGCGCGAACTTCTCGTCTAGGCGCCGGCGCAGCACCGGCACGATGAAGAGGCTCACGGCCAAGTAGAGCGGCACGCTCGCCAGGACGATGAGGGTGAGCGTGGTGCTGTAGAAGAACATCACCGCGATGAACACGCCGCAGAACAGCACATCCAGCAGCACCGTGAGCGCGTTGCCGGTGAGAAAGCTGCGGATGTTCTCCAGCTCGCGCACCCGTGCCACCGAATCCCCCACCCGCCGGGCCTGAAAGTAGGCCAGGGGCAGTTGCAGCAGGTGGCGGAACAGTTTGGAACCCAGTTCCACGTCGATACGGCTGGTGGTGTGGCTGAACACATAGGTGCGCAGGAAGCTCAGCACCGACTCGAAGACCACCACCACGACCAAGCCGATTACGAGCACATCGAGCGTGGTCATGCCGCGGTGCACCAGCACCTTGTCCATCACCACCTGGAAGAACAGCGGGCTCACCAGCGCTACAAGCTGGAGCATGAAGCTGATGAACAGCACCTCGCCTAGCAGGCGTCGGTGTTTGACGAGACTGGGGATGAACCAAGAAAAGTCGAAACGCGACAACTCCGCGGCCAGCGTGGCACGGCTGGTGATGAGGACAGTCTCGCCCGTCCAGCTGGCGGCAAACTCGGCCAATGACAAAACAACAGGGCGGCCTGCGCTCACGTCGTGGATGAGTACGCGCTCGGCGTCCACCTTGGCCAGTAGCATCACGCGGGTCTCGCCTATGTGTTCGGCCATCGAACGGAGCAGAACCAAGGCTGGCAGGGCGATGTGCGCCAGGCGGTCTATCCGCGTGGTGACAAGTTTTGCCTTGAGACCGAGGGATTGAGCGGCCAGGAGCAGCTGCGCTCGGTCCGGAGGTTCTGCTTGGCCCATACCCAAGCTGTGCCTCAAGGCCTGTGGATCAGCGGGTACCTGGTGAAACCGCGCGATCAAGCACAGCGCAGACAGCGGATCTCCGCCCAGCTTGTCGGTTTCGGAGGCTACGCTCGGGACGCCTTCACTGCGGGCACCGTCTGTAGCCGCTTGGTCAGCACCTGGCGGCAGGTCCCGATCGTCAACTCCCATTGGGCGCTGCTTTTGCACCCAAACTCCTGCTTCAACAGCACCCACAAGGCCCCCTTGCCCTAGACGGAAGGAGACGCAGGCATACCTGTGCGCCTCCCCCGAAATCTACGTAGACAAAAGTGGAGGCATGTCCTAGTGGCTGCCGGGCTCGTGTCCCTGTTGAGCACTTCTGTTTGTGGTTAAGGTTGTCGTCGAACCAACGATTGCTGTCAATCGCGACACGCCGACGTACCTGCTGATCAGCATCAACTTTTGCACTTTCAGGGCCTCGTACAAACATCCAGTTGGTTTGCTCAGCGCTCCCCATTGGGTCCCATGCCGGGAACCGCAGAAGCCCGACGACGACAGGCAGTCGCCTCGGTCCAAGAAAAGGAAAAGCAAAAAGCAGGAGGCCAAAGGCGACACGATTCGCGGCGAGCGCGCGGATCCTCGCTGCCGGTACAACCAGCACGGCCAAACCAGCTGGCTGCCGCATACCTCATCAATGTTGCATCCGAGCCCAATTCCGATGAGCCATCCATCAGTTCATCGGTGGCCGTACTCTGATGGGGTACGCCTGGGCACCCGACTACCCGACTACCGCTACGCAAGGTCAGTGGACCCGCTTGCCAACTCCCGCCGCGATACATCCTCTCTAAAACGCGCGTGCGCGCGCACGCGCGCGCTTTTTTTTTAAAGGCTGGCGAAAAACGAGTGGTCGATTGCAACTACAGCGAAATTCTCGAGGTATCACGATAGGCGACTTGAGTGCGCGCGTACCCCTGAGACGGGTTCGGCGTGGCCTACGACCACCGCCAGCGAGTCTGGAGCCCCTGCGATGTAGGGGCTTTTTTGTTGGGCGAACGCGAGGCAAGACACACCATGGCGGCGCGTCACGCGCTGCCCCGCCAAACCCTATCGCTGAAGCCTCGCCCCCAACTCCTTGAGCACCCCCCGGGTCCAGGTGATCGCCGGATCGAGCGACTGGTAACGGTGCCACTGCACGGCGGTGACGATGGGCGTGATGGGAATGGGACACGGAAATACCCGGACCGGCCATTGCTTGGCGAGTGTATGCGCCAGGTGGGTCTGGAGGGTGCCGATGCGATGGGTGCCCACCAGGTAGCCCGGCATGGTGGTAAAGCTCGGAATGTGCACTTCCACGCGGCGCTTCAGGCCAAGTTCGTCCAGGGCGAGCTGGTCCAGCGTGGGCACCCGCCCCCTGCCCAGCAACACCGCCACGTGCCCCATCGCGAGGTACTGCGCACGGCTCAGGCGTTGCTTGATGCGGTCGTTGCCGGTCCAGGCCAGGCACGAAAAGGTGTCACGAAACACGATCTCGCTGGGGTGGCGCGCCGAGACGGCCGACGCCAGGGACACCACCAGGTCGACGTCGCCCTGCTCCAGCTCGTCGCTCAGGTACCCGCTGATCGAGCGCACCTCGAAACGCAGCCCGGGCGCCTCCGACTCGGCGCGCTCGAAGAGCGCCGTCAGCATGATGCTCTGGATGTAGTCAGAGGCCACGATCGTGATCTTGCGCTCGATGCGCGACGCCTCGATCTCCGGGCGCCGTCGCGTCAAGGCCTGAACTTGCAGCAGCAAGTCGCGCACAGGCTCCACAAGCGTGTGTGCGAAGGGCGTAAGCGTCAGATTGCGGCCGTGGGGCACCAGCAGCGCATCGCCGAAGTACCTGCGCAGCTTTGCCAGCGCGGCACTGACAGCCGGCTGGCTGAGGTGAATCTTGGTCGCGGTCTGGCTGACGCTGGCGGTGGACAGCAGGGCATCCAGCAAAGCCAGTTGGTTCAAGTCCAGCTTGTTGACCCTCATACGGCTTCCTACAAAAACACCTGTTGCCAACCCATCCATGCCATGGATGGATGCTATCCGAAAGAATCATTTCCACACCACAGCGTGCGGTGGCAGAGTCCCGCCCCAGACGTGCCGGCAAGTGCACGGCGGAGACAAGATGAACACCACGACAGCAAACGGATCGCCCCAGCTGCACCACTTCTCGACCGAGGGCCCCTGCGACGACGCCAAGGCGCAATCGTTTCGGCGGCAGATGCAGAACATGCTCGCCGTCGGCCTGAACGTGAAAGGCTTGGCGTCTCAGCCCCTGGTGGCGCAAATGACGGCCTACCGCGGGCACAACCTGCGCTTTGCAGCGCTGAAGTTTTCACCGCATTCCACGGTGTCCGTGCCCAGCGGCACGGAGTCCGACGCCAGGTTGCTGATTTCCCTGCACAAGAAGGGGCCGGCGGTCGTGTCGCAGGGCGGCCGCGAATCCCGGGTGGAGCCCGGCGATGTGTTCGTCATCGACCCCACGCGCCCGTTCTACATCGAGACCGGCGAGATCGAGACACACTCTGTCTATGTGAGGGCCGCGGCCTTGCGCGCGCTGGTGCCGGAACTGGAACTGGCCACGGCACGGGCCATTCGCTGCGACAGCGGGGCCGCGGCCCTGTTCCGCACGCTGGTGGACGAGGTCTTCGCGCTCGCCCCCCTGCTCACCGAAGACATCGCGGACGACCTGTCGGAGGCCCTGGTGCACCTGCTGGCGCCGGTGGTCCGCTCGAGCGTGAACGCGGCCGAGAAATGCCCGAGCCGGCTCGCCGCCCTGCACCGCCAACGCATTCTGCGGTTCGCGAGGGACAACCTCTGGGACAGCAACCTCGACGGCAACTCGATTGCCAAGGGCGTCAACCTCTCGCCCCGGCACGTCTACCAGATCTTCGATGCGGAGGACAAACCGCTGATGCGCTGGGTGTGGTCCGAACGCCTGGTGCGCTGCCATCGCGATCTCGAGCAGCCCTCGTTGCAATCGAAGTCGATCGGCGAGATCGCCTTTCAGTGGGGGTTCAGCAACGTCTCGCACTTCAGCCGCGCCTTCAAGGCCGAGTTCGGCGTGACGCCCCGCGACCACCGCCGGCAGGCGCAAACGCGGCTGCGCGCGGCGGCCGCGTAGCGCGCTTCAGCCGGCGCGGTTGCGCCAGCGCAGCACATGGCTCTCGATCGCCTGGATGGCGGTCGAGGTGAGGAAGCCGATGGCCCCCAGCACCACCACGCCGGCATACAGGTCGGGCGTGCGGAACGACCGCTGGGCCAGCAGGATGTTCTGGCCGATGCCGGTGAGCGAGGCCTGCATCTCGGTCACCACCGCTAGGATGAGCGCCACCGAAAGCCCCACCCGCGAACCCGCCAGGATGCCGGGCATGGCACTGGGCAGACTGACCTTGAAGAACCGCGCCGCGGTACTGAAGCGCATCACCGACGCCACCTCGCGCAGGCGTTCGTCCACCGACGAAAAGCCCTGCACGCTGGCGAGCAGCACCGGCCAGACCGAGCCGAATGCGATCACCGCGGTCGACATCGTCGACGACAGACCGAACAGCAGGATGGCCACCGGGATGATGGCCGACGCGGGCAGCGGCCGCATGAATTCGAGCAAGGGGTTGACCATGGTGCGAACCCGCGACGAGCTCGCGATCAGGGCACCCGCCGCAACGCCCAACACCGAAGCGACCAACCAGCCCCAGGCCATGCGCGACACGGTCGACCACAGCGGCGGCCACAACTGGCCCTGGGCGGCCTGGGCCCAGAGCGCCTCGAGGGTTCGGCTGGGTGAGGGAAAGAACAGTGGGGAGATGACCTGGGCCAGCGACAGGGCCTGCCACAGAGCCAGCAAACCCAGCGCGAACGCGAGTGCGCCGAGCCGCTCCATCCAACGCGATGCACGCTTCATCGTGCGCCTCCAAGAGGTTCGGGGTTCACGCCGGGCATCCACCGGATCCCGGCCAATGACAGTTCGCTGAGCGCCCAGCCCAACACGCCCACCCAGAGCAGGCACGCGTACATGCGGTCAAAGCGCAGCGCCTGCTGCGCGGCCATCATTTCGTGACCCAGGCCGCGCGGGTTGATGACGATCTCCACCGTGATGGCCACGATGAGGGCGATGGCCAGGGCCAGTCGAAGTCCGACCACGATGCCGCTCATGGCCGCGGGAATGACCAGTTTGAACGCGGTTTCGAACGGGTTGAGCGCCAGCACGCGACCGACCTCGAGCAGCCTCGGCTCCATGCCCTTGACGCTCGCGATGGTGATGAGCAGCACCGGCCACACGCAGGCAAACGCCACCACCATGGACTCCATGGGTGCGCCGAAGCCGAAGATCATCAGCGACAGCGGGATCAGGGCTACCGACGGAATGGGCCGCAGCGCGTCGATCGTCGGCGACACGATGCGCTCCAAGCGAGGCAACAGCCCGAGGACGATGCCCAGGACGATACCGATGGCGCAGGCGATGAGGAAGCCGGTCAGCGCGGCCTCCAGCGTTTGCCACGTGGCCTGCGGGATGCTCCCGTCGACCACGCCGGCGACGAAGGCACGCCACACATCGCTCGGCCGCGACAGCGACTCCAGCCGTAGGTTGTCGATGTGCCAGACCGCCTCCCAGGCGGACACCAGGGCGAGCGGCAGCACCGCGCCAAGTGCAAAGCGCCGCATCTCAGTGGCCCTCCAGCAAACCGTGCAGGTGGTGGCGGTGCGCCAGGAAACGCGGGTCCTCGCGGGTGGTGAGCTGCGAACGCGGGTGGTCGATGCCGACCTCGACCGTTTCGAGGATGCGCCCGGGGTTGGCCCCCAGCACGATGACACGGTCCCCGAGGTAGATGGCCTCTTCGAGGTCGTGGGTGATGAACACCACTGTTGTGCCGTGCTCGCGCGCCAGCCGGGCCACCTCGTCCTGCAGGTGCTGGCGCGTGATGGCGTCGAGCGCCCCGAAGGGCTCGTCCATGAGCATGAGCTTGGGCCGCTGGGCCAGGCACCGCGCGATCTGAACGCGTTGCTGCATGCCCCCCGACAGCTGGTGCGGATACCGCTCGCGGGCATGGCCCAGGCCGGTGGTCTTCAAGAGCGCCTCGATGCGCGATTCACGCTGTGCCGCAGGCACGCCCAGCGCCTCGAGCGCCAGCGCGATGTTGCCGCTGACGGTGCGCCAGGGCAGCAGCGCCCGGCCGTAGTCCTGGAACACGATGGCGCGCTCGAGTGAAGGTTCGCGCACGCGCTCGCCGAAGAAGCGCACTTCTCCCCGCGTGGGCGTCATGAGGCCGGCCAGCAGGCGCAGCAGGGTCGTCTTGCCGCAACCCGAGGGTCCGACGAGACAAAGAAACTCGCCCGGCTGCACCTCGAAGTCCATCGGCGCAATGACGGTCCGATTGCCGAAGTCGACGGAAACCCCGTCGAGGGTGAGCGCTGCGGTAACGGCGGCGGGCGCATGGGCTGCTTGGACCGGTGTCATGGTGACTGAAGGCATCAAGGTCGGGGAATGGGCCTGAAGCAGTTCAGTCATGGCTCAACTCCGCCACCGCGCGCTGCGCCATGACACGGACCAGTTGGCCGCGGTAGGCCGCCGTCGCCTGCAGATCGCTGTTGAAGTCCGTCGTGTCGATGGCCGCGTCGCGAATGCTCTCGGGTCCGAACGTGCCGTTCAGGACCGCCTCCAGGGTGGCGCAACGGAACACGCACGCCGCGGCGCCCGTGACGGCCACGCGCGGCTGGCCGGCGAAGTCGGCGACGAACACGCCCACGACCGCGAAGCGCGAAGCCGGGTGCTTGAACTTGACGTAGGCGCTGCGGCGCGGCACGGCGAACTCGACCGCCTCGATCAACTCGCCGGGCTGCAGGGCGGTGGTGAACAGGCCCAGGAAGAAGTCCGCTGCCGGGATGCGGCGCCGGTCGGTCACGATGGTGCCGTCCAGCGCCAGCACCGCAG
>VFQP010002949.1_pt1 | contig 18118 bp, 14 predicted proteins | sample 3512351 | NCBI WGS metagenome assembly VFQP01 (sample SAMN10412372, study PRJNA504923) | tailings metagenome | isolation source: Relicate 1 Philex TSF1 revegetated site | place: Philippines: Tuba, Benguet | collected 2017-08-29
AAAAAAACTTTGGCTGGTATCTTTCAAGCCCTTACCTTTGCAAACCAATCGCGAACGAAGCAGATGATAAGTGAGAGAAAAGGTTCGGGTGGAGACATAGATTACACTTTAGTAAACGATACATCGCGAAGTAGAGCAGCGGTAGCTCGTCGGGCTCATAACCCGAAGGTCGGGAGTTCGATCCTCCCCTTCGCAACAGAGAAAAGTCCGCTGAAATAGCGGACTTTTGATTTTTAAAGGAGTCTGAGACTCAGATTCCTTCGACTAACATTTTTCTGGGCAGTTGCAGACAACTGATTGGATTGATTACCTCCTTTGTTCTTAAGACCTGCGAGTCCCAGTATATGTATTAATGGAAATGAATGAAAACTGGATTCGTCAATATCTTCGGTCGTCCTAACGCAGGAAAAAGCACTTTACTCAACGCATTGATGGGAGAGAAGCTGGCTATTGTTTCACCAAAGGTGCAAACAACCCGCCACCGGATCAAGGCGATCATGACCGAGAAAGATTACCAGATCATATTCTCGGATACGCCAGGTATAATCGAGCCAAAATACAAGCTGCATGAAAAAATGATGCAGGCTGTGAAGAGTGCATTGGAAGATGCGGATATGGCGCTGCTGATCGTGGATGTGAATGAGAACTGGGAAGAATGCGATGCGATCTTCCAGGCGCTTCGTTTGAAAGTGCCGGCGCTGGTTGTGATCAATAAGATCGACAGGGCAAAGCCCGAAAAGATCAAAGAAGCGATCGAATTTTTTACCGCAAAGAAATACTGTAAAGGCACAATCACGATTTCTGCCACCAGCGGGATCAATATCAAGAACTTCCTGAAGCCTATCCTGGAAATACTTCCGGAAGGTGAACCTTTTTACAATGAAGATGATATCACTGATCTGCCGACAAAATTCTTTGTGGGAGAAATGATCCGTGAAAAGATATATGAACTGGTGGAAGATGAGATCCCTTATCACACTGCTGTACAGGTGCGTGAATTCAAGGAAAAAACAACCCTTATCAAGATCGTAGCCGATATCATCGTTCACCGCGAAACGCAGAAAGCGATCATCATCGGAGACAAGGGATCCATGATCCGTAAGCTGGGTACCGAATCAAGAAAAGATATTGAAGCATTTTTGCAGCAGAAAGTCTTTCTCGAACTTTTCGTAAAAGTAAAACCGAAATGGAGAGAGAATGAGTTACATCTGAAGGAGTATGGGTATTAGGAAGAAGGTTTGAGAGGTTTGGTAAGTTTGATAGGTTAACTAACCTCCCAAACCTTTCAAACTTACCAAACCTCCCAAACTTTGTATCTGTTTAAGAACATTAACAACATTATTTATTCTCGCATATGAGTTTCACAATAGCAATAGTTGGGCGCCCCAACGTAGGTAAAAGCACATTTTTCAACCGTCTGCTGGAGCAGCGTAAAGCGATCGTGGATGACGTGAGTGGCGTTACGCGCGACAGGCAGTATGGTGTGGCTGACTGGAATGGCAAGACATTTAACGTGATAGATACCGGTGGTTTTGTTGCCGGTAGTGATGATATATTTGAAAAAGAGATTGCGAAGCAGGTGTTGATCGCTGTTGATGAAGCAGACGCGATCATTTTTATGGTAGATGCCCAGACAGGTATGACTGACCTGGATGACTCCATGGCACATGTATTGCGCCGCAGCACAAAACCTGTGTTTCTTACCGTCAATAAAGTTGATAATAACGATAATCTGCTCGATGCATCTGAGTTTTATTCACTTGGCTTCGAGCATACTTTTTTTATTGCGGCGGCAAGCGGTAGTGGAAGTGGTGACCTGCTCGATGAGATAGCAAAACTTATTACACCGGAAGATGATGCGGCAGACGAGACTGCAGAAATTGCGGCTTTGCCCAAGTTTGCGATCATTGGTCAGCCAAACGTAGGAAAATCATCATTGCTTAATGCGCTTGTAGGTACGGAAAGAACGATCGTGAGTGATATTGCCGGTACCACGCGTGATACCATTCACACACACTATAACCTGTTTCAAAAAGAATTTATCCTGATCGATACAGCCGGTATTCGCAGAAAGGCGAAAGTGCATGAAGATCTCGAGTTCTATTCTGTGATCCGGGCAATCAAAGCGCTGGATGAGGCTGATGTTTGTCTTCTTTTGCTTGACGCGGAAAAAGGCATTACGGCGCAGGATCTTAATATCTTCGCCCTGGCTGCAAGAAAAGGTAAAGGGGTTGTGGTACTTGTGAACAAATGGGATCTTTTGAAAAAAGAAACCAATACAGCGAAAGAATATGAAGCTGCGTTGAAGAAAAGACTTGCACCATTCACTGACGTACCCATACTTTTTATTTCCGCACTTGAGAAGACAAGGATCTTCAAAGCGATCGAAGTAGGGTTGGAGGTATATGAAAACCGCAAACGCAGAGTACCGACCTCACAGTTGAATGATGCAATGCTGAAAGCAGTAGAAAATTATCATGCACCGGTTGTTCGTGGTCATTCTATTAAGATCAAATTCGTTACGCAGTTGCCAACTGTGGTGCCGTCGTTCGCATTCTTCTGCAACTTCCCCGATGATATCAAAACGCCCTATAAGAATTACCTGGAGAATCAGCTTCGCCAGCAATTTGACCTTACAGGAGTGCCGATCAGAATATTTTTCAGGAAGAAATAGTCTTTTGTGATGCGGTTTCAGGCGGTAAATTTGAAGCGAAGATATTGTGCCACAATGAAGAAGAAGATTTTGGATAGATAGTAATGGCCAGGCGGAAAAATGTTAAGGATTTGTTTATTTGAAAACCGCTATTACCTTTGCCAACAAATTATAAACCCATCGCAATGAAAAAAGTATTTGCACTGCTCGCTATCGCTGCTGTTGTAGTAGCTTGTAACAATGAAACTGCAACTTCTGCTGAAGAGGCAGCTAAGAAAACAGCTGATTCACTTCGTGTAGTTGATAGCATCAAAGCTGAAGAAATCAAAGCTGCCGCGAAACAGGCTACGGATACAATGAATGTTGCTGCTGATTCTTTGAAAAAAGCCGCAGAAGCATTGAAAGCAGCTGCAGATTCAATCAAGAAATAATTTATTGTAGGATTTTATTCCAACAAGATTTCCTCCCGCTTGCGGGAGGTTTTTTTTACCATAAAATCGCCGTTTTTTTCCCAAGGTTTCGCTTCGCACTGATCTTACCTTCACTTCATCAGCAGTATTGCTGACATGAGTAAAACGTGAAGTATGAAAAAGTGCGCCTGGGTGGCTTGTTTGTTGTTTTGTAATATCCAGCTCAATGCAGTAATCCTGCGATGGGATGGGGAAGGGAATGATGGTTTATGGAGCAATGCGCTCAACTGGGATCTTGATCGCGTGCCCGATAGCAGTGACGAGGTGATTTTAGACAACAGTCTTCTGTATTTAAGTTACAGTGTTACATTACCGCCAGGTAATTCTTCCGTGTCTTTGATCTCTCTACGGATATCTCCTGCAGCTTCGCTGTCAATCAGTTTTATTTTGCCTGTTACCAATACAGCGATACCCGGCCTGGTGCTGACAGGTACAGGAGACGCGTTGGTGCTGGATCGCGGAGCCTTGCTAAGAAATGCTTCCGGTGCGGCTTCCGGTACACCACTGACTGTTACAGCAAATGGTTTTTTCCGGATAAATAATGGTGGGCATTACATTCATCAGACGGCAAAAGGTCATACTGACTTTCTTGTGAGCAGATTGTCTTCATCACCGGGGACGGAGGAAGGTATTTTTGAATTTGATGTGCCGGGTACGGCTTCGTATACGGTTTCTGTAAGTGGTCGTAATTTTGGAAGACTGATATTTTCATCGCTGACTGCAGGCGCAGGCCGTACATATGCGGGCGCGGGTGTTAATCCGGTGACCGTCCGCGGAGGAATGTTCATTAAAGAGAACACGGTTTTTTCTTATGGCGCTAACACCGATACGATCACAATACATGGTATATGCAGTATAGCAACCGGTGCAACATTTAACATAGCAAATGGCAGCAATAAAGCGATCATCAAGCTAAAAGGAAATCTTGATAACAGGGGGCTTATAACAGAAACAGGTTCCTCCACCGGATCCGGTATTCTAATGAACGGCACTTCTGCTCAACTAATTTCAGGAGCGGGAAGTGTGATGCAGGAAGTAAAACTGGTCGTAGATAATGCAGCGGGTGTTATTTTACAAAGCCCCCTGCATCTTCCATTTCAGTTAGAATTTATCAACGGAAAGATCAGGTCTTCTATCTCAAATCTTCTTTCATTGGGTGGAAATGCAACCTGTAATGGCGCGGGTGATTCAGGATTTGTAGAAGGACCGGTAAAGAAAGCAGGGCGTAATGCTTTTTTATTCCCTGTTGGCGTCGGAGGAATATTTGCTCCGGTTTATTTTGAAGAAGGTGGTGAGGCGGCAGATGAGTTTATCGTAAACTACAGAAGAACAAATCCACAGTCATCACCCGGATTAGGAAGTAATTGTATCAGTCCGATCAATCACGTTAGTTATGTCGAATTCTGGGAGTTGGCACAAGCTGCCGGTAACTCATCAAGAAGGATCAGGTTTTCTGTTTCTCCGTTAAGCTTTGTTCGTAACCTTGAAGCGATTGTTGTATCGAGGTTTGTAAACGGCGCCTGGATCAGCGAAGGTGGTGTTGACCATTCAACAGGTGCGCCATCCCCGCCTTATGCAACAGGTACAGTAAGCACAGCCATCAACGTGAGTGGCTTCGGCAGTTTTACATTAGGTTCTATAGTTGATCAACAGGTAAATCCCTTACCCATATTCATAGAACGGTTCGGGTCGAAGATGATCAATGGCCAGGTATTTCTATCATGGACTTCCGGTGATTGCAACACACCGGGATGGAGATATGTTTTGCAGCACGGTTCTTCAGGAAATACGCTAACTGATCTTGCGAACATACCGGTAAACATTAGCAGCTGTGATTATTCATTTGTACATTATTATCCGTTATCCGGGCAGAATTATTACCGGCTGAATGTATTGAACGAAGCTGGAGATACCCTTTATCAGACCAGTCATTCAGTACATTCTGTCAGTCGCGCTGCTGATGCAAATTTTGTTCGTGTTGTCAGACAACTTCAGGAGGGTATAGAACTATTATCCGATCTGCCTCAGGGAAACCTGCAAGTATGTGTAATCAGTAATAGCGGAGCAATGGTGGCCTTTCAAACTATTCAGAGACACAGACCGGGTGAAGTTTTTTCAGTCAAAATACCCTTCCTTGCGAAAGGCCTGTATCGGATTTTGATCATATCGGGACAAACCAAAGTTTCAACAGCTTTTATACGCTGATGAATAAATAACATGTATACATGTACTTTTGAAATGCTTACGGTCTTAACGTCTGCTTGCAAAAAGCCGTTAAGACCGTAAGCATTTGTATGTTGCCAGGTAGTAGTAGCAAACCAGCTGACTAATTCCGGCTTTGTCAGAGAGTTCGTCTCTTCTTTGTTCCGGGAGAGCTTTTGCGTTTAGCTGTTTTCTTTTTTGCAGGGCTTACCATTGGTCTCTTCAGCATTTTGGCTTCCTGGTTCCATGCAGCGCCTGTGAGTATGATCTCCTGCAGGTTCAGGTTATATATGTCTGTCTTTGATGTGATCAGAACAGACGCAACGATCGCTCTTTTGTTTTGTTGCAACTGGGGGAATAATTCGACAAGATCTTTTCCGCGTAAAAAGCAAACGGATACGCCTTCTTTTATACTGCTGAAATACATGAACATGCCAAAGTAATGATAGAAGGGAACTTTAAAGCTGAAGCGTTCTTCAACATCAGGAACAAGCGTCAAAACCATATCCCGGATCTTTTCGCATATCTCTTTTCTGTTTTCAGGCAGTAATTCTATGTAATCGTCTACGTTTTTCATTTTTTACGGGACGAGGGGTTGCTGTTTTTTGCCCAGGCTTTTAGTTCCTTTACTTTTTCACGGAAGTTCTTAAGCTCCGCTTCCTGTTGAAGGATGAACGCATTGTTTTTTAGTTCACCGATCACTTTCTCCATTTCCTTTTTTGTCTCATACACCATCTGGCGGAATGGGCTTTCATAATCTTTAGCACGTGAATCATAAATGCCGTGCGATATCCATTCTTTTGTGGCAAGCGTTTCATCAAGGAGCTGAAGAAATACTTTTTTGGTGAAGCCGGCTACGTCAAGCCCTTTAATTTCCAGCATAGAGGCAAACGCATGCTGTGTTTTTTGAAGAGGATAATTATCGCTGCATTGGTGATAGAAGTCATGCACTGCATCCCAATTATCGATCTTGCCTGTATGTATGTCTTTAATAAGCTGGTTCAATACCGGCTGAGGCATCAGCTGCCCTCCGATATTCGTCCAGTTATGTCTTTCGGCTTTCCCCAGTTTTTTGATCAGGGTATCGAATTTGAGTGTTGGCTCTTTCTCCAACAAGCTGATCACCTGAGTGATGCCGTAATAAACGATCAATTCTTTGAAGAGGTGATATGCTTCTGTTACTTTGATCAGTTCAACTTCGCGTGAAGAATTTTCAATTCCTTCAACAAGTACTTTTGTTTTATAAAGGGGAGATTTCTTTTCCAGCACGGATTCTCCTTTGAGGATGGCTGCTTCCGGTGAGATTGTTTTTCCTTCTTTCTTTTTCCAGCTTTGGCCCACAGCTTTTTTCATCAGGTTCAATGAAGAGAACATTTCGTTCACGCTGTCTGGCGCAAGGAAGTCATATTCGAGATACTGATTTTTGAAAGAGCGTTTATCCCTGCTTTCGTATTTGCCGGCATTCCGGGCAAGTGCATACATGTTGTACATAAACCAGTAGCCCGGCATGATGATAAGTTTATCATTGCTTACATCATTGCTTACCAGGGAGAAAGGAATGGGTATGTTTAATTCTGCGGGAAAATCGCCTTTAGCTATCAGTGTGAATGATGCAAATTTGGAATTGTGTTTGAGGCTTACGCACAGGCCGGGCCAGAAACCTCGTCCTGCCATCAGCTCTCCATCAGCACCCCGTGAATTGTGATTGGAGCCGATTGTAGCGCCGGCTGCCATATTACTTTGCCCCATCAATACAGAGGCGCAAAGGAATGAATTATTGTGGTGCTGTTCATGTGCAGGGAACAATAATGAATTTAATACTTCGCAACAGGAGATGGTTGAATTATCTCCAAGAAAGGAGTTGATGAGTCTGGCTCCATATTTTAATTGCGAGTGTGATGCCAGGAAAAAGCGGACGGCTTTTACTCCGTAAAAGACGCGGCATCCGAATCCGATGATCCCGTTCACCAACTCGCAACCTTCACCGATCTGGGTAGGGGATTCGGCGGATGAGTTGATGGTAAGATTCTTTAGTTTATTGGCGCCCTTGATATAGGTATCCGTACCGATCAGTACATCTTTGATGATGCGACTGTTTTTTATGACGGATCTGTCGCCGATCATTCCATAATAACCTCTTTTCAGATCAAATTTCTTCTCTGTGAATTCGCGGAATTTTTGCATGAGTTTGTCATCGGTCCGGTACCGTGTCCATAACCATGCATCACCGGTTTGCATTCCGTCAAAAGGAAGTACGCCGCGTCCCCCGTTTTCATTACACAATTCCATCCAGATCCTGATAGCTTCTTTCTCACCTTCTTTTACGATCCCGTTCCCAAACTTTGCATGATCGGATACACTTACTTCATTCAGGTTGATCAGTATTGCTTCATTGCCGATGATATAGTGACTGAGATAGTTTACGTTGTCGATTACCACATTATCTCCGAAGTCGCAACTAATGATCAAACTATTGTACAATCCAACCGGCAATCTTACATCATGAAATTCGAGCGAATAGGGCTCGAGCTTTCCAATTCTTATCAGACCGTAGAATTTACAGTTTCTTACGAGGGAGGGATCAAATATGTCCGATACAAGAATGTTTTCCCAGTTATCGGCCAGGTTACCATTAGCGGCAAGCTGACTTATTTCTGTATTGGTCAGATTGCGCCAGTTACGTTCTCCGGTGTATTGCAGATCTCTGAGATAGTACTCATTTTTTCCTTCGGGAAGGTATTCTGCGTTTACAAAGTTGTAACCAAGCCGGGCCACAGGTATTTTATTGATCTTATTCATGGGAATGATTTTAATCCCGGCCTCTGGGAAGGCCGGGATTGTATATCGTTCAGGGTAAAAGTTATTCTACGGTAACTGACTTCGCCAGGTTACGCGGTTTGTCTACATCAAGGCCTTTTGCAACGCCGATATAGTAGGCCAGTAATTGAAGAGGAACGACGTTGATCATTGGGGCAAGGATCTCATCAGCTTCAGGGATCACCATTGTGTCAAGCGAAAGTTCTGTTGACATTGTGTCTCCTTCTGTGATCACTGATATCACTTTCCCTTTTCTTGCTTTGATCTCCTGCATATTGCTTACAACCTTTTCGTGATAAGCATCTTTTGTTGCAACAAACACAACAGGAAGATTTTCGTCCACAAGGGCAATAGGGCCATGTTTCATTTCTGCCGCGGGATATCCTTCTGCATGTATATAGGAGATCTCTTTCAGTTTAAGCGCACCTTCAAGCGCGACAGGGAAGTTGTAACCTCTTCCAAGATAGAGGAAGTCTGTAGCATCCTTATATTTCTCGGCGAGTTGTTGGATATGGTTGCTTTGCTTCAAAGCAGATGCAACTTTTTCAGGAACTTCTTCCATTTCTTTCAGCAACAGTCTGTAACGTTCTTCGGTGATAGAACCTTTTATGTGGGCGATCTTCAGTGCAATCATCGTGAGGACGGCAAGCTGCGCAGTAAACGCTTTTGTACTTGCCACACCGATCTCTGGTCCGGCATGTGTATAGGCGCCGCCGTGTGATGCGCGTGCGATAGAAGAGCCTACCACATTCACCACGCCTAGAATGATTGCTCCTTTTGCTTTAGCTGTTTCAATGGCTACCAGCGTATCTGCGGTTTCTCCGCTTTGAGAAATAGCGATGATCACATCGCCTTCATTGATCACCGGGTTACGGTAACGGAATTCCGAAGCGTATTCCACTTCTACATTGATACGGCAGAGTTCTTCGAAGATATATTCGGCTACAAGCCCGGCATGCCAGCTAGTGCCACAGGCGATCATTACAATGCGGTTTGCCTTGATCAGTTGTTCCGCATATTGTTGTATCCCCGCCATGGTAATTGTTCCGGCGTTTGCATCAAGCCTTCCGCGAAGACAATCATAGATGGTTTGAGGTTGTTCAAATATCTCTTTCAGCATGAAATGATCGTAACCACCTTTTTCGATAGCGGCAAGCTCGAGGTCGAGTTTTTGTACATAAGGAGTGATCTTTTCATTTCCGAGATTTTTCAGGATCAATTCATCAGGGCGGATGATGGCGAGTTCATAATCGTTCACATACACAACTTCTTTTGTGTATTCGAGCATGGGAGATGCGTCTGAGCCAAGAAAGTGTTCGCCTTTGCCAATGCCGATCACCAGCGGACTTCCTTTGCGTGCCGCGATGATGGTCTGCGGATCATCTTTATCAATCAGCAGGATCACATATGCGCCAACCACCCGTTTGAGCGCAATGCGAACCGCTTCTTCTAGTGAGCAGTTATTGTTGATCTTGATTTCCTCGATAAAGTTCAGCAGCACTTCTGTATCTGTATCACTTTTGAACTTATATCCTTTTTTGATCAGTTCATTTTTTAGTTGTGCATAGTTTTCGATGATCCCGTTGTGGATCATTGCGAGATTACCGCTTGCAGACTGATGAGGGTGTGCATTGCGATCGCTTGGTTCGCCATGGGTTGCCCAGCGGGTATGACCGATGCCGGTATGGGCATGGAGATCTTGCCCTACGATGGCTTCTTCGAGATCAGCCACCTTCCCCTTTTTCTTATATACTTTTAAATTATTATTCTGTAATGCAACGCCAGTACTGTCATATCCCCTGTATTCAAGTCTTTTCAGGCCTTTAATGATGATCGGGTAAGCTTGTCTCGGGCCGGTGTAACCAACAATTCCACACATAAGGTTTATTTATTTTAGGTAACAAAAATCGGCATCTGTGCGAATTTCGAAAAATATGGGGATATGCCCAAATTGGTGATTGAAATCTAATGAGTTATAATGTGGGATGCTTGCTTTTTGTGGCGAACGGCAAGCTATTGGTTTTGGTTGGAGTAATTCGCCGGGAACACGGCGGGGTTTTCTTTTTTTAGTGAAGTAGTTTTTTCGAGGTGAGAACCTCGAAGTGTCTGTTTACTTTTTTTGCCTTCTCCGCCCGCCGTGCTGTAGCAGGCGGGGATGCAAAATGCTTTTCTTCGAAGACAGTCGAAGACTCCGTTTACTTTTTTTGCCTTTTCCGCCCGCCATGCTTCAGCAGGCGGGGATGCAAAAAAAAGTAACAAAAAAAACTCGCCGGAGGAGTGGTTATGATTGAATGGCGTGCCGGCTCAGACAGCTTTTTTGTGCCTTCACGCCTGCGGCGCTCAGACGGCGCCAGCCTCCCATTTTCTTCACGCCATTTTTTCCAGGGCCGGGCCCTCCGCAAGAGGAAGAGTCTTCATCACGAAAATTCATCAGGACCTCGAATACAGCATGAATTAAGAAGCCGAAAGAATAATAGCAGCCCTCTGAACGAAATCGCTCATGTGCTTCCACAAAGTTCCTCTTCAAAGTAGTTTATTGCAGGCTAAATCGCTTTACAATAAACTACCGCTCAGGATCATATAGGCGACCGAAAAGTAAATGATCAGTCCCGTTACATCCACCAGGGTTGCAACAAATGGTGCAGAAGACACGGCGGGGTCTGCGCCAAGTTTTTTCAATGCCATGGGGAGCATGCTTCCGGAGAGTGTGCCCCATAATACCACGCCCAGTAACGTAATCCCTACTGTTATACCAATGCCCATCCAGTGTTCGCCATAGATATCGGGGGCGAAAGAATGCCACAGGAATATCCGCAGGAAACCGAATATGCCGAGGACGGTACCGAGAAGAAGCCCGGAAACGATCTCTCTTTTCATGACCCTCCACCAATCAGCTATACTGATCTCTCCAACGGCCATTGCCTGAATGATCAGGGTTGATGCCTGTGAGCCGCTGTTACCTCCGCTGGAAATGATCAGCGGAATGAATAATGCCAGTACCACAGCTTTGGCGATCTCATCCTCAAAATAAGCCATTGCAGTAGCGGTGAGTAATTCTCCAAGAAATAAAATGATCAGCCAGACAACCCGTTTTTTGAACAACCGCATGATCGGCATTTCGAGATATGGTTGATCGAGAGCTTCGGTACCACCGATCTTCTGAATGTCTTCACTGAATTCTTCACTGGCAACCCAGAGGATATCGTCAATGGTTACGATTCCAAGAAGTTTATTACTGTTGCTTACGACAGGCAGCGCAACGCGGTTATTCATTTTAAATACTTCGCTGGCGCTTTCCTGGTCGTCATACGCATTGAGTGAGGTTACGCGTTCGTCCATCAGTTCCCGAACGGTTTTGTCAGGCGGATTCAGGATAAAATCACGTATACGGATATCATCCAGCAATTCGCCTTTTTCATTGATGACATAGATGACGTTGATCGTCTCACTGTCTTTTCCATATTTACGGATCGTGGAGAAAACTTCTTCGATCGTGTTATCGGGATAGACGTATACGTAGTCAGGTGTCATGAGTCGTCCGATGCTGTTTTCCGGATAACCCAGCAGTGACAGGGTGATCTTTCGTTCTTCCGGGTCCATCAGTTTGATGAGTTCGCGTACAGCATTGCTCGGTAGTTCTTCGAGAAAGTCGGTACGGTCATCGGCAGGCAGTTCATTGAGCAGAGACGCGACAGTATTGGGAGGCAGTATTTGTATGATACGTTTTTGTGTGGGAAATTCCAGGATCTTGAATACACTGGCGGCGCGGTGAACAGACATGTTCGCAATGATCTGCCCTTCATAATCGGGGAATTCATATACAAGATCAGCCACATCACTGATGTTCTGATCATTCAGGAAGTCCCTGATCTGAAGTTTATCTTCGGTAAGAATAACGGCCTCAAACTGCTCCTGCAGTGAGGGTAGTTCATTGAGTTCCTCAGTCATGTCTCAAAAATACGAAGTACGGCGGTCAGAACTCCTCTTCAATCTTTCTTCAGTGTTAAGAAATATGCGATTTTCGCGGAAAGTCTTTGTTCAAATGATCCTTCCTTTTCTATATGTAGCCGATGCCGGAACCAGCGGACGCGGTGTGTTCAGTTCAGAAGATATTGCGTCTGGCACGCTGATCGAAGTGTCTCCGGTGATCGTAATGAGTGGTGAAGACAGGAAGCATCTTGATCAGACCCTATTGCATGATTATATTTTTGAATGGGGACATGATCAGCAGCAATGTTGTATGGCGCTGGGATATGTTCCGTTGTATAATCATTCTTCATCATCCAACTGTGAATATGAAATGGATTTTGATCATGCGTTGATCGGTATCCGTACAGTGAGGGATATAAAGGCGGGGGAGGAGTTGTTTATCAATTATAACGGGGACTGGAATGATGAAACGCCGGTATGGTTTGAAGTTGGTGGCGCATAGCGTTGTCCGTTGTCCGTTGTCCGTTGACCGCGAAGAAGTAAAAAAGTAAAGGGCCTGTGTTACATACACAAGCCCTTTACTTTTTTACTTCTTCGCGGTCAACGGTCAACCTCCTTCGCTAAAGCTTCGGCGGCCTGAGACTGTCAACGACTGTTATTGAAATACTACCTGCGCCCGTACTTCTCCGAACCAACGGAAGAAGAAGCGGGATGCTCCTGGTACAGGGAGAATGGTTTTAGTATGTAGTGTTATGTAATAGTATTGGTTTAGCAGGTTCAGTTCTTTTCCGATGACTTCATCCATTGTATAAGAACCAGTGTAGGAACCTGTGGATGGCAACAGTGCTCTCGGAGCCGTGCCTGTTGCCTGTTGCAACACGATATAGGGAGTTGTGTTAAAGCTGGTAGAATCTCCTGCCGCAACAGTGAAGGGCAGCTTAAGTGCGCTGTAACCTACAGGGGCAGGGCCATTCAATCTTATAGCGATCACGCTATCTGATAAGCCGCTCCAGCTGACGGTATAGTCGAGCACCTTTGTCCGCTTGTCATAGTTGACGGAGAGTTTGGCGACGCCGGTTGATGGGCTGGGTGTTGGAGCGATCTGAGCACCTGTTCCTGGAATATCACTTTTCGTATAAACATTTACTTTTTTTCTTTCTGATTCTTTTTCGCAGGAAGAAAGGCCCATGAACAGGGCAAACGAGAGAAGACCCAAAGAAGTTAGTTTGAGCAATTTCATGGTTGCGTGATTTATAGTAAATATAAGACTAAGAGGTTAAAGAGAAAAAAGAGAAAAAGGAGGATCAGGTGGGTGAAGGAGCGCCTGAACCGGATGAATATTTACAAGGTTCAGTGGTTTAAGGGAGATAGAATAGAGAAGGGGAAAGAAAGATCTTTCCCCTTTGCCTCTTGGTGGAGGATTGCAGCACAAGCTTTTGTTGTTACAGTATTATGAAACGGTGCTGACTGATGTCTTCATCGCCATCTTTCAGTTTCAGAATATAAGAGCCCTTTGGTAGGATAAGGTTTTTTGTAGAGATGTTTATCACCTGTCCTGTTTCCATATTACCCAATGCTTGCCGTGTGATAGGGCGGCCATTCAGGTCATAAATGGAGTAGGATGCCTGTTTTAATTTTTTGCCACTTTGAATATAAAGGGCATTATTTTCAACGATGGTCGGATAAACTTTTGTGGTAATGGTGCCTCTTGATGTGGAGGTAACAGATATGACAGATGAATAGGATACAACACCGGCGTTATCTGTCATTTTTAACCGGTAGAAATAGTTGCCCGGTCCGGACAGCGCATCAGTGTACTGGTAGTTGAGTTCATTTGCAGATATGCTGGATGCCTGGCCGGCGATGCGATTGACGGTGGTAAAGGACAGCGCATCTGTACTTCTTTGTACATCGAACCAGGATGGATCGCTGTCATGCGTGATCTTCCATTTTAGTTCGGCCATTCCATTTTTTTCCTGCCCGGAGAATGAGATCAGGTTTATGGGAAGAAGGATCATGGTCTGCAAAGAAAAACTTACACGGTTGTCAGCGGCATTCTCGAAATATTCCAGTACTATGTTCCTTGCGCCCGAAAGAGTGGTGGTGTAGGTAGTAGTGGTATAAGAATGAGCATTCCAGTTATCGATCACCCAGGTTGCACCGCCATCGAGGCTTAGTCTGTAACCATCGTCTGCTCCGACAATAAAACGGTATTGACCATTCGCAAAAGTTTTGTTCAGGCGATATCTTATGCTGAAGTATTCCGTTAATACGTTACATGCACTTGTTGGGTAAAGAACATTCGTTCCTCCAAAGCTCTGGTCAAAGTTCGGGGAGCTGGCCGTTCCTTCATGAACAAGTCCCTTATACGTGGTGAAATTATTTCCGGTATATACGTAGCCGTTCCAAATATTACCGGTTCCATACAGGGAAGTGTTTTCAGATCCGACACAATCCTGGCTGACCGCGAAAGAGACGCGGTTACTGCCGCCGTTCTCATAGTATTCCAGTACAAGGTTGTATGAGCCGTTTAGTGCAACGCTTACCGAACTTGTAGCATAGGTCTGGTCCGTCCAGCGATCGATGATCCAGGTAGCGCCACCATCGATGCTAAGCCTGTATCCATCGTCTCCGCCGACCAGGAAGGTATAGGCGCCATTGGCAAAGTTTTTTTGTAAGCGATAACGCACGCTGAAAGTGGAGGTAAAAGTGGGGCAGCCATTGGTTGCATAGTTAACATCACTGCCTCCGAAAGATTGATCGAATGAAGGATCCGTTGAAGTTCCTTCGGTAACATAACCTCTGTAATTGGTCAGGTTGATATTGTCATAAACATAACCGATCCAGACGTTATTGGTACCGTAAACAGCTTCATTTCCCTGTGGTGTGCAGGGTTGAGCGATAGAAAAAAACGGCAGAATAATGCCAAGAAGTAAAACAGGTAGAGTTGGTTTCATGAGATGTTGGTTTCTTGTCACCTCAATAAACGATATAAAATAAGGGTTATTGCTTATGATAAATAGGGGTTTGTTATTAAATATTTGATTTTCAATGGAAACAGTACCCGATGATCTAAGAAAGAAGTTAGAACTTTTGATAATTATCAAAGAAATGACCGCAAAAAACCGCATAAGAATATCCTATGCGGTCATTTTGAGGGGCCCCAAATGCAATTTTCTGCCCTTATTTAAGCATATCTTTTATCTCCTGGAGCTTTAGCAGGGCTTCCACCGGTGTCAGCCTGTTTATATCGATCGAGCTCAGCAGACTTCTTATGTCTCCGAATGTTTGGGAGTGCGCGTCAAAGATGGAAAGCTGGAACTGCGGAGCGGAAAGCGCTTTCACCTTTTCTTTTGTTTGGTCTTGCCCGGATGGCTGATCATCATCCACATGTTTTGTTTCAAGATGTTTCAGGATCTCATTTGCCCGGTCGATCAGCGATGGAGGCATACCTGCCATTCTTGCCACGTGAATACCAAAGCTGTGGGTACTTCCACCTGGTGCAAGTTTGCGGAGAAAGATGATCTTATTGCCGATCTCTTTATTGGTAATATGATAATTCCTTACCCGGTCTAGTTTTATCTCCAGTTCATTCAGTTCGTGATAATGTGTGGCAAACAGGGTTTTGGGTTGATGTGGGGAATTATGTAGATGTTCTGCAATGCTCCATGCGATCGAGATCCCGTCATAGGTAGAGGTTCCGCGGCCGATCTCATCCAGGAGTATAAGACTGCGCGGAGTGATATTGTTGATGATGCTGGCCGTCTCATTCATTTCAACCATGAACGTTGATTCGCCACTGCTCAGGTTGTCGGATGCGCCTACACGGGTAAAGATCTTATCTGTCAGTGAGATCTTTGCTTCTGTAGCCGGAACAAACGACCCTATATGCGCCATCAGCGTGATCAATGCCGTCTGACGGAGCAGAGCGGATTTACCACTCATGTTGGGTCCGGTGAGGATGATGATCTGTTGCTCGGATTTATTCAGCTCAAGATCATTATGGATATACGTTTCTCCAACCGGTAGATGCCGTTCGATCACCGGGTGGCGTCCTTCTTTTACGGTCCAGTCCATCCCTTCATGCAAATAAGGTTTTTTATACTGGAAGTAAAGGGCGTTCTGTGCAAAGCACGACAGGCAGTCGATCACCGCCAGTATATTTCCGTTTGTTTGAACGGGAGACAGATAGTCAAACAGCTCGTTCAGCAATGCATCATAAATGCGCAGCTCTGTTGCGAGGATCTTTTCCTCTGCACCGGTGATCTTCTCCTCATATTCTTTTAGTTCCGGTGTGATATAACGTTCTGCATTTGCCAGCGTTTGTTTGCGCATCCATGACTCGGGAACTTTGTTCTTATGCGAGTTCGTTACTTCGAGGTAGTAACCGAATACGTTGTTGAAACCTATCTTTAATGAACTGATGCCAGTGATCTCCGCTTCTTTCTGTTGCAGTTTGGTCAGGTATTCTTTGCCGCTGTGTGAGATCTGGCGGAGTTCATCCAGACCGGATTCAACGCCGCTGTTGATCATTCCTCCTTTTGAAGCGAGCGCCGGAGGATTATCGATGATCTCTTTAAAGATCTTCTCTGCGATATAGGGGCATGGATTGAGTGCATCACCCAATCGCTTCAGGTATTCGTTGTCAGCCGAGACGCATAGTTGTTTGATGGTCTCAACCTGTTTCAGGCCACGGGCCAGTTGTAATACCTCACGTGGGTTGATACGTTTGGTTGGGATTTTTGCAACCAGTCTTTCAATGTCTCCGCAGAGTTTGATCGCCTGTGATAATTTATTCCGTGTATCCGTTTCTTTGATCAGCCATTCAACAAGATCGAGGCGTTCGTTGATCTTTGCAAGATCTTTCAGGGGAAACACGATCCATCTTTTGAGCAGGCGTGCTCCCATCGGAGATACCGTATTATCGAGAACGCTGAGCAGAGTATGATCGCCTTCTGCTGAACCGTATACCAGTTCGAGGTTGCGGATGGTAAAGCGATCCATCCACAGAAAATCATCCCGGTCGATCCGCTGCAGTGAAGTTATATGCTGCAGGTTGGGATGTTCTGTGTCTTTAAGATAATGGATGATAGCACCGGCAGCTATCAAACCTTTTTTCATTTCTTCCACACCAAATCCTTTCAGGGAATGAGTCTGGAAATGTTTGAGCAGAGTGTCTTCAGCATAAACGCCATCGAAGATCCATTCATCCAATGTGTATGTATACATCCGTCCGCCGAAATATTCCTTGAAGGTTTTCTGGCGTTGCCGTTGGAATACAACTTCTGATGGTTTGAAGCTTTGCAGTAGTTTGTCGGCATATTCGCGATCGCCTTCGGCGATAAAGAATTCGCCGGTGGAGATATCCAGGAAGGCGAGGCCGTAATGGTCGTCATCGGAAAAATGGATACCTGCCAGGAAGTTATTGCTATGATGTTCGAGCAGTTTATCATTCAGGGCTGTGCCGGGTGTGACCATTTCGGTAACACCTCTTTTCACCACGCCTTTGGCGGTTTTCGGGTCTTCGAGCTGATCGCAGACAGCTACGCGATAGCCTGCTTTTACCAGTTTATGAAGATAGGTATCGATGGAATGATGCGGGAAGCCTGCCAGTTCAAGTGAGGAGGCGGCACCATTATTTCGTTTGGTGAGGGTAATGCCGAGCACCTGTGAAGCGATCACGGCATCCTGTCCGAAAGTTTCATAAAAATCGCCGACACGGAACAGTAAGACGGCATCCGGGTATTTCTGTTTGATCGCCCGGTGCTGCTGCATCATCGGGGTTTCCTCTGTTTTGCTCTTCGCCATGGGCGACAAATATAAAGGCTTTTGCTGCCCGGTTGAACGGTATTATAGCGGGTGTGAATTACTTTTGCGCCATGCGAAAATTGAATATGGATGAGTTAGGCCGGAAATCGGTCGAAGAATTCCGGCAGTCGGACAAAACTCCGGTAATGGTTGTGTTGGAAAATATCCGCAGTGCGTATAATGTTGGAAGTGTGTTCCGTACCTCGGATGCCTTTTTGGTAGAAGGGATTTTCATCAT
>VFQP010002950.1_pt1 | contig 18117 bp, 25 predicted proteins | sample 3512351 | NCBI WGS metagenome assembly VFQP01 (sample SAMN10412372, study PRJNA504923) | tailings metagenome | isolation source: Relicate 1 Philex TSF1 revegetated site | place: Philippines: Tuba, Benguet | collected 2017-08-29
GGGGGGGAGAAGGAGGGAGGGGCACGGCGTGAGGGGCGGCACGTGACGCTCATCAGCGCCAGCTGCCTTGGTGCTAGCACGGAGCAGGGCAGCTGCTGCGGGGCAGGTGGGGAGTCCAGTGTCCAGTTGGCAGAGCCTGCCCGGGAGGGCGATGGAGCCCGACGGGGACGCTTTGCGCCGCTCGCTGCTCGTCCTGCCCAACGCAGTGCACATGGTGGACGCGCAGATCCAGCAGCTGCGGAGCACCACGTCGTACCTCTACTGGCGGGAACGGCGGCACCGCATGACGGCCGAGAGCACGCACCGGCGCGTGCTGTGGTACGGCGTGCTGCGCTCGCTGGCGCTGGTCGGTGTCAGCGTGCTGCAGGTGCTCGGCGTCAGGTACCTCTTCAGGTCCAAGTGATCGTGTTCTCGTGCTCGTCTGGCGGTTCTTTCGCGCGCTTCCTGTTCAAGCCCCATGTCCTCACCTCGGCAAAGCGAGGACGAGATCCCTCGCAACAGCAGGGCACAGTGTGGTGCGTGGCGGCTATCGCGCACATCAGTCCCTCAGCGCGTGAGGCAGCCAAAAGGACAAGGAGGCGCGCGCGGGCGCACCTCACCTGAGTTCGAAGATCGTTCTCGGCCACCTTCCTCGCAGCGCAGCCCTGTGACTGTGAGCGACGCCCAGCAAGCGGCGCATTGGCGCAGCGACGCCCTCTCCACCATCTACGTGGCCGGCCGGCCGCTGCAGCGCGCCGCGTCGCTGAGCCATGGCGGCTGCCTTCAAGCAGTGGGTGATGGTGCTCCAGCCGCGCTACGCCGTGGAGAAGGAGGCCCCGTTTGAGCCGGAGCAGGAGTGGCTGCTCGGCAACAGATGGGCGGACTACGGGCTGGCGTGCCTGGTGGCCTTTGCCTTCCCCTTCGTGCGCGGGCTCCTCCGCACGCACATTTACGAGGTGCGCACTGCTGCTGCTCCTTGGACCAGTCAAACGCAGGGCAGCGGGGTTCTTGTGCCAGCGCTACAGTGCAGGTTGCCAGTGCGGCGCCTCTTTTGAACCAGGCAGGGCGCGTGATCATCCCGCCGCGCTCACGAGCGCGTCGGGGGGCCTCACCGAGGGAAGCAGCACGTGGTGCAGCCTGGGATTGATGCTCCACCAGCCCACCAGATCACGCAGCGGCATCACCAGACGACGCACGTCGCACGATAGCCCAGGGGCGCTTCCTGGCCCCACGCCTGTGCCCCGTGGCACTTGCTCACACGCACGCACACGCACGTGCAGCCGCTGGGCCGGTCCATCATGTTCTCCGGCGTGCGCAAGCTGACGGGCAAGCAGCAGGATCGGCTCAAAAAGTGGAACGAGTCGGCGTGGAAGATGACGGTCTTCAGCTTCATGTCTGGCGTGGCGTTCTGGGTCAGCGTGGGCGAGCCGTGGTTCTGGGAGACGAGGTGCGTGGGAGGGGGAGCGGGAGGGGCAGTCCGGGTGTAGCGAGCCCTGGTTCTGGGAGACGAGGTGCGCGTGTGTGTGCGGCGAGAGGGGTGCTCTGGGCCACCGAGCCCTGGTTCTGGGAGACGAGGTGCGCGTGTGTGTGCGGCGAGAGGGGTGCTCTGGGTCACCGAGCCCTGGTTCTGGGAGACAATGCGTGTGTTGGGATTTGCACCTGCTTGGACACCATTCAGCGGGGCCAGAGCCCAACGAACGACTGCCGGGTGCCGTCCGGCAGTTTAATGCGTGTGCTCTCACACCTGGCAGTGCAGCTGGCAAGCGACGATGGCATCGCAAGCTGCATGCATGCGTGTCGCGCGCGCCTTTCCCCTCAGGTACTTTTGGCTGGGGTGCAACAAGTTCCCCCCCTGCAACCTGTCCGTGTCCAAGGGCGTGCTGCTCTTCTACGCCATCGAGACGGGCTTTTACGCGCAGTCCATCCACTTCCTGCTCTTTCACGAGGTGAGGGAGATCTCTCAGCTCGCTGCACCGCTCTGCTCCCTGCCCTGCACCGCTCTGTTCTGCTCCCTGCACCGCACTGCTCCCTGCCCTGCACCGTGGCGAGCCCAGGCGCAACCGGACTCGGTCTGGAGGTGGGCGGCTGCGCTGCCCGTTATGAAGCGGCTGCTGTCTAATCTGGCCGTGCCCTGCCTCCGCGCCGCCGCACGGCAGACGCGGCGCAAGGACTGGGCCTGAGTGCACACCACGCCTGCTCTCTCACGCCGGCATCCGTACTGCCCTGCTCCCTCCCCCTTTGCAGACGCGGCGCAAGGACTGGGCCGAGAGCATGACGCACCACGTGGCCACGTTGGCGCTGCTGGTCTACAGCTACTGGGTCAACTTCACGCGCGTGGGTGTCATGATCATGCTGGTGCACGACGTGTCGGACATTTTCCTCGAGGGCGCCAAGCTCGCCAGGTGAGGGGCGTGCAGCGGGGGTGCCAGGGGTTAGGGTTTGGGGCGTGGGCGGCTGTGGATGGAACCGAGTTCAGGCGAGGGAGGGGAGCAGGTCCGGGTGTCCACCGCACTTTTCCTTCAGAGCGGCAGGCTGGCCAGGTGGTGGGCCCCGCGGCGCAAATGTGCCCAGCAACAGGGGGGTCCGCGTGGTGCAGGGTGGGAGGGGAGGGCTGGGCGGATGGATGCGCGGCTCCCCTGGGGCTGGCGCCCCACGTGCGGAACAAGGCGCCGGCGTCCAGCCGTGCCAGCAGCCACGGCAAGGTGGAGGACGCCTCCTTTGTGAGCTGCGAGGCGAGCGTCCTGCCCTGCGGTGCCTGTTTTGGAAACGCCGCAGGTACGCGCGGGTGCAGAGCCTGGCGGTCGGCGTCTTTGCGCTCTTCGCCACCATCTGGGTCATCACGCGCAACGGCATCTTCCCCTTTGTGCTCATCCGGAGGTGAGCGGCGCGCGCGTACACGCCAGAGCAGTTGCCGCACGCGCGGGCGGGCGACCACGGCATTGTGGCGATGGGAGCGTCGGGATGGCCCCCATCCCTCCGCCACCCTCGCCCTGCCTTGCAAGCTTCGCAAGAGATGCTTCCTTGCCACTCGAGCGACCTGCCGACGAAAGCCTAAACCCTAGACGTGTCATACCGCGCCAACAAGCAGCACGCTGACCGAGCCTCTCTATTACGCCGCCATCCACAAGATCGAGCCGGAGCCGCACTACACCATTTTCAACGCTCTGCTCATCCTCCTAGAGGTGCTGCACATCTACTGGACGTACCTCATCTTCAAGGTGAGGGCTTGGGGCTTGGGTGCCAACCGTGGCGACAGCGCACCTTCCACCCCCCCAGGCCACGCACCGTGCGGCTGTCGCGTGGCGCGCGCCCGCGCGTGCACAGCCGCCGGCCGCAGGGCACTCGCCGCTCGGGGGTCCCGTCACGTCGCCGTTGTGGTTTGTGTTGCGTTGCGTTGCGCAGATCGTCTACAACCAGCTCACGCAGGGCGAGGCCAAGGACATTCGCGAGAACGACGACGACAGCGACGACGACTGATCCGCCGCCGCCGCCGCTGGCGCACAGCTGCGACGTGCGCTGGTTGCCGCGCCAGCGCAGAGGTGGTCACTACACTGCACAAGAGAGGGCCTGTCCCCTGCAAAGGGGCAACGTTGTGTCCCCGGAGCCGCACGCGGCTTGCTACTGCTCGGCACTGTCCTTGCTCCATCTGCAACCCCACTTGCTCTTGCTTTGCTCCGAGGCCAGCTAGAGTGCCGCGGGCTCGTGCACGTGCAAGCGGCAAGAGAGCGCGCCTCCCCTGCACCTGCCCTTCCAGCTCCTCTCCCTTGTCCGAGCGATGAATTGCATGAGGGGAAGCAGGGAGGAGGCAAGGTGCCTTTCGAACGGTCACCCTTTGCGCGCGCGTCACGGCGGGTCGGGGTGGTCGAATCAGCATGCGAGCAGCACGTCCTGGGTGCGGGCCGTCAAGGGCGGGTCAAGGCAGCGCGCCACGGAGATGGGAAGGCGTCAAGGAAGGGAAGGGAGTGGTCATGAGTTGAGCACGTCCTTGACATGGGTCAAGGGTCCCACGGAAAGGAAGGCGGAAAGGAAAGGAAGGGAAGGGAATGGTCATGAGTTGAGCACGTCCTTGATGGCGATCACGTCGGGGTGGTCGGGGCCCAGCGCCTTCTCCTGGATGGCCAAAGCGCGCTCCAGCAGCGGCCGGCCCACGCCGTCATTGCCCTGCGCACCACCGCCCGCAGCAGCCACGGCCCGCGCGCACGCTTGGCTCTCCTGTTTTCGCGCTGCGAGACATCTGATTTGCCCGGTCGTTGGGCTACCCCTCCGGCCCGCGTCGTGACCAACAGGAACACGCAGCGCGACGCGCAGCACACACAGCACGGGCGCAGCACGGGCGCAGCGGCGCACCTGCTCGAGGTGCAGCACGGCCAGGTCGGTGAGCGTGTGCGCCACCTCTGGGTGGTTGGGCCCATAGTGCGCCTCGTAGATGGACAGCGCGCGCTCGTACAGCGGCATGGCCTTGCCTGCGCACGCATGTAGGGTTGAGGCTAGGGTTGACGCGCTGCCGGGCGCTAGCTGGTCGCGCCAGCCACAGCGACAACCAACGCCCGCCCACGCGTCGTCATGCGCCCAGTCCGCGGCGTCCCCACCCCCACCCCCACTCTGCCACAGTCGCCTCTTTGGGTTGCAGAGTGGCCCCTGGTTCCTAAACACACTCATATTCCCTTCTTTGAAAAGAAAGCAAGCACTCACTCGAGTCTCCCTTTTGGTTGTAGAGCGTGGCCAGGTTGCTGCAGCTCTCGGCCACGTCCGGGTGGTTGGGCCCCAGGTTGGCCTCCCGCGACTTGAGCTCCTCCTCAAACGGCCGAGGGTCGTCTGCGCGCGCGCATGCGTTAGGGCTTGGCGTTAGGGCTTGCTAGGGTCGGTCAGCGATCCATTGTGCCAAGCCGAGGGTCCGCAACGGGCAGGGGAGCGGAGGAGCAGGAGGGGGGCGGGGCGGTGGGAAGCAGCTGTTCCCCCTGGCGCGCGTGAGGAGGGGCCGCTCGCGTCAGTAGCAAAGAAACGCTCACCTGGTGCCGCGGCGGGCGCGGCCGGTGCCGCCGCCGCCGCCGCCGCCGCCGCGGCGCCCTTGCCCGCGGCGCCCTTGCCGCCTGCCTTGTTCGCGCCTACGTCACAACGTGACGCGGGAATCGGGTGAAGGACGAATATTGAGCCGCACGACGGAACGCAGAAACGCAGCAGCAGCGCCAGGGCAGGGCGGGGCAGGGCAGGGCAGGGAAGAGACGGGATGAGAAGTGCGCACCTGCGGACTTGGGCGCTGGCGCCGCCGCCTTGGCCGCCCTCGCCGGCGCCGGCGGCGGCGGGAGCGGCGCTGCCGGTGCCGGCGCCTGCAGACGCGGCGACGCAGCGCAGGCAGCACACACACGTCAGCGGAGCCCTTCCTGTCGCCATTCCCTGCCCCTCCCGACGACGCCCGCTGTGTTTGCGTCGCTGGACGCGTCCACATGGAGGCGACGCCAGGCCCTGACTTAGGGCTTACGCTCCGCAAGCCCTCACCTGCGCGGCGTCGGCGCCCAGCACAGCGTCCAGCTGCTCCTTGATCTTGGGCGTCACGTCCTTGGGGATGTGCTTCCTGCATGATGGGTGGACGCTAGGGCTTGCGTTAGGGCATGCCTCATAGCGTCAAACAGCGCCGGGACGCTGGCCACGACCGATTCCCGACACACGACGACCGCGCACGCACATGGTGGCCTGCCCTCCCGCCCTGCAGGCCACAGACACCCTGCTACTCCCCACGTGCACGCGCGAGAGCCGTCAGCGCGCTGCCGCCTTCATCGCTGCGGCCCCAGCGCATCACCCCGCACGCCGCTCACGCAAAAGGCCCAAAACCCAAACAGAAGCAAAGCCGCCCTCCAGAGCCCCGCGCCCGCCCCCCCCCCCCCCCCCGCAGCGCACCTGATGGCGGGCCCCACCAGGTCGTGCACCTCGCGCGTCACCTTGACGGCGCACGCGCGCACATCGGCGTTGCTGCTGTTGTAAGCCTTGCCCACGAACTCCATGAGCTCCGCCAGGTCAAAGCCCTCGCCGCCGCCCGACTTGGCAATGCCAACCACCGGCACCAGGTCCTGCGAGGTTTTGGTCACGAAGCAAGGCCAGCAGCAGAAGCAAAAGCAGCACGGTGGTGGAGCTGCAGCGTCAAGAGAACGGTGCTTCCGGCGCATCGCCAGCCCCGCCGCCATCGGCAACAGCAGCAGCGATGCAGCAGCGGCGTCCGCAGAGAGAGAGAAGCGGAGGGGGCCACGTGGCCGCGCGCGGGGCCGGGCATGCAGGCTGTGGCGGGCCCACGGCCTGCCCTCAACCGCGCCCACCACGGCAGCACGCGAAGCACGCCCACAGCGGGGGCGCAGCAGGCCCAGCAGGCACCACAGCACGCCCAGCACGCCCAGCACGCCCGCAGCAGGCACCACAGCACGCCCAGCACGCCCAGCACGCCCGCAGCGCGCACCTGCAGCAGGCCCAGCACGCCGAGGATGAGCTTCCAGGCGTTCTGGTTCTTGATGGGCTTGACCAGCAGCGCCGTGCTGCCCTTGAGCCCGCCCGCCTGCGCTCAAATGTCACACACACTCCAGGATTCAATGTCAGACAAGGTCACTCCAGGATGGGCGGCACCAAGGTTCCAGAAGCGCGCCAGAGTCGACAGTCGAACTGTGTGGCGCACTGTGGCGGAAAGCAGCTGGCGCTGAGCAGACGCAGCCCAAAGCATGGCGACTGGGGGCACAGATTTGGGCACAGATTTGGGATCAGCGGCCAAGACTGCTCACCTGGCTGAGGCCAGCCATGAACAGAATGCTTTCCTTCGACGCGTCGCGCAGCCGGGCGTTGGCGTCGCCCAGCTTCTCCAGCAGCAGCGGAAGGCAGCTCTCGCACGCGCCCTGCATGGGGGCATGCAGGTAAGGGTTGAGGTTAGGGTGTAGGGGCCCCAGCGTCAGCGGTGACTCTCGCGCATGCCCCGCCAGATGGCAAAGCCAGGTCACGGGCGGCGCTCAGAGCAGGCGCTTGAGCACGAGGCTGCAGGGCCGCCACAAACGGGAAAGGCTGAAGGACGCAGCGGCGTGCGGCGCAGGGAGCAGACTGGAGCACCACTGGGGCCCCAAGGTGAAGCCAGCGAGCCCGCACCTGGATGTCCCTGGCGCCCGCCGACGCCGCAAACCCGTCGATGGCCTGCTGCAGCATGCTGAGTGAGGTCAGGTACACGTTGGCGACCTTGTCCTTGAGGCCCCGCCGCACCACGTTGACCAGCGTGCGGAACGCGCCCGACTTGTCCGCCAGCTGCGCTCCATGCATGCGCACCACCACCGGTTAGGGCTTAGGGTTTAGGGTGCGCGGCCGCCCCCGCAGCTGCATGCATGCGCGCCCGAACCGGCGTGCGACGGGAGGCGTGATGGCCATGCGAGCGTGGGCCCTAAGCCCTCACCTGACCGTCCTTGACCTGCTGCGCCAGGTACGTGAGCGCCGCCTCGCGGAGCTGCCAGTTGCGCGAGAAAAAGGCGCGGGCGCAGTACTCGCCCGCCAGCTCCTCCAGAGGCTCGGCGTCCTTGGCCGTCGCGCCTGCATGAGGGTTCAGAGTAGAGGGCATAGGTTGTAGCGCGCCGGCCGTCGCATGCGCCGCCGCGGCCACCGTGCTCACGCATCCCAAACCGCTCATTCCGCTCGTCGCGTCCGAGCCCTAATGATGGTTAGGGTTTGGGAGGGGGGGCGCACCGGCGAGCGGCTCGGGCGCCGGGAGGTCGGCGGGCCAGCCGGCTGGCGCGGGGATGTCTGAGAGGGCGTTGTCGGCGCCCGGCGCGGGCCCGCCTGGGCCCCGGGCGGCGGCTTGCGCCGCCATGGCCTCCTCTGACGGCGTGTACCTTTTCAAGTGAGTCGCAGGAAACGTAAAGCGGCCGCACAGCATTTTGTGGCTCTGCACAGCAGCTGCACCCTGCCACTTCCGCGCCAGGCGGAACGGGACATCGCCGAGCCCTAAACGTAAGCCCTAAGCCGCCGTGCGTGGGGGCGCACCTGCCCCGCCCCTGCGCCGGCCGCTCATCGTACGCCAGGTGCTTGTTGTAGCCGCCGCCGGCGCCACTCACGCGCCCGCCGCCCGGCACCATCAAGTCTGCGGCGTCCGCACACGCACAGCCCACGTGCGCTGATCCGGGTGCACTGGAAGGCAGGGGCACCCTCAAATCACCCTAAGCCCTAACAGACCTGCATGCGGGGCCTCCGCACCGTCGTCGTAGCTGCGCGCGCCGGCGTCCAGGCCCAGCTCGTCGTGCACGGGCCCGGCGCTGCCCTCAGGCCCTAACGAGGGCTCGGCCTGCATGGCGCCTGCGCCGCCCACGGGCTGCTCGTCCAGCGGCACGGCCACCGCCGGCGCACCCTTGAGCACCCGGTCCATGACGTCGCCGGCGTTGTTGCGGGCGGGCCGCGGCGCAAATTGCTCGCTGGCGATGGCGGCGGCGTCGCCGGCGCTGCGCAGCTTGTCAATGTCGGCCTGCGGGCCGGCGGGCGGTGGTTTAGGGCACAGGCGGCGCATGTGTTAGGGTTTTGCTCGCCGACGAGTGCGGTGCTGCGGAGTCCTGCTCCCCAGACAAGCGCGCAGGCGCCTCGCCCGTTCTGACCAAGCCCTGACTAAGCCCTAGCCAAGCCCTAATGGTGCATGCGGGGGAGGGCGTCACCTTGATGAGCTTGGCGGTGTCGTAGTCCTCGCGCTCGACCGCCGCCCGCTTGCGCGCCTCTAGCTGCGCGATCTTCTGCCCCACCACCTGCACACGATCACCAAAAGAGGGCCAGGGGGGGGGGTGCCAGGAAACATGGATGGCGCGACGCGAAACTCAAAGTTCTGCCCTGGCCCTGGCCCTCCCCCTCCGCTTCCAGCCATGCCTCAGACTCCCCCAGGCCCCCCCAGCACAGCTCGAGCGGTGCAGGAGCTCGCCCCGTCACGCTGTGGCTGCACTGCAGGCGGGAGGCGTGCGTACACCTTGAGCGCACCTTGAGCCTGTCGATGGAGGCCTTGAGGCGCTTGGCCTCGTCGTAGTCCTCGTTGGCCACGGCCAGGTCCTTGGCGCGTGCCAGCTCCCGAATCTTGGCCGCTGTCACCGTGTCCACGTGGATGTCCAAGTTTAGGTCGGCCACGTCCGCCGCCGCCTGCGCAAGCAGCAGCAGCCACGCAAAGAATCGCATTGGGCGATTTCGCACGCACCCACCCACCTCCTTCCCCCTATTTCCCCCTACCCATGCCCAGGCCCTGGCCCTCGCCACCACAGGCAGCCCACCTGGTTGTAGTACGTGACGTCCCGCGTGATGGGCGGGTGCAGTTGGAGGTAACCGCCCGGCGGCAGGTCCCGCCCGCCCGCCATGTGCTCGCCAATCAGGTTGAGCGCGATGAGCCCCACCTGCACAATGAGCATGACGGCGGATGCAGCACAGGCCTCGCCTTACGCTGGACCTCGAGAGTATGCCTCAAGCAAGTCCCCCAGCCCCACGGACACGCCGCTGACGTTGCCGCCGCGGCGCGGCGCGGCGCCCCGCCACAGTCGCGCGCAGAGCGCCCACACTCGCCGCCGCAGCGCTGACTTGCCGCACGCCCTGCTTTTTCCTGCTGACGATGGCCTTGGTCATCAAAGCGCCAGCGCTGCCGCTGCGGCGCCCGCCGCTCCAGCGCCGCTGCCCGCTGCCATCCTTTGCTCCCGCCGCTCCTCCGACCCCCCCCCGCCTCGGCGGTGCAGGCGGCGCCTTGAAGCTTCTGGCTCCCTCCGTGCGCCGCCGGCTCCTCTTGACCCGCCCACACACCGTGGCCGCTGGCCCCTCCTTTGGAAGGAGCTCCGCCCACCTCCTGTCCCACCTGCCCACCCTGATGAGGGCTTAGTGCTGGACCGTCGCAGCCCAGGGGCAGCGCACCTGGTTGTAGATGTTGAGCTTGTTGACGTGGCAGCGGTGCACCACCAGGCGGATGTAGTGCGCCGGCACGCTCACGTGCACGCTCTTGAGCTCACGCGCCTGAAACCAATAGCAATCATCAGTTTCAGACAGTTCCGTTGACTGAGCAAGTCCAAGGGCAAGCAAACGGACAGCGAGGCGGTCAGGTGGCACAGCCGGGCAGGAACGGCCAAGGGTGACGGCGGCAACTGCATTCCATCATTCCAACGCACCTGGTGGTTGCTGCGCTCGTTGGAGTCGAACGAGAGGTAGCCCAGGCGGTTGAAGGGCGCCTTGGCCACGTCGTCTCCGGGCGGCGCGCGCGCCACAAACACCTCGACGCGCGTGGCGATCTGCGCGGGCGGGCGGGCGCAGGCGCGGTGACGGCACCATGCCGCAGGCGGCGGCGGACCCGAGGCAGCGTGGGTTGCGGGAGGGCTGTGTGCGTGCAAGGCGGGGCGCCGTGTGGCCGGCCCTGGCTCCCGCACGCTCTTGCCGTGGGCGTGGTGTGAGAGGCAGCAGGGCCCCCAGGTGTGCGGCCTTCACCGCGCGCGCTGTGCGTCGCCGCCACCCAGGCGCTGTCAGCGGCACGTGGCGCCACGACGGCTGCTTGCCGTGCGGCGGCCGCCCGCAGCTGTCGCCGTGCCTCCTGCTGCGCAACCTCCTGAGGATGCCATGCCGCATGAGCGTACCGCCGCCGTGGGCCATGACCTGCCCCCTTTCGTCACCGCCTGCTCCTTAGAGCTCCGTCGGCGTCGTCAGGGCTGCGCTGCCCTCTGCGCTGCCCTTCGCTGCCTGTCCCCCGAGCACACAGGCACGCAGCCGCACAGGCGCACCTTGTACTCATGCGACAGGATCTGCAGCTGCTGGATCTTGGAGGGCGTCTCGAGCTTCAGCACGATTTCCTGGGGGTACTTGCAGAACCTGCAGGCGCGGCGTGCACTGGCTGAGCTGACGGTGCTGCAGCTGCTGTCCTGTGTGCCACCGCTGTGCCACTGGGGCGTCCTGCACACCTGGGCGTCTGCCAGCCCCTGGTCTGCGGGCTGTGGAAGAGCAGCTCGGACACTGGGTAGTCGGCATCCTCGCCCGAGAACGACACGATTGTGAAGCGCAGCTTCTGAGGCCCGCCGAGCGCCTTCATCTCGCGCCCGCGGCCTCCTCCGCGCTCGGCTTAACAAGGGTCCCGCCCGCGGCTCCTCTTTTCTTCCTCTCTGCGCTTGTCGAGCTGAAATCCCACGACGGGAGACGCACGCTGCACGCGCCACCACTGCCTCGGCACGGTTCTTTCCTTGTGCTCTGTTCAAAAGTCAAGCCCTCAGGGCGGAGACCGCACCGGACAGCGAGCTCGCGTGCAGCGTGCTCCAGTGTGGTAGGATAGGCCCCCTGTGATGAAGTGATGCGCGCGTCTGCGCGTGGGCGCGCGGTCCTGCTGCGCCGGGCCGTCGATCAGCACTGCCCAGGAGATGGCGCGGCTGCTCTGGCGAGCGGCACTGGCACGCAGCTTCGTGCTCGGGCATCAGGTGCGCGTGCTGCTTAGCGCCGTGGCCCCATCAAAGCTCAGGCCTGCTCGGTGCACGCAGATGGTGAGCGCCTGGGTGCGCCCCTGCACGCAGGAGCGGATGCAGTTCGCTGCGCCGATGGCGAGGTGGGCCCTGGCCCATCGTCCATCGCTGCGGCAGCGGCATCGGCCGCCTGGCGAGCGGGGAGACGAGCACCAGCCCGCCAGGGAGCGCACAGAGGAGCAGCAGCGCTGCGCGATCACCAGATGGCAGCGGCTTCACGGCCATTCTCATCCTGCGCCTCTCGCTCAGCCACTGCCCAGGTACGCCTGCGCGCCCCGTGCACGGCCGCCGGCCGCACTCACGCCCGCCTGACGACCCCGCCGCTGCCTCACGCATGCCGCAGGCGGCCATCAGCGCACCAGCGCCGCAGCAGGCAGCAGCACCGGCGGGGCAGGCGCAGGCCCTGCCGCTCGCCCGCGACCCGCTCCACGCGACCCTACTGCAGCTGCAGGAGCTACACGCCACGGCCACAGTGCGCAGCAGCAGCAGCGGCGCGGGCGGCGGCACGCACGCCTTTGCCGCCCGTGCGGCCGCCTGCGTCGCCCAGCTCAGCACGCACCTCGGAGACGCCGACGGTGGCCGCGGCCTCCCCGCCGTGCTGCGAGCCTGCGTCTCGCAGCAGCTGCCTGCCGTCGTGCTCCTAGCAGCCACCTGCCCGCCGCCGCCCGCAGCCACGCTGTCGCTGCTGCACGCCCTGGGGATGCTGAGCGAGGCCGGCGTGCTCTCGCAGGACGCAGCGCAGCAGCTGCACGCAGGCGGCGGCGGCGGCGCGGTGGCGGCGCTTGCTCGCCGTGCTCTGCAGGACGCGTCCGCGACATGGCCGTGGCGGCCGGCGCGGGGCCGGGGCGGCGACGGCGGCAGCGGCGGCAGCCGCGCGCTGCGCCGCGCGGCGCGGTGCGCGGCGGCGCTGGCGCGGCTGCGGGCGCCGCCGCTCGGCGACGCGTGGGCCGCGGCGGCGGCCAGCGCCGCCGCGGCCGTGCAAGCGGCCCGCTCCGACGTGGAGGCCATCACCTCGCGCTCATTCGGGGCGGCTCCGGCGCAGCTCCACCACGCAGCAGAACAGGGCGCTCAGCAGCCGCTCCAACCAATCGGGCTAGCCAGCAGCGCCCCACCAGTGCCAGGCATGCAGTGGCCCTTGCAGCAGGGCGCACCGGCGGCTGCGGCGGCGCCAGCGGACGACGGGGCGACAGCGCTGCAGCAAATGGAGCACGCCGCGGCGATGCTGCTGAAGGCTCTGCTCACGTCCGCCGGCGGCAGCGCGGCGGCGCTCTCGCCCGCGGCGCGGTCGCTCCTAGAGCAGACGGCGGACCTGGTGGGCACGGTGGCCGCCGCCCGCCCCACCGCCTCCCTCTTCGACGCCGCCGCCGCCGGCGGCGGTGGGCTGGGCTCAGCGCAGTTGGCGGCGGCGGCGGCAGCGGGCGGCGCGGGCGGGCTGTCGGTCGCGCGTGCGGCGGCGGGGCTAGCAGGCGATGCGGGCGGCGGCAGCGGGCCGAACGCGCCGCTGCTGGCATCGCTGCGTTGGCTGGTGCAGGCTCGGTGCGGGTCGCACGCCACGCACGCCGCGCTGGCCGGGCGGGTGCTGGCGGGCCTGCAGGCAACACGCGGCGGCGGCGGGGAAGGCGGCGGCGCTGGGGCGGTGGCGGAGCTCAGCGCGGAGGGCCTGGAGCACCTGCAGGTGAGCAAGTCGTGGGAATCATGTGCGTCTGCCTTGTTCTCTCATCGCCTGAGACGAGCAGGCCGTTTCAGGAAAATGCAGCCCCTCCCGCTCTGTCCCTGCCCCTCCCGTACCGCTCGCGAAGATCTCACGATTACGCGAGGTGGCGTTGGCGAGTCGTTAACGCCTGCGTGCTGCGACTGCCGCCGCCGCAGGCTCTGCTAGCGGGGTCGCTCAGGCACGTGCAGAAGCTGCCGCCCAGCCCCGCCGAGGGTGAAGCGCTGCCAGGGCAGCTCCCCGGCGCTGCGGCCCCAGTGTCGAAGCAGAAGGCGGTGGAGGCGGTCTCTGCGGCGCTGCGGGCGGCGGGCGACGCGCGGCGGCGGCTCAACGGAAGCTGGGCAGAAGCTGGCGCTGCGGCGGCGGCGCTGGCGGCGGGCGACGTGGGCGCGCTTGGCAGGGAGATGGCGGCGGCGGCGGCGGCGGCGGCGGCGGCGGGAGGGGACGGCGGCGGCGCGCTGGCCGCGTGGCAGCAGGCGGCGGCGGCGCTTCGGCACCGCATGCGGGAGCTGCCGCTCGAGGCGCCTGGCGAGGTGGAGGCCGCGTTCGAGGCGCTGTGCAAGTCGTCGGCTTCCGCCCAGCTTCTCGGCAGCTTCGCCCCGGCCTCCAACGCGGCCTTGGCAGAGGAGCACGCGGAGCCTCTGGGTCACGCGGCGGCGGAGCCCTGGACGGAGGCTTTGCATGAGCTGCAGCAGGCCCTGGAGGCGCACGTGCTGCGGCACACGGCGGGGTACCCCCCGGCGGCGCTGGCGCGCCTCGCCGCGCTCTCCCTGGCGCTCTCTTCATCCTCCGCCTCCTCCGCCTGTACGCCCGGGGCAAAGCCCTCGCTCCATGCGGGCGGGGGCGGGCGGGACGACGCACCGCCGCCGCCGCCGCCGCCGCGCTCCGCTGAGCCGCCGCCGCGCTCCGCTGAGCCGGCGGCGGCGGCAGCGGCGGGGGAGGCGGGGCCAGGGGTGGCGTTGGAGGGGCGGCGGGGCCGGGAGCTGCGAGTGGTGGGGGTGGCGCGAGTGGGTGCGGCGCCGCCACTGATACCCGACGAGGTGAGAGCACTTCACTCCAGCCGCAGCGTGTGGCACTCTCCATGTTGCCTTCAGCCTCATGCCTCATGCCTCATGCCTCATGCCTCAGCCTCATGCCTCCAGCACCCGCGCTCTCCACGGTGCCTTTGGCGACGGCGTCACGCGGCCGCTCGCGCCGCTTGTGTTGTGCACGCGCCGCGCCGCAGGTGTGCCCCCGCTGGGCGTGGAGCGCCCGCCACCGCGGTCGCCTCTCGCCGCGCTTCGCCGACGCTCTGGTGGCCGCCGCGGCGCAGCGCGCGCAGCACGCGCCGCCGGCGCTGCTGGCGGGGCTGGCCGAGGTGGCGGCCCTGACGGGGCACGTGCGGGCGCGGCGGGAGCTGTACGCGGCAGCGGCGGAGCGCGCGCTGCTGCCGCCGCCGGCACCAGGGCCCATCATGCGGCAGGCCATCGACGAGGGCATGGCGGAAGGCGGGCGGGACGGGGGCGGGGAGGCGGCTGCGCTGGGGGGCGGCAGCGGCGTGGGCACAGCCCCACATGAGGGCTCGACGGAGCTGCGGTGGGCGGAGGCGGCGGGCGGCGCTGCGGTGGAGGGGGGATCGACGGCGGCGCGGGGGAGGGCGGTGGTGCCGGACGGGCGCACCAGCCTGGTGCTGCGGGGCCTGCCGGCAGGCCTGCCGGTGGGCCACCTGGCGGTCCTTCTGGACTCGCTCCCCGGCTGCTCAGGTGCGCCTTGCACTTGCACTTGTTTCAATCCTTACTTCCTCAGGGTCGGAAGGAGCTTCCCAAAGGCTCCTCTCTTTGACTCCTTTTGGTTCGCTTTCCCACCGCCCTCGCAGGCCGCTGGGACCTCCTCTACATGCCACTCCCACGCAAGCCCTCGCCCTCGCGGCAGCGGCCCCCCACCTCGGCCCTCCCCCCCGCAGCCTCCGCCACCCCGCCCAACCTTACCCATGCCCACGCTGCGCCCAGGCCGCGCACAACCGTCCCTCAGCCTCCCATCCCTGCCCTCAACGCCCCCCAAGCGCGTCAGCAGCAGCAGCAGCCGGGCCGCTTTGCCTGGCCGCCAGGACACGCCACACACCCCAGCCCAGCCCTCAGCAAGCCCCCAGCGCTTCATCAGCCAGTCCGCACCGCCTGGCCAGCGGCCAAGGGCGTGCTTCCCAGCCCTGCCCCCACGCCCCTCCCACCGCCGCACGCACCAACCCGTGCCGGCTGGCCGCCAACAGAGGGCGCAAAGGCCAGCCCTTCCCCCGCGCCCCTCCCACCGTCGCACGCACCAACCCGCGCCGCCTGGCCGTCGGCAGAGGGCGCACATCCCAGCCCCGCCCTCAGCGCCCCCCAAGCGCTGCAGCAGCAGCCGCCAGGCATCGCCGCCTGGCCGCCGGCGGAGGGCAGGCGCGCGCACGCCAGCCGCGGCTACGCCTTCGTCAACTTCTCTGACCCTCGGGCGCTGGCGGCGGCAGCAGAGGCCCTTCAGGGCCGCACCGTCCTCTGGCCGCCTCGGCAAGCGCAGGCGCCGGCGGCGCCAGCGGAGGCGAGGGACGGGCGCGTCATTACGTTGGCATCACCACCGCAGGCGGCGGCGGCGGCAGCGGAGGCGGCGGACGGGCGCACCATCCTGTGGACGCCGCAGCAGCCGCAGGGGCCAGCGGAGGCACCGGAGGGCCACGCAGTCCGGTGGCCGCCTCAGCAAGCGCAGGCGCCGGCGGCACCAGCCGCAGGGCACGCCGTTCTGTGGCCGCCGCAGCAGCCACAGGCGCCGGCGGCGGCAGCGGAGGCACCTGAGGGCCGCGCTGTCCTGTGGCCGCCGCTGCACCAGCCAGCGGTGGCGGTGGCAGCTCCGGAGGAACCAGCAGAGGCAGCACTGGAGGGCCGCGCCGTCCTTGCGTTGCCTGCGCTCCAACAGCCGGCGGCGGCAGGGGAATCTCAGGGCGGCGACGTGGCGCGGCGCGCGGGCGGGGTGCATGCCGAGTATGCCCTGCACCAGGGCAGGGAGGCGCTGCTGGTGGCGGCAAAGGCGCCGCTCGACCCCAACCACCGCCACCTCCCGCTTGGCATGATCCTGCGCCCGCCGCCACCGCCGCTGCCGCCACCTCAGCAACAGCCGCAGCGGCACCAGCAGCAGCAGCAGCAGCAGGAGCACGGGGCCTCAGGGGGGCCAGCGGCCACCGTCGCGCCCACCGGGCCGCCGCCGTCGCTGGAGGGGCAGGTCCAGGCGCAGCTGCTCAGCAGCTTCTTCGGCGCCGGCGCCAGCGCCGGCGGGCGGGGCGCGCGGGCTGCGGCGCCGGACGGCCCCGCAAGCGATGCGCCCGTCCCGCCCGCAACGGTGCTGCCGATTCCCGCCGCCGCCGCCGCCCGCCGCGCCTCCGCACCTCCTTCCCCGCTGCCGCTGCCGGAGCTGCTGCAGCTGTGCTCCGCCCTTGAGCGGGACCGCTACCTGCACCCCGCGTTGTTCCGCCATGCGCAGCAGTCGCTCTGGGCTTGCCTCCGGCAGCATGCGCCTGAGCCCTCGCCGCCGAGCCCCGACGCCGTGCTGCGCGCGCTGCGCTCCCTCGCCGGCTACGCCGAGGCAACCGCCACGGAGCTGGGCGAGCAGCGGCTGCGCCGGCAGGCCTGCCTGCGGTTGGGCGAGCGCGCCGGGCGGTTGGTCTGGCAACCGCCGCCGCCGCCGGGCGAGGCCCTGGTGGCGGAGGCGGCGCTGCACGCCGAGGCGGCGCTGCGGTTGCCCAACCGCCTCTTAACCGACGCCCAACCACCCGAACGCGGCGCGGCGGGCGCCGGCGAGCCGCAGCCTGGCAGCGAAGGGCCCGCGCCCGGCCCACACGCAGTCACGCCGCCGCCTCCGCCGCTGCTGGACCCGCCGTTCCTGGCAGCGTGCGCAGCGTGGCTGGCGCCCCGCCTGCCCGACGCTGCGGCGCAGGAGGGCAACGCGGCGGCGGCGCAGGCGGCGCACGCGCTGGTTCGCGTGGCGGCGGCGTGCGAGGCGTGGGAGCGCTGCCTCTCGCTGGACGCGGCCGACGACGCGGCGGATGATGGCGCTGTGCTGCAGCAGCAGCAGCCAGCCCACACTCGCGTCGTCGCGGCGATTGGTGACGCCGCCGCCGCCAGCAGCAGCGACCTCACGCCAGGCCAGGACCAAACGGTTGCAGCTGGGAGCGGCGTGCTGGGCACGCTGGGAGCCGCGCTGCGCCCGCTGTGCGCCGCCGCCGCGCGCCTGGCGATGCAGCTGCACCCCGGCGCCGGCGCCGCGCCCTGCCCCCCCACGCCGCCGTCCACCTTCTCCGTCGCGCAGCCGTGGGTGGCTGGCGGCGGCCTGGGCCTGCACACGCTGGTGGACCTGGCCTGGAGCGTGCACAAGCTCGGCCTCCCATCGCCTCAGCTGTGAGTCTGGCAGAACATGACAGCGGCTCGCGTGGCCACGCGCAGCAGCGCGCACGCTTCCGTCCCGTAGTGTTGCTCGCGTCTCCTTTGCCAGGGAATGGCGGGCGATGCTGTGTACTTGCTTGCGTCCTCGCGGTGGTGTGGTGTCTGCAGGCGGCGGCAGGCGTGCGAGCGGCTGCTGGACGCCTGGCAGCAGCAGCAGCAGGCGCAGCAGGCGCAGCTTACGCCGTGGCGCGCGCCCGCGCTGCTGCCGCCGGAGCAGCTGGCGCGGCTGGCGTGGCTGCTGGCCAGCTCCGCAGCGCCCTCAGATGCCTTTTTCTCCGTGGGCGACGCACAAGTGGGCGTCGCTCGCTCGCCGCCGCTCAACTCGAGCTCCCACGACGTGGCGCCCGGCGATGGCGCGGCGGGCGGCGGGACGGCGGAGGCGGCGTGGCGGTGGCCGGAGGTGGCGCACGTGCTTCAGACGCAGGTCAGGAGGCGTGGGAGGAGAGGCCGCGTTCTGCGCACAGCGCGAAGTGCCTCGAAGCGGAGCAGCGGATCCCCGCAGCCAGAGCCGCCTTGTGTCCGC
>VFQP010002951.1_pt1 | contig 18116 bp, 20 predicted proteins | sample 3512351 | NCBI WGS metagenome assembly VFQP01 (sample SAMN10412372, study PRJNA504923) | tailings metagenome | isolation source: Relicate 1 Philex TSF1 revegetated site | place: Philippines: Tuba, Benguet | collected 2017-08-29
CTGTCGGGCCGCAAGTAGAACCCGAGCGCGCCGAGCACACGGCCCGCAGCAGACGTACAGCATGCACGTAGAGCTTCTTCTCGCGGACAGACACATTAATGGATTGATGCCGTGCATCTCCTCCTTCGCGTGCGCCGTGGCACGGAACTGCAAGCGAGTAGCTGTCGCAGCTGTCGCACAGCTGTCGCAGCTGTCGCAGCTGTCGAAGGTTTATCACAAGATTTCTGTCGGGCGCGACGAGCTCGCTCAACTCAACGCGCGCGCGACCCACACAGTCCCCTGCACACACAGAAGCAAGGATGCACATCGCCATCACGACGTTGGCGCCAGCCTCAACCTCTGAAGTTGAGCCGGTGGGCGGCGCCTCCCCGCCACCAGCCACGCCGCAGGCCGCAGGCTCCGAGGAGACGCGCCTGCTGGCTGGCGCGTCCTCGGCGCCTGCGCGCTCCTTCTCCGCCTTCCTGGTAAGCGCGGAGAGACGGGTGGGAGAGATTCCTGATTCGGGAACCAGGCGGGCAAGCGGCAGGAGTGGACACTTTCAGAGCTCTCACGCTCGCGCGATGGGCCCGTGTACGGCCAGCTTGTGGTGGTGAGGTGGCCGCGCCAGCCGCGTGATGCCAACAGCACGAGCATGTAGTACGACTACTCCAAGCCCCGTCCAGCAGCACAAGAAGGCTCACGGCCCCACAACCGGGCGGCTGAGCCTGCGGATCCGCCTGACCTGTGCAGAATACGGACGCCGTGCGGCGCCGGCACCCCAACCGCAAGGTCGACGCCTTCTACGAGCGCCAGTCGTCAATCATCGAGGGGCTGCTGGAGGCTGAGGCGCTGCACAGGTGCAGGATGCATGCAGCGAGCCTGCGCCGCCGTCCTTCCGCAAGGTGCTCACGCCCCTCACCTGTGACGACCCCACCACGCAGGGGCGAGTACGTGGCCGAGCAGGAGGACGAGGACGAGGCGCGCCGCACGCAGCGCGCCCTGAACGTCTCCTTCGCCTCCAACATGTGAGCCCCAACACGCTCCACGCACGGGCATGTGATTGGGCAACACGGAGACGTGAGGTGGCACAGGCCAATGAGAGCGCCCGCGCCCTGCTCCCTTGCAGCGTGCTGCTGGCCATCCGAGTAGCGGTGGCGCTGCTGAGCGGCAGTCTGTCGCTGCTGGTCACCACGCTGGACGCAGTGCTCGACGTCGTCAGGTGTGGCGCCGTGGGTTGCGCTGAGGGGGGGTGGGGGGGGGGTCGTGCCCTGCAGGAAGCGCGAGTGAAGCGCCGCAGAGACGCCCACCCCCCACCTCTGATGAGCACGTCGTGCACGACCACCACTCATGCGCGCGCGCAGCGGCTTTATCATCTGGCTAACGGCCCGCGAGTCCAGGAGGCCCGACAAGCACAAGTTCCCCGTCGGCAAGGTGCGGATGGTTTGTCGGACCTGTGACGCCACTCTCACCTGTGAAACGCTGCATGGTCTCAACGCCACGTCCCGCAACCTCCTCTTGGACTCGCCCGCAGACGCGCATGGCGCCCCTGGGCGTGGTCGTGTTCAGCAGCATCATGGGCACGGCCGGCCTCTCCATCATCGTCGAGGTGCGCCTCAACGCTTGCCATGTGCCTTCGCCGCAAGCCTCGGGCGCCGCAGCGCGCGCTGCTGCCCACGTTGGCCGCGTGGCGGCTCAGCCCCTGCGTGCTCCCTGGACGGTGATGATGATGCCGACGCGCGGCGCGCAGGGCGTCACGCAGCTCACGGGCCACCACAGCGGCGTGGACCAGGCCGTGGCCCCCGTCAGCATCGTCGTCGGTGCGTGCTGCGCGCGCTGTGTGGGCGCACCGTCGCGCCGCCTGAAGAGTGCTCAGTGTGCGCGGGCTCAACCAGCTGGGTGTGGCGTGCGGGCGCGCGCGCGCGCTCGCGCAGGGTCGGCGGTGGCCGTCATCCTGTTCAAGGGCGCCATGTGGCTCATGTGCCGCAGCAGCAAGGACTCGGCCGTGCAGGTGATGATGCGCGCGCCACGTTCCAGCAGAGGGTGACCGTGGCATGAGCACCCACAACCGCTTGCTGGCATGCAGCCCACGTGCATGCAACCCCTCCGCTCTCCTGCAGGCCTTTGCCATGGACCACCTCAACGACGTGCTCGTCAACAGCGCCGGCCTGGCGGGTGCGCGCCGCTGCCCTGCCCAGCCCCGCCCGCGCCCCCGCACGTCACGCACGGGCCCCCGGCACGCAACACCTCGTGCGCGCCCGTGATGGCCCCCCTGGCCCCCCCGCAGGCGCGCTGCTGGGCCAGTTTGTGCGCTGGTGGCTGGACCCGGCGTGCGCCATCGCCATGTCGGTCTGGCTGTGCTGGGCATGGGGCAGCCAGGCCTACGAGGTGCGGCGCGCGCACGGGCTCCGCACGCCCGAGCGAGGAAGCCGCTCTCCAGCCAAGCGCCCGCACGCCCCGATCGCTCACGAATGCATGGTGCGCGCGCGCTTGCCCGCGATGGCTGGACCGCCGCGCAGAACCTGGTGAGCCTGGTGGGCATGAGCGCGCCGCCAGAGGTGCTGCAGAAGCTGACGTACCTGGCGTTCCAGCACGCACCGGACGACGTCAAGCAGGTGGACACGGTCAGGTGCGCCGCCCCCGCCATGCCCCTGCACCGCGTCGTTCCGCCGCACGTGCGCCGCCTCCACCTGCCACCGGGAGGGGAACGATGCCCTCTGGGCGGGCCGCGCACCCCCCCGCACGGCGCCGCAGGGCCTGGAGCTTTGGCTGCGACCAGTGGCTGGTGGAGGTGGACGTGGTGCTGCCGCCAGACATGCCGCTGGCCCAGGCGCACGACATTGGCGAGGCGCTGCAGAAGAAGCTGGAGCTGCTGCCCGAGGTGGCCCGCGCCTTTGTGCACCTCGACCACGAGTGCGCGCACGCGCCCGGCATCGAGCACAAGGAGCTGTGATTCGCCCGCGGGTCGTGCCTTCTTTCCAGTGCGCTTTCCTGGCGTCCTGGACATTCCGTTGCTCCCTGCCCGCTTGCTTGCTTGCTTGCTTTTGTGCTTCCCCCTCAAACAACGAACGACCGCTCCGAGCTCTGGGGAGCTGAGACGAGGCCGGTCCTTTAAATCACCACCTTAGCAGATCATTTTCTCGTCGAGACGGCCCTTGCACCATCGCAAGTACATGAGGTCGCATGCGGCGCACGCCCGGGTTCCCGAACACCCAACACGGGGACGGTGTGCAGGGCTGCAGCACCGGCAAGCCATGGGATGCCATGGCCGCCCCCGCCCAAGCAGAGAGCACGCGGAAGCGCGCCGGCAAAACAGGCTGCATACAGCGAAGGGCCAACCGCAGGCGCCACGCACCGTGCAAACCAACCGTGGAGCCCCCGACCAAACACAGGCAACCCCTCCGTGGCGCCAAACTGGCGCGGCCGCCACCGCCACGTGCCACTCCGATGCGCCGCGGCCCGCCTCGTGCATCTCCAGAGTGTTGCCGTGCCGCTGCTCGCCGACGAGCGCGAGCCACGCAGCAGTCACGACAGTCCATGGTCGCCATGCTGTGGAGTCACGCAAAGGCGCCTGCCTGCCCGCCTGCTGTGGTTTCGTCCGTCCGTCTGTGGCAGGGGGGGCACAAGAGGCCGCAAGGGATGTGGGCGCACGGCCGCAGTGCGCAAGCTCAACCAGAGAGCAACCACCACCATCACCACCACCACCACGCCCCGCCACGCCATGCCGCAGGCCCCTCGCTCTTGCCCTTTGCTCACTCGCTCTCTCCCCGTTCTCTCCCCCCCCCGTGCGCAACAGAGGCAAAAACCTGATCAACGACAACGCGCCCTCGGCATGCCCGCCGCACCGCCCCCAGCCCACAAGAGGGCGCGTGACGGCTCGCCGCAGCACGCAAAGCAGCCGTGCCAGCGCGCGCCGCACGCCTCTTCCCCCGCGCCACATCGCATCGCCCTCGCCCTGCCAAGTCCTCCTGCGCACCCGCGCGTGGTGCGCCGTGGCGTGAGGCTTGCCGTTCAACGGGCACTTTGGGCGCGCCCCCCCTGCCGCGTGAGGGAGAGCGCGCGCCCAGATTGCTCCGCCAGCAGCAATGCAAGTTGCCAGGGTGCTGGTGGGCCCGCCGGCCCCGCCGGCCACCGCACAACCCAATCAATCGAATGCCGCGCCGCCGCGGCCAGTGCGGGGAAAAGTCAAAGAGTTCCGTCCCTCTGGCTCCCGCACGCCCCCCGTACAACCCCACGGACGCACAAAGACGAGGCTGAGGATGGCAGGCCCCCGCGCGGTTGCGTGCAATGCCGGCGGAGGGGTGCGGGGAAAGGGAGAGGAACACAGAGGGTCACGTCACGCTGGGCGAGAGTGCGGAGACGCGTGTGCGGGGCGGGAGAGCGTGGCGCGTGAGGGCGGTTCCCAGCAGTGCTGGGAGCGCGCGAGAGAGCGATGGCAACAAGGGGCGCACACCCCAGGGGGCGCCACAGCATCGTGCGGCGCCCCGGCGCCCCTGCTCCAGCACACCAACACAGAGGCACCCCAACGCCAACACGCCAAACAAGTGTGCTCCCGCACCCCGTGCGCGGCCTCATCAACAGGCCCGGAGGGCCACGCGCCCGCCCACCCGTGCGGGGCCGCCGGCGACGCGCCGGAAAGAAGGTCAGAGTCGAAAGGGAGGAGAATCGCGCCGCGCGTGCAGTGCGCACAGCCCGTGCAGTCACCATGCCATGTTTCGTCGCGTCGCCGGCATGCGCGCGCCACATTTCCGCACGGCCGCACCAGCTGGCCCACCACACCTCCCCACATGCTCGTGGGCGGCAAGCGCAAGAGGGCAAAACGAGGGGGACAGGGAGCGCTGGGCCGGGCACTTTTCCGCGAAACTATCTACAGCGGTAGTGTCCCCTCGGGCAATCAAACGCGCTGGGGGCGCGCTCAAGCCGCCGCCGCGGCGCGCAAGGCCGCGGCAGACCCGTGGCCATCAAACGGGGCAGCCGTGGTGGTGCTTCCTGTACAAGCGAGCAAAAGCCTCTTCAACTCGGTAGCCGACGCCTCACATGGTGCGCCTCTGCTGCTGCTGCTGCTGCTGCTGAAGCGGTAGCTGCTGCTGCTGCTGAGAGGGCGACACGGGCGGCGTGGCGAGTGGCGATGCCGCCGCCGCCCGCGCCCTGCCCACCGGCTGCACCAGCGGCGCCGCGCCCATGAGCCCCGCAGGCGGCGACGCAGCGCCGCCGCCCAGCGCCGCGCCGTGCCGGCCCATGACCAGCTGCGAGTGGCTCAGCGCGCGCCGCGCAACGTGCGCCTCTGGGCCGCCCGTGGGCAGCCAGGCGGGCGGCGAGCTCACGCCCTCCTGCGGCTGAGGCTGCGGCGCCAGCAGCAGCGCCGGCGACGCGCAGGCGGAAGGAGGCGCGGCGAAGCTGGGCGACCCCGCCGCCGGCGTGGAGGCGGCCGCACTGCCGCCGCCGCCGCCCTGCTGCTGGCCCGCTTGCACCGCCAGCGTGAGCATCGAGGGCTGCGGCACGAGCGGCGACGCCACGCCGCCGTCGCCAGCCAGCGGCGACGGCGGCGGCGAGGGCAGCGGCTGCGAGGTCCGCAGCAGCGGCACCAGCAGCGCCGGCGGCAGGGCCGGCAGCGCCGCCGCCGCGCTGCTGCTCGTGTAGAGCGCCCGGGGGGCGGCGCCTGGCGCGGCGGTCTGCTGCAGCAGCGGCAGCGCGTGCGCCGCCGCCACCGACGCCGGCGGCGAGGAGGAGAGCCCCTGCGAGGCGCGCCGCGCGCGCTCCTGCTGCAGCAGCGACGTTGAGGACGAGGCAGCGGTGGCGGCGGCGGCGGGCGCGGCCAGCGGGCGCGGCGGCAGCAGCAGCATCGGCGCCTGCTGCGCCTGGTGGTGGTGGTGCTGCTGGCGGGAGAGGTGCAGCGCGGCCACGGCGGCCATCACGTCCGCCTCCTTGGGCAGGGAGGCACACGACGAGAGGGAGCCGGGGGAGGAGCAGCGCGCCGGGCGCGGCCGCGCCGCCGCCGCGGCGCCGCCGCTGCCTGAGCGGCCCTGCTGCTGCTGCTGGTCGGCCGGCGGCGGCGAGTGGAGCAGGTTGCTGCTAGACGAGGCGTGCGCGCTGCTCGCCCCGCTGCCGCTGCGGGGCACCGACGCCGACGTGCCCAGCTGCTGCTGCTGAGGCTGCGCCGCGGCGCCGTTGCCGCTGCTGCGCAGGCTGCCGCCGAGGCTGCTGCCGCCGTCGCGCGGCGCCGACGCCGCCAGCGTGGTGCCCGTGGCCGTGATGGCGATGGCCGAGGTGGGCGGCGAGGTGGGCGAGCTCAGCGCCCACGAGCCCCGGGGCTCACCCAGCGCCTGCCCGCCGGCCATACCCCGCGGGCCCTGCCCCTGCTCCCGCCCGCCGCCGCTGGGCATGGGCACGGCCAGGTGGCCCTCGGAGCGCGACGTGGGGGACCGCGCCCTCGAGGCACCCGGCGCCGCCACGGCGGCGCCCACGCTGCCCGCGCCCTGGAGGCGCGTCTTGCAGGCGTCCGGCGCCGGTGCCGCCGCTGTGCCGCCAACCACGGCCGTCACCGTCGCCACGGCGTCCCCGACCACCTGCTGCTGCTGCTGCAGAGGCGCGGCAAACGCGCCCAGGCTGAGCGCGCCGCTGAGGCTCGTGGCGCCGCTGTTGGCCGGCGGCACGTGCCCGCGCGCCGCCGCCGCCGCCGCCTGCGCCGGCGGCCGCGGCAGCGACGCCGCATTGCACTGCGGCGCCAGCGCGCCCAGCAGCGTGGTGAGGCTGGGGCTGAGCCCAAAGTGGTGCGGCGGCGCGCCGCCGCCGCCCAGCCCGCCGGACGACGCGGCGCCGCCGTCGGGCTCGGGGCACGCCGCGATCCAGGGCGAGAGCAGCGTGATGTCCTCCGAGGCGGTGCGGTCGGGAACGGGCAGCAGCGCCGGCGGGTGCGCCGAGCTGCTGCCGCTGGCGGCGGCGGCGTGGGGCGCGCTGGCGGGGTGCCAGTCGAGGTCCAGGCTGTCCAGCCGGTGCACGTTGCGCTTCATGTGCTGCAGCATCTCAATCACCTGCGTGTCGGGCGCCGTGTCAGCGAGGCGAACGCAGGCGCTGAGCCGCTGCTTACGCCGCGAGCGGGAGGGCATGGTCTGGGCGGCGGCGAGCGTTGCGAGGGTTGCGGGCGCTCCCTCACCAGGTCAAAGGTGGGCCGGGCGGCGGCGTCGCTCTGCCAGCAGGCCTCGGCCAGGCGGCGGTAGGCGCGGGGCGTCTCGGCGGGGAAGACGGGCCGCATGTTGCACACGGCCACCTTGTACACAATCTCGGCGTACCTGCGCCACCCCCACCAAGCACGCGCAGCACGCACACACGCCCGGACCCTAACTAGGCGCCAAGAGAAGGGCAGCAACCCTGTGCTCTGCCGCCATGCAGCCAGCGCTGCCCTCCAGGCCCCGACGACGATGCGAGCGCTCTCTTCTTTCCAAGCATCTGCCCCGCGCCTGGCCCTGGAGACAACGCGCGCCAAGGGGCGCCGCCGGTCTGCCCGCTCACCTCATGCCGGCGTACGGCACGGCGCCCGTGAAGAGCTGCCAGAGCATGACTCCGAACGAGTAGACGTCGCACGAGGGGCGCAGCCGCCCGGACAGCAGCAGCTCGGGCGGCATGTGCGTCACCGTACCCACCGTGGCGGTGCTCAGGTGGCTGCTCACCACGTCACCCATGGCGCGCGACAGGCCAAAGTCGCCCACCTTGGCCACCACCTGCATGGCGAGGGCACAGGGAGGGCAGGGGCAATGCGGGTGAGGCGCGGTTGAATGCCTTGGGTCCTCGGGAGAGCATGGAGCAAGGTGTGCGACGAAGAGGGTGGCGGCGTGAAGCCGAGGGCGGCGGGGCGGGCGGAGCAGCGCACCTGGCCGGGGCCGGGGGGCGCCTGGGGGCCGGCGGCGCTGCTCAGCAGCACATTCTCGCACCTGCACATCAAGGAGGGCGGGCATCAGATCGTGGGCTTACCAACCAAGCAGCGCAAAGCACGTGGCAAAGGAAGGCACGTCAGCCACGCGAGCACAGCTCCAGCGCTCACTTGAGGTCGCCGTGGCAAATGGCGAGCGAGTGCATGTAGGCCATGCCCTGCGCCACGCCCAGCGCGATGTCCAGCACGCCCTCCTGCGCAATGGCACCGCACCGCAGCAGGGAGCACGTGTGTGTGGTAGGGGCGCCATTGGCGCAAACACCACGACAGGGCGAGCCCACGCAAACACGAGCCGTCGCTCTCTCTCTCGCTCACCAGCGAGGCGATGCAGGGGTCGCGCTCGTGCAGCGGCCGCGGCGACGTCACCTCACCGCCGGGACCGCCCGCCGCCGCCGCCGCCGCGGCGTTCTGCTGCTCGGCACCCGTGTGCGCGTGCCCGTAGAGGCGCGAGGCCAGCGAGCCGCCCGAGCAGAACTCGAGCACAATCCACGTCTCCTGCGACTCGCGCTGCGCCGCCTGCACCTGCGCCTCCTGCACGCACAGGCCCGGGACAACCAACAAAAGGCGCGCGTAGCAGCGTTGAACGCCGCGCGCTCGAAAATCACTCAGGAAAGCACCGCCCTCCCGCCCACGGCTGTGCCCAAAGAGAGCTCACCAGCGCCGCCGCCTGCGCGCCGCCGGGCCCCACGTTGGACCTCGAGTCGAACGTCTCGTAAAAGTAGCTGCGGACCACGTTGGGGTGGTCAAACTTCATCGACAGCTCCACCTCGTTCTTGACGCGCAGCGCCGCCGCCGGCGAGTGCGGGATGATCTTGACCGCCACCGTCTGCCGCCGCCACCGCCCCTCGTACACCGTGCCGAACGACCCGGCGCCCAGCAGCCGCGAGAGCGTGATGTAGCTGCTGCTGATGCCGCTGTGGCTGGCCAGCGCCGAGGACGCCTCCTCCGCCTCGTCCGCTGGCGCCTCGGCCGCCTCCTCGGGCTCTTCCTGCCGCCCACCGCGCCGCAGGTGCGGCGCCACGCCGGCCGACAGCCGCAGCTGCTGCCGGCCAGCGCCGCCGGCCGCCTGCGTGCGCACCTCGCGGCCCGCCGGGACCACGGCGCTCGCCGCCGCCGATCCAGGCCCGAGGTCACCCGTGGTGGCGGCCGACGGGAGCATGAGGCTGCGGGCCGACGTCGACCGCGACGCACGCACGCCGCCCCGCCCGCCGGCGCGGCCGCCGCCGCGCGACCCCGGCGGCTGCGGCACCGCCGCTGTGGCGGCGCCGTCCGCCGCCTGCAGGTGGTGCAGCAGCCGCTCCAGCGCCTGCACGTCGCTGGCCGACAGCGGCCCCGCCTCCGCGTCGCCAGCGTTGCTCGCGATGGCGGGGCCCTGCGGCGGCTGCTCGGCGTCGGGGCCGGCGCCCTCGGAGGCCTGCCGCTGGCACCGCAGAATCGCCGCCTGAAGCTCCGCCGCCTGCGCCCGCGTCAGCGCCGGCGGCGCCGGCAGCGGCGCCGGCTCCAGCTCCGCCCCGCCCTCCACCGCCGCCGCCGCCGCGGACGACGCCTGCAGCTGCGAGGCCGGCCCGAACGGCGTCGGCAGCGTGGCGGCCGAGCTCGGCGCGTTGGCCGCCGACGGCGGCGGCGCGAGGCCAGTGCTGCAGCTGCCCACCCAGGACTCGACGTAGCCAGTGAGCGTGCGCTCCAGGTCGGCTGACAGCCCGCACGTGCGCAGCGCCGACAGCGTCTGCTCCGCCGTCACCGACACGTCGCCGTGGTGTAGCGGGGCGCCGAACCACAGCCCGGCAGCCGCGGCGGTGGCGCGGCGGTGCGCCGGCGCGGCGGGCGGGCCGCGCGCGCCGAGCCCGTCGCCCTCCTCCTCCTCGTCCTCCTCCTCCTGGGGGTCGCCGCCATCCTTGCCGCCGCCGCCGCGGCGCGCCTTGTCCGCCGCCGCCTCGGCCGCCGCGCGTGCCAGCGCGCGGTGGCGGCGCCGCAGCACCACGCCGGCGGCGATGAGCAGCAGCAGCACGCCGCCGCAAAAGCCGGCCGTGATGCCGATCATCTGGCTGACGCCAAAGGGCGAACCGCCGCCGCCGCCGTCGCCGCCGCCGCTGGGCGTGGTCTGGTTGGGCAGCTGCGGCGGCCGCGGTGGAGGCGGGGAGGGCAGCGGCGGCGCCTCCGGCTCTTCCCGCGGCGACGGCGGCGGCGGCGACGGCTTCTGGGGCGGCGGCGGCGACGGGCGCGGCGGCGACGGCGTGCCGCCGCCCGACCCCGCCGGCTTGGGCGGCGAGGGGCTGGGCTTGGCCGCCGGCGGCGGGGACGCCGGCTCGGGCGTCAGCGGCGGCGGCGAAGGCTTCGGCGCCGGCGGCGGCCGCTTGCTGGGATCCGACGGGTTGAGGCCGCCGCCGCCGCCGGGCGGCGGCGCCGTGCCGTTGGTCGAGTTGCTGCCGATGGGCACAAAGTTGATGTCGTCGACGGTGCCGCTGTTCGGATTCGTGCCCGTGTCGCCGTTGCCGCCCAGCCAATCTCCCGACGAGCCCGCCGGCGGCGTGTTGGCGGCAGGCGGCGTGATGTAGGCGGCGCTGCGGACCAGGCCCAGGCCCAGGAACGAGTCGTCGTCGTCGTAGAGGCACGTGGTGACGCCCTCACGGAAAGCGGTGCTGCCGTCGAGCCCCCGCAGCGCGTTGCGCGCCAGCGTGCACTGGCAGGAGGCGTGGTCGAAGACGGCGACGACGCACGAGCGCGTGGCGAAGCAGAGCGCCGTGCAGTCGCTGAGCTTGCACGAGGGCAGCGCCTGCTGCAGCAGGTTGGTGCGCGCCACGTCCTGGGCGTGCGCGCAGCGGAAGCGCGACCCGGCGTCCGCCGCCACGCGCGCCTGCGGGTTTGCAGCGGCGGCAGTAGCGCACGCATCAGCAAAGCGCGTTTTGGAGGGCCCACACGCATGCGGCGACAGCAGGCGAGCGTGGACGCAAAGGCAGTGGCGCCTGCCGCCGCACCTGCACTGCGACGTGCGCGCCGAGCATGTCCCACAGTAGCCCGTACTTGAAGCAGCCGACCGTCACGTTGGCGCGCACGGCGTCGCCGGCGAACGACGTGCTGTTGCGGCTCTTGCGCACGCACAGCGAGCCCGTCACGGTGAAGGCGTGGCACGCCGACTGGCTGGTGCACAGGTCGGCGCAGTACGCCGCCGTCTGCGCGCGCAGCGACGCACGCGCGTTCCGCGTCACGCGAGGTCCGCAAGCGTCGCCGCGGATCCCTGCGAGCCGACCAAGACAAAAACCAAGGTCGCGCGGTGGCTGCGCTGCACGGCCGCGCACCTCCTTGGGCGTGGCGTTGGTGAAGTTGTTGGCGCCCACAATCGTCCCGCCAAGGTCGTACCCATCGCCGCAGTAGAACCGGCCGGGCGAGCCTGCGTTCACGCCACACAGCGGCACAAGACGGGCACCGTCGCGTGCGGCGCCGACACGATCTCGCTCGCCCCGGCATGGCGTTTGCCACTGCATCGCCAGCGAAGCGCCGCCAGCAAACGCGCACCTCGCGGCGAGGCCATGCACATGTAGGAGCCCGAGGCGTTGCACGCGCGGGGGAACCAGCCCCAGCCCTGGCCCGTGGGGTCGTACTGCGCGCAGCCCTCGGGCGCGAAGGCCAGCTGCGAGCACTCGGGCTGGCCCAGCTGCGCGGCGGGCGGGAAGGCCTCGCACCAGCCCTGCCACTGCGCCAGGTAGGTGGACGAGTTGAGCGGCGTGTTGGGCGCGCCCCACTGCCAGGCGTTGGCCGTGCGGTTGACGCCCAGGTTGAGCCAGTACGGCGCCTGCGACGCCAGCGCCACCTGCTCAAGGAGAGCACGCATCGCGCGTGCGGCAGGAGCGCGTGTTTGTTGGTCGTCGAGTAGCCGTCCGGCGGTGGGGGCTGCGCGGTGTGCGTGGCCGGCTTGCTGACGGGCGGCGCGTGGGCGAGGACAAGGGCAACGGCAGGACCTCGCTTCGCTCGCCTTTTGCAGCGCGGCCTGGGCGGTGCGGTTGTAGACGGTGGCCAGCGAGGCGTTCCAGATGCCGCACCACTGCTTGGCCAGCACGGCGTTGACGGGCGTGTCGGCCTCTGGCTGCGCCCACATGAGCACGCCCGTGTCGGGCACCGTGACGAGCCGCGGCAGCGAGGGCTGCGGCGCGGCGGCGTCGCCGCCGGACGGGCCCGTCTGGCTGACGGCCTGCGTCACGTCGACGGCCGTCACGTAGACGGTGGCGTTGCGGGGCGGGCTGGGCGGCGGCGAGGGGGGCGCCGGCGACGTGCGGACGGCTGCGCGGCATAACATGGCAGCGGGCGGAGCACACGGCGCGTTATGGCGCTGCGAGCGCGAGCGCTTTGGTGTTGGCGAAGAGTAAGCGCCGGGAGGGCCGGGAGGGGAGGTGGGAAGCGCGTGCGTCTCACATTCGCAGATGAAGGGCAGCTCCCAGTCGCAGCTGTCGGCCGCCGCCAGGCCCGGGCGCAGCAGCTCGGTCGAGTTTGAAAAGTGCACGCAGGTGCGCGGCGCCAGCGGGTCGGGCGCGTACCAGCGCGTGCCGTTGGGCGCCACGGCCCACAGCATCTGCGCGGCACCAGTAAAACGGCAAACGCCAGCATGTGTGAGCACCGTGCCTCGCATTCTCTCTCCTGGGTGCTCCGGTTCCCCTGGTCAGCAGAGCCTGGGCTGAGGGCGGGTGCGCGGCGGCGGCAGCCGTAAGGAAGGAGAAGGAGCAGCGCACCTGCAGGAGCGTTCGGTTGACGGCGGCGCCGTCGTCCCACGCCAACCCCTGCGTGGTGGCGCCCGGCACGTTGTCCAGCAGCGCCAGCAGCCGCGAGCCGTTGACCGCCAGGCCCACCCACGCGCCAAACATGCCCGGCGGCACGCCCGGCTGCGGCACCAGCAGCCGCGGCGGCAGCGCCAGCAGCAGCCGGCTCGCCGCCGCCAGCGCCTCAACCAAGGTGTCGGCAGACGCAAGCGTGCCGTTGCTGGGCAGCTGCGTGCGGCAGACGGTGGCCGCTGCGTCGTAGCGGAGCGGCTCGGGGTGCAGCGTGAGCACCCGCTCGCCCAGCGTGAGCTGCACCATGGAGGGGTCGTTGAGCGCGCCGAGCCGGAGAAAGTCGGCGTCGCCGCGCATGCAGGCGACGAAGCCGGCGCCGCTGTGCACGCCGACGGCCTCGTCAGGCCCGTGCAGCGGCGCGCGGCCCAGCTGGCAGCGGCAGCGGCCCTGGCTGTGGAGAAAGGCGGTGCAGCGCGCCGCGTCGCCCGTGGCGGGTGAGGCGAAGGTGCCGTTGGTGCAGCGCGCCGCGCACTCGGCCGCCGAGCAGACATTGCCCACCGTGCTGAGCAGCTCCAGGTTGACGCGGTAGTTGGCCAGGCACTTGTACGCGCCAGCCGACGGCGTGGGCGCCAGCGCCTGCGGCAGCGGCGAAACGGCGCGCGCCACCAGCCGTCAGCGTCGGCAGGCGACCCCGCTTCAGCCGCTGCTGGCCCGCGAAACCGTGCGTCGCACGCACGGCGCCGCTGGCGTCATGTGGCAAGCGCGAGGGCTTGCACCAGTCAGCGCACCTGCTGCGCCAGCGCGCGCCCGGCGTTGACAAAGTCGAGGCCGTAGCGCAGGCACGAGACGGTGATGCTGTAGTTGGCGGTGGACTGCACCAGCTGCGAGGCGGGCCGCAGCTGCTGCACGCAGAGCGCCCCGGCCAGGTAGAAGGCGTCGCACGTGGCGTTGGCGCGGCAGCGCGCGGCGCAGAGCTGCGGGCGCTGCGACACGTCGCTCGTGTCGAGCGTGGTGGCGTCCAGCACGGCGCCGGCGCTGAGCTGCAGGCTGCGCGCGCAGCTGAAGGGCGCCGCCGCGCTGTCGCTGCCGACGGGCACCACGCCACCTGCGCACGCGCGACGCATAACGCGGCGATCGGTGACCCTTTGATCCTTCCTGCCCCGCGCGGCTGCGCGAGGTGGTGGGTGGCGCGTCGGCCGCGGCCGTTGCGGAGGCGGGCTGTGGGTGATCTCGGCAGGTCCTGCTGGCGGCCCACCGCACCCCCCTCTGGAGGCTGCGCTCACCTTCGCTGGGCAGCCCGCACAGCACGGCGCGCCGGGCGCCGCAGTCGCCCGAGTTCCACTGCCACTGCTCCAGCGCAAAGTCCCAGGAGAGGTAGGCGCACCACGACTTGCTGCTGGGTTGCGCAGCTCCCCAGCGGGCGCCAGAGGCATCGTACAGGGACAGGTCCACCCACGCCCAGGACCCGTTGCGCCCGGGCACCTGGGCCGCGTTGAAGAGCCCGATCCAGTACTCGACCTGCGCGAGCGCGTGATCCCTGGGTGGTGCTCTCGATTCGCGGCTCGCACGCTACGGCCGGGGGGAGAGGCGGGCGATGCGGCTGCCGTTCATCCCGCGCGCGCTCACCCCCGGCAGCAGGTTGGATGGCAGCGAGGCCGTGGACGCGCTGAGCACCGCGAGATTGCCCCCGTAGTTGGCGCAGAGCCCGCCGCCCTGCGTGTAGGTGTAGTCCCTGTTGTCCCACCAGAAGAAGGCGCTCGCGGGCGAGCCCGTGCCCGCGAGCTGCCGGCGGTGCTCCACCTCGCGCGGGTGCGTCACCACAAGAGGCAGCGCGTCCACGGCCGGCGACGCCAGCGCCTCGGCCGCTGGCTCGCCGGTGCGTGCCCGTGCTGCATCACCGATGGCGCGCCGCTGATGTCTGCGCAAGGCCTCCAGCGCCTCCAGCCGCTCCGCGGGAGCCATCAGCACGGGGTCCGGCACGTCGAACGGCTGCTGCTGCCCCTGCTGCTGCGGCGCCCCGTGATCCTGCGCCGGCCCGAGCTGCTGCATCTGCATGTCCCCAGCTTCGCCACGACCCCGTAGCTCTCTGCCGCCCCGGCCCAGCGGCACGGGCAGAGCGCCTGATGAGCTCCCTGCAGGTGTGCGTGCAGCCGAGTGCACCCGCTCACGACCGTGGCTGCCCCCTGCGGCATTTGGGCCGAGGGGTGCGCCGCGCAGCACCCCTCCGTGCGCCGAGTCGTCCGCCCGTGCTCGTCGTTGCGCATTCACAGCAACGCTGTCAGAGAGCGCAATGCGGGGCCCCTGCCGGCTCGAGGCGCCTGCGTGCTCGCGCCACATTCCAGCTTTGGTGCGACGGACCCCACGGAGCACCCGCACACGCACCGTGGCTGTGGGGCTCCTCGAGGAGAGGCTGACGGTGCTCGAGCAGCGCAATGGACGAGCCCGGCTCAGCGTCCGCCTCTCGTGCAGGCGCCAGGAGGGCGAGCAGGAGGACGAGCAGCCCGAGGCGAGGGGCCCCGCACCGCGGAGTGCAGCTGCGGTGACGCCATCCTCGCTGGCACGCGTGCCGCTGGCACGCCCGCTGCGCCGCTCCTGCGCCCGGGCTGCTCCAGCCCATTGACACTCGGCGAAAGAAGGGGCCCCCCCGTCAAGGGGCCCTGCTGCAGCTGCTGCCTAGCAGCACGATGAGGAGCGCAGAGGCCATGACACGCGAGTCGCTGGGCGCTTGGGGGCAGGTTGATCATCCCTGCAGGTGCTCGCCCTTGGGGCTTGCGTTTTCCTGCGTGCGTCAGGAGCTCTGGGACAAGCGCTGTGAAGGCTTCCTCAAGGCCTGGGGCCACGCTGGAGGAGGCCGGGCCACGGTTGCAGCCAAGGAGGGGGGCGTCCCGAACAGGCAACGTCCACGACGCGACGGCGACACGATCATCATCATCACATGAGCAGCTGCCAGAGCTTGTTGACCGTCTCAAAGTGCGAGGCCTGGTGCGGGTCAAAGTCAAAGGGCCGAATCTCGTGCGTGGACGGGTCGCTGACCGTGCCGGCCACCCGCCCCTCGACGCCAGCGTCCGTGCGCCAGTTGACCTTGCTGATGATGGTGTACAGGCTCAGCTGCTGCCTGCGGCCACGTGGGGCCAGTCGTCGGGGCACGACTGCGACGTTGTGAAGTGCGTGACGGGCACGCTGGCTGCTGCGGCACGCGCCCACCGCTGCCACCGTGCCACGTATCCGAGAGCACAGGCCCAACACTCTAGCAGCAGGTCTGCAGGGGCAGCACCCGCCCCCAACCACCACGCCCCCGCACCTGAGCAGCAGCTCCTCCTTTTGCCACTGCGCCGCCACCTCCTTGGCGCGCTTGACAGCGTCAGCCGTGCGCTCGGCCAGCTCCCGGTGCTGCACCTCCGCCTCCGTGCAGGTCCATGCACACAGCACCAAGGGCACCAAGGCGCGTTGAGGCCCGAGGACCACCCAGCCCAGCAGCGCGCCTGACGTGCGTTGCGCCCGCAGGTGTCCGATGCACGCAGCAATGAGTGCAGTGAAAAAAACTCATCTGTTGCTGGCCGAGAGCTGGGCCACGCTCTGTCGCATGTCCTCGATGTCGGCCTCGAGCGACGCAACCCGCCGCTCGTGCGACCCCTCGGCGTGCGGGTACACGCTGCACGCCTGCAGGTGGCTCACGTCCTCGCTCAGGTCTGCGCAGCAGCAGCCGTGTGGACGCGCGTAAAGCATGCGGAAGAGCTCTTGGGGCCCAGCGCCACACAACGGGGCGACGGCGTCGTCGGGCCTCGTCGCCCACGCCGCACCGCTTCCTCACCAGCACCGCCAGTTGCCCCATGGGGAGAGCACGCGCACCTCTGATGATGCTCTTGACCTCTGCGTCCCGCTTGCTGCAGAGCGCGCGCATGTCGCTGGTGGCCCGCCGTATGCTCGCCACCGTCTCCACGTCCTCGGGCTTCTGGTACTCCTGGTACAGCCCCTTCATGATGGTGACGTGCTCCGCAAACGGGTCGCTCACGCTGCGCGCCATCTCGAGAGGAGCTGTTCTCCCCGCGCTGGTTCGAAGTTTGCGCCCCTCGGGGAGAGCTCTATAGGCTATAGAGCTGCAGAGGCCGCACGCACTCGCCCAGTCGATTCGACGCGCGCGTGCGCGTGTGCTGCTGTGCCCCGCGGGTGTGCGCGCCGCTGATGCCAGATGACCAGAACCTGCCGTGCCGCCCGCATGTACCTGCTCGACCCCGACCCACAGCCACAGAGCTCATTGTTTTCGCACAGCGCAGTGCTCATAAGGCAGCCAGTGCAGCACACACCAGCAGCACAACAGCAGCCTTGATCACCCCCTCTTCTTGATCAGCGCGCACCTCCCCGCAGAACTCGATGGTGACGACGCGCCGAGCGGCAGCGGCAGCGGCCAACGGAGGCGAAGCGTCGCCCACGACGCCCGCGAGCCCGGCCAGGCAGCGCGCGGGCCGCTCTCCCGCGCGGAACGGGCACCAGGCAGGGACGAACGGCGCTGCTCACCCCACGTCTGCGCAGCACCAGCACCAGTATGAGTTCTTTGGGCCGCACGGGCCCCTGGCTCTCATCTTCGTGCTGCCAGTGGTGGTCTACGGGCTCTACCTGGGCTGCAACGTCAGCGGCTGCCTCAAAGTGTGGCCGGCGCTCAGCATCCCCGGGCTCCCAGCCGGCACGCCCGTCTTCAGCTGGGAGGCCACGGGCGTGTTCCTGGCGTGGTTCTTCGGCCTGGTCGCGCTGCACCTGGCCCTGCCGGGCCAGAAGGCGCAGGGCGTGGTCCTGCCAGACGGCTCGCGCCTCACCTACAAGCTCAACGGTGAGCAGTGCCCAGGGTGCTGCGCTTGGCGTGTTGCGCAACATGCCAAGCACATCACGCATTTTAGCGCGTGGCTCTGCGCAGCCGGCACTTTGCTCGCCGTGATCTGACCCACCGCCGTGCGCCCCGTGCTCGTGCAAACTCGCGCTGCGCTGCCGCGCAGCCTTCACGCTCTGGGCGCTCACGTACAGCGCCAGCCTGGGCCTGGGCTTCTTCACACCCTACCTCAACCTGGGCTGGCTGTACGACCACTACCTGGAGCTGCTCACCGCCTCGGTGCTGTTCAGCACGGCGCAGTCCGTCTACCTCTACGCCTCGTCCTTCAAGAAGGGGGCGCTGCTCAGCGCGCACGGCGCCACGGGTTGGCCCTGGTACGACTTTTGGATGGGCCGCGAGCTCAACCCCAGGTGAGGTCCCAGAGGAGAGGCTCACGTGGACCCACGCTGGCTCGATCACGTGTCTTCCTCCTCTGCCTTCTGAACACGCAAGCTCACCCGGCGCTCTTGGTGTGGATCCCTGACGCGCGCCGTGAAACTGGACAGGGTTGGCCCGCTCGACCTCAAGGAGTTCAACGAGCTGTACCCCGGCATCATTGGGTGGTCCATCCTCAACCTGGCGCTGGCGCACA
>VFQP010002952.1_pt1 | contig 18116 bp, 17 predicted proteins | sample 3512351 | NCBI WGS metagenome assembly VFQP01 (sample SAMN10412372, study PRJNA504923) | tailings metagenome | isolation source: Relicate 1 Philex TSF1 revegetated site | place: Philippines: Tuba, Benguet | collected 2017-08-29
TTGACTTTTTCTTCGTCGAAGCCGCGAACGGTGGAGCTGATACCGTCAGCCACTTCCTGGCTGGACAGCAAGGCGTAGAAATCGCCAACAGCCTGTTTCACGAAGTTCTTCGGGAATTCTTCCTGCGCTTTGTCAACGGCAGCTTTGCCACCAGCTGCGAGGGAGCGGACAACGCGGCCCGCGATGTCGGAGTCTGCGTATTTGTCGGCGACTTTTTTGAAAGCTTCTTTAATCAGGTTAAAACCGTTGTGATCCATTTCCTATTTCTCCAATTCAATGTTCAACTGTGCGCGTTTTTATATGTCGCAAACGGCGTGACGCACAGTTTTGTGTAGGTCATGGACGACATCACCAGCCATACGAAATAAAGGCGGGAATGATAGACGTCGTGCGCAGCGTTTACGATGCGCCGACTATAGAGTTCCGGAAATCTGAGTCAACCTCAAATTTCTATAAAACTCCGTTCAAAAATATAGGTTATGGAATTTATGCCTGCGTATCCAGCAGCTCGCCCAGCATTTCGTCCTGGGTTTTCAGAACCGCCAGATTGGCCTTGAAAGCGCTTTCAATTTCCAGAGTCCGTACAACTTCCTGCGTGAGGTCGACATTTGGCACGGCGATCATCCCCTCGCTGTTCGCATAAGGGCTGGCGGGGTCATAAGACAGGCTGTAACCCTTGGGGTCGGCCGTGATATTGGCCCGTACGCCGCCGGTTGCGAGAGAGGTCAGATTAACGTTGAGCGGCTTGTAGACGGTCGAGGCAGGCGCTGACGGGTCAGCCGCGGGCACACTGCCCGATGTCGATACATTGGCGATATTGCTGGCCGTTGCGGCCAAGCGCTTTTGCTGGGCGCCCAGGCCCGAAAGCGCGATCGAAACGACATCCGTCATGCTTTATATCCCGCCTCTTCCAGTCTTTTACACGGCGGCCGCGGGGGCGGCAGCCGATATTTACATTATGCCATAATTTGCCAAAAAATGCATCACAGCGACGTAAACTCCCGCTTATGCTTTTGATTTCAGGGGGGAAGTGGGCTAGATTCAAAAAAGCAGACCAATTAATCCTTTCGGATTCTCAGGGGAGATTCAGGGTATGAAAAACTTGTCCGGCCTTCGTTTTGTCACCGCGCTCGCGACCGGCGTTATCGCCGCAGGGCTTTTTGCCGCGACCGCCATCGCCGCCCAGCCCGGCGAAGCAAAACGCGACGTTACCAAAGAACAACGCACCGCCGGCCGCTCGCCCGATGGCCTGACCATCTGGCCGAAATGGGTATTCCAGCGCCCCGAGCATTACGAATTCCTGCCCATGGTATCCAACACCGACCCCCATCACCAGCACCCCCAACAATGGGAAGGGCAGGATTGGGAACCCGCCGCATGGAACGAAAAATGGACGCCTGAAGTCGCGCTCAAAAACTTCTACAAAAACCGCACGTTCCACCGCCAGTACATGAGCGGCGCGACGCGCCTGAACAACCCCAAGGTGCAGGCGCAAGTGCCCGTGCTGGAACTGGGCCCCACGTTCTACAAGCTGTCGGATCTTGACCAGCGCCGCGCGCTGAAACTGCTGGCCGATTACACGGGCGTGTTTGACAAGGGATACCAGATCATCGACCTGCACGACTGGCGCACGCGCGAGTCTGTCGGCCAGTACACACCCAAGGGCATGTACCTGAACTAATCCCTGCCGTCTGCGCTGCCTGACGCCGCCCTGCGCGCCCGGTTGCCGGAACCCGTGCATGGTTACAGCCGTTTGGATGACATGAATTACCCGCGCCCCACGCGTTTCGCACTCCGTTTATTCGCCGCCGTTCTGCTGGCCGGCCTTGCCGTCGCATCCAGCGCGCCGCCGCCTGTTTATGCGCAGTCGTCCCCTTCGATGACGCTGATCCGCGATCAGGAAATCGAAGACACCCTGCGCCTGATGTCGCGCCCGATTTTTCAGCAAGCGGGGCTGTCGCCGCAGAACGTGCGCTTTATCCTGATCCAGAACGACGCGCTGAACGCCTTTGTCGCGGGCGGGCAGAATATCTTTGTCCATACCGGATTGATCCTTGAAACCGAAACGCCGGACGAACTGGTCGGCGTGATTGCGCACGAGACCGGCCACATCGCGGGCGGCCACCTGTTCCGCACGCGCGAAGCGCTGGAAGACGCCACCATGCAGGCGCTGCTGGCGCAGGTCATCGGTCTTGCCGCCGCGCTGGGCGCGCGCTCGGGCGATGCGGCGATGGCATCGGCCGCAGCAGGACAAACCTTTGCGCAAAGAACCCTGATGCGTCACAGCCGCGTGCAGGAAAGCTCGGCCGATCAGGCGGGGCTGCGCTATCTGCAAGACGCTGGCCTGCCGGTTGAGGGGCTTGCGCGTTTCATGGAAAAACTTGCCTCCCAGGAATTGCTGCCGGAATCGCAGCAAAGCGAATATGTGCGCACCCACCCGCTGACGCGCGACCGTATCGATTTCCTGCAAAACGCGATCAGCAAACAGCGCCGCGCGGGCACCGTGCCCGCCGGATGGGAAGACAAGCACGCGCGGATGAAGGCGAAACTGTATGGATACCTCTACCCCGAACGCGCGGTGCGCGAAACGGGCACGGATATTCCGGCGCGATATGGCCGCGCCATTGCCCTTTACCGCCGCGCGCAAACCAAAGACGCGCTGGCCGAACTGGACGGTCTGCTGGCGGCGGAGCCGAAAAATCCGTGGTTCCATGAACTGAAAGGCCAGATCCTGTTTGAAGGCGGCAAGATCGACGAGGCGATTCCCGTTCTTGCCCGCGCCGCCGAATACGCGCCCGATTCAGGCCTGATCCGCATCGCCTATGCCCATGCCCTGCTGGAATCGCCCACCGAAAAGCAGGCCCGCAGCCAGCAGGCCGTGCGGGAGCTGCAACGCGCCCTGCGCACCGAACCCCAGTCCATCATTGCCCAGCGCCTGCTGGCCACCGCCTATGGCCGTTTGGGCAACGAGGGCATGTCCCGCCTGCATCTGGCCGAACAGGCCGCCCTGCGCGGCCAGCGCGAACAGGCGCAGCGCGAGGCGACGCTGGCGCAGAAGCATTTGCCGGAAAAATCCGCCGCCTGGCTGCGCGCGCAGGACATTCTCGACTTAATCGGGAAAAAGGACAAAAATAAGGATTGATTTTGCTGCATTTATGCACAATTTCTTAAGAACAGGCGGTATATATATAGGGGAGCCTGACCGTGCGCCCTTTGCCGCTGGCCGCCATTTTTAACCGGGGAGTATCTGTTTCATGTTCAAGTTCAACCGCACCAAGCCCGCCCTGAGCGCGGCAATCATCTCCGGCCTGATGCTGGCGGCCGTACCGGCGCTGGCGCAAGACGCCGGTAAGGATGCCGGCAAAACGGCCGACAGCAAACCCGCCGCCAGCACCAGCGTGCTGACCCGCGACGATGTTGAAAACATCGTGCGTGATTTCATCAACGAGAACCCGCAGCTGATCCTTTCCTCCGTCGACAGCTATCAGCAGCGCTCGATGCAGGAGCAGCAAACCGCAGCCGTGAAAATGAACCACGACCGCCTTTTCCGCAACGAGCGCGCGCCTTTCATCGGTAACGAAAAGGGCGATGTGATCATGGTCGAATTCTTCGACTATAACTGCGGCTATTGCAAAAAGGTATTCCCCGAGCTGCAAGAGCTGGTCAAGAGCGACAGCAACCTGAAGATCGTGTTCATCGACCTGCCCATCCTCGGCCCGTCGTCCGAAGTGGCTGCAAAATGGGCGCTGGCCGCACAGCGCCAGAAAAAATACTTCGAATTCCACGGCGCCATCATGAAGCATCAAGGCCAGCTGAACGCGGATGTGCTGACCAAGATCGCGACCGAACTCGGCCTTGACCTCGACCGCCTGAAGCAAGACGCCGAAGGCACCGACGTGCTGGTACAGCTGGAGCAAAACCGCAGCCTGGCCGGCCAGATGAACATCGGCGGCACGCCTGCTTTCGTTCTGGGCGAAGACATCATTCCAGGCGCATTGCCGGTTGCGGAAATGAAGGTCAAGATCCAGCAACTGCGCGATGCGCGCAAAACGCAAGGCGGCGAGAAGAAATAAACCATCTTTCACGCGGCCCGTAAAAAAAGCCCCGCCGTTGTCGCGGGGCTTTTTTCATGCGCGCTTCCCGCTGCGGCATTCTCATGCGGGCAGGCGGGGCTCCTGTAGTATCTTTGCGCGATTGCGGCATAAATCTTATGCGTGCAGTCATCATCGCCACGCGCGTTGCGCGCCGGCTTTACCGGCCCTGTGCTGCGATAGATTCTGCTGTATCCGTAGCCAACAGCTTTGCGGCCCTTTAGGTTCCCTTTTTTTCTTTTCGGAACGGGTGCGGTGCACAAACCGTAGGTAGTGGCGAAATCAACAAACCGACAGACACCCATAATTATAAGGAGGATATCCCATGAAACAGGTAGAACAATCATCCCACACGAACGGCGTGCGCGGCAAAGTCGCCAAAAGCGCCGCGGACATCAAGAACAGCAAAGAATACGAAACCCTGCGCGGCATTGCGCGCGAATTCGCCGATAAAGACTACGAAGAAATCGACGATATCAAAAGCGATCTCGACAGCCTGCGCAGCAACGTGGTGCAGTTGACGCGTCATCTGAAACACGATGGCCTTGAAACCGCCGCCAACGTAAAAGAGCTTTTGAAAGAAAGCATGGAAGAGCTGCGCACGAAGGGCGAGGAAAGCCTGCACCGCGTCGAAGACAAAGTGCGTGACAACCCGCGCAACAGCGTGCTTCTGGCCTTTGGCGCCGGCGTTCTGGCCAGCCTGCTGCTGCGCCGGGGATAAGCCATGACCCCGATGGTTCCCCTGATTATGCAGTTGGTTGTGGACGGCCTTATGAGCCGTCCACAATCTGCCTTGCCGGTGCGTAAATCAGACGTGGTCCTTTGCGGCGTCATGATTTTCGGTGTGGCAGCGGCCAGCGTTTGCGGCCTGTTTGCCTTTTATTTTTATATGCTTGAACTTGCCCTTCTGCCGTCGCTGGCTGCGCTGTCGACTGCGGGTTTGGCGCTTGGCGTTTCGCTGCTGTCCTGCAGCGTCATGGCCGTGATGCGCCATTCACGCCACGCCCGCGCTGCCGCCAGACCTGCCGCAGCGGCCTCGCTGCTGCCTGCGGGTATGGACGACCTGCTCAGCACGATCGGGGACGAACTGGAAGACGTCATCGCCAAAAACCCCGCAACCGCCACGGCGCTATCCGCGCTGGCCGGTTTTGTGGTGGCGGAAAAGATGAAATCCTGATCGCCCGGCGTGCAAAGGTCCTCCAAGACGGCAAAAAAGCCCCGCAGATGATGCGGGGCTTTTAACTTTTACAGCCGCCGGGATCACTGTCCGGCCGGCGGCGCGGGGGGCGGCGTCTCCACAATCGTCACATGCTGCGCGATGTCATCCGGTGTATGCGCCGCGCCGCCCTCTTCTTCCGGGCGCCAGAGGTTGAGGCGGTAAACGTTCGTATAGCCGTTCGCCTTCAGCACTGGCCATGCCTGCAGCGTCATCGACAAAAGGCGCGTGGGGAAAAAACTTTCATCGCAGACCAGCACCACCGCCCGCGTTTTATCCGGGATCAGGGCGGGCAGCGTGTGTTCGGTCATCTCCGTCACGGGCAGGTTCAGCGAGTCTTTGATATACTTCCCCGCGAAGCGCTCTTTGGAGCGCACATCCAGCACGACCACATCGGGCGACGATTGTTTCAGTGCGGCGAAGCCGTTCAGCGTCAGGGCGGCTTCCTGTGCCCCCTCCATGTGTTTGGTGAATTCATCCACACTCATCGTGGGGGGAATCATGGGAAGACCGCCCCCGGTCATTGGCGCATCGGGCATCGGTGCATCGGGTGGCGGCACGACCTGTTGCGCCGCTGCGCCCCCCGTGGCCGACTCGCCAGCATGCGCGTCAAAGATAGCGTGCTGAATCAGGCCGCAAAAAACGCCCATATAAAACAAATGTTTAAGCATGCGGCGTGGATGGGGATATGACATGGAGCCTCCAGCTTCGGGGGATTTCCTTTATTTTAAACCTTCGGCCGTTAATAAACAGTCAAGAATTCGGGGGCGCGGCCCTGATTATTAAATACTTGAAATCATTATATAACAAGCTAGCCAGCGCAATTTTATAAGCCCCAATGTTAACTTTTTGTTTATAAATTCCCTTGACCAGCCTTCTGGAAAATGGTCTACTATTAACATAAGACATTAACAATAGATTAACATAATTCAACTAACGGCAGTTCATTCCAGGGGAGTTTTAAAATGGCACGCATCCTGATCGCAGAACACAATGCATCCACCGCCGAATACCTGTACGCCGCCCTGAAAAAGGCCGGCAACAGCGTGGAGATTGTGGACAACTGCCTTGATGCATGGCGCATGTCCTCGCAGGATTGCTATGACGTTCTGCTGGTCGATGTGGTGATGCCCGGCATTGACGGTTTCATCCTGGCGCAAAAGGCGCTGCAGGAAAATCCGGAACTGCAAATCATTTTCCTGACGGGTTTTGCCGGCGTGGCGATGGACACCTTTGCAACCCCGTCCTATGCCCCGGCACCGGTGACCACCCGTCCCTTCCACCTGAAAGATATCGTGGGCCGCGTACGCTACCTGATGGGCCAGGGCGGTTTGCCCATGCACGCGCAAAAACATGCGGATGCGGAACACAAAGTCATCTACGCGGATTTCGCACAAAAACGCAGCGCCGGACAAGTGCAGGCATAATCGGATTTTTCTGAAGGAACCAAACCATGCCGTTCAGTCAAAAATGCAAGGACGTATTTGATAAAGCCGCCGAAGCCATCCGCGATGCGCTCACCCCGCAGCCGCAATTGCAGCCGATCCCCATACCGGTGCGCACAGACAAGCCAAAGCAGCAACGTTAACAAGCACGCAGACACCAAGACCCGTTTCTTTCCTAAGTTACTACCCTCCGTACCCCTCAATGCCCGCGCCGTCCCCAAGGCGCGGGCATATTTCTTTGCAGAATGCCGCCATGCCACACACACAACGTCACACCGGCGCCGGCCGGTGACCCGTCGGCAGCGGCAGGATGCGGAAGCATGAACAGCACACGCGCCGCACGCATGCCGCGCGCGGCGCATCGTCCCACAATCATTTTTAGAAATGACGGATATCGTGCCAGATCTTCTGGCCGAGCGCGACGATACGGCCGCCCAGACCGCGTTTCATTTTCGCATGTGCCTGCCCGACGGCCGCGCGCACGGCCTGCGTGGACGTGATCGGCTGCACGGCCAGGTCTGCCTTCTGGCCCGTCCATGGACGGTAGAGCACGACGTGCGGCACATGCAGCTCGCTGCGCTCGAAGTTCATTTTGCCATGGGCGTCTTTTGATGTGCGCCATACGGGCAGCGTCACCTGCATCGGCTTGTTCGTCACCGCCGCGCAGGTCTGCCAGAAGGCATCGCGCTTCGCGATATCGGGCACGCCGCCCACGGCCTCCACGCCCTGAAACGCATCCCAGAACATATTGCGCAGCGGCTGGTGCACTTCGTGCGCCTTTTCCCAGTAATGCACATTGCGCGCGGCGTTAAACACCTCGCGCAGGGTATTGAACAGGATATCGCCTTTGCGCACGGCTGGCGCGGCATCGACTGCGGTGCCCGTCTGCGCCTGCATATGGCTGATGCGTTTTTTGCGCATGCCGGATGACGCGCCGTTGTAATCATTATCGGGATCGATCAACACGCGCACAGCCACTTCGTGCCCGTCATCATCCAGCACGCGGATCAACCCCGTGTTGCCCTGCCCCAGCACGTCGCCCGTCCCCTGTTTCGTTGCGGTCATCAATTCGTACAAATCACCGACGATCACAGGCTTTTTACGGCTCATCTCATGCTGCTCGTACAGCTCCACCCCCGGATAGACTGCCACCGTCAGCGGCAAGGTGCGCTTGCCCAGCGCCGCGCCTGTATCGCGGTCTTCCAGCCAGCCCAGCGGCTGCAAAATACCGGGGTTCAGCAAATCTTCGACATCCTGCGGCCCGATGCGCACCACGACCCCGTGACTGTTCAAAAACAGCAGGTCATGATGCGTGCCGCGAAACACTTCGCCCTCCTTGGGCGCGGGCAGTCCCAGTTGCTCCAGCATCGCATGCACGCGCGTGGCATAGGGTTCATCATTCAGGTAATCGCTGCTGCGGAAATCCTTGCGGATTTCCTTGCCCGTTTTGTGGTCGGTATAACACCAGCCGTATTCAAAACCGCCGCGCGCCTGCGGACTGTCATTCGCCGGTGCGTCTTGCGCCGCCGCTTTCGCTATCGCGTCTTCGCTGACACGGCCGAGAGAGCTGCGCGCCAAAAGCTCGCGCATATGCGTGGGCGGCAGGCCGGCTTCCATGCCAAATCCCGCCTCGCCAAAAATATCGTCGTGATCGGTCAGGGGGGCGCCAAAAAACCGGCTTTCCAGCGATGCACGGCCGGTCTCCGCGGCCGCGCTATCGCCTGCATGCTGTGCGCCGTGCTGCGGCGAAGCTGTATCCGGCTCTTTTGTTGCCATAAGCGCATTCTAGCCCGAAAAGATTAAACAGCGTTTAACCCCGCCCGCGATGCGATTGCCAAGGAACAAACACATGAAAAGTCATGATTTTATAGCCCTTGCCGAATCCGCACCCCGTATGCTACACAATGCATCTCGATCACGACCCGATCGCATGTGGACACATAGCTCAGCGGTAGAGCACTATCTTGACATGGTAGGGGTCACAGGTTCAATCCCTGTTGTGTCCACCATTTTTCCCGAGGTTCTTTTCGCGAATGGCGAGAGTAGGTACAAACGTCACCTGCCCGCTTCTCAAGTCTTTTCCAATCATTTTTATCTCCAAAACATTGGAGATCGCCGCCGTTTGGCTTTACCATTCGGGTATGGCGCGTAGCAGGGTTGCGGCCGGATGACTGTTTTCAGGCAGGGGGGACATTCAGATGAAAAAATCACAGGCGGCTATACTTGGGGCGTTGATTGTTCTTTGGGGTGTGTGGGCATCCAGCGCGTATAAAAACAAATCCATGCATGCCCTGCAAAGCAAGCTGGAGCAGGAAATCAACAAAGGCCTTGAGACGGCAAACACGCTGCCGCTGGATGCGGCGGGCGGGGTGGCGTGGGATTATGTGTGCTTTGTTTCCTATGATTCAACGGGCGCAGAGGAGGCCGATGGCGCGCGCGTGGCCCAAGAGGCGCTGCGCGGGACAGGTCTCGATTTCTCCGCATTTTCCAGCGTGAATAGAACTTATAACGCGCTGTCGAAAGACTGGACGCATGGACTGGTTTTTGCAAGCGCGCAGCAAAAGCTGCTGGTTGCGATCTCGCTTGACGATATCGGCGGCGCCGCACGGCCGGAAGAGGTTTGCGCCCGCGCGCAGAACGCGGCTTTGTCCGTCACGGAAAAAACAGATGACAGCCGCAGCATCGCCTTTACCGGTAGCCTGAAATAACCTGTCGGCGGCAGCGCGCCGAAAAGCCCGCCCCCTGAACAGATGCGTCAATCTGCAGAAATATCAGGCGCTAAAAATAAATTTCACACCGAAATCTCGCCGCGCTTAGCCGTTTTTTGGCGAAAACAGAGCTGCACCGCTGCAGAAAAGGGAACTTTCGATATTATGGCCGTGTTGTTTTTATTAGGGTATTCCCTCTTGTTGCATCCATCTGTATGATAGCCATATGATTGAAGCCGCACGTTTTGAAAAAGAAATAGAGCGACTGGCCACCCTCAAAGCCACTGCGCTTTTGGACACGCCGATCGAAGAGCGTTTCGAGCGTATGACGCGGATGGTTTGCCGCGTGATGGATGTGCCGATTGCGCTGTTCAACCTGGTCGACGAAGACCGCCAGTTTTATAAATCCGTACAGGGTTTGCCCGGCATGCAGGCCCCGCTGGATGCCGCGTTTTGCACCCACACGATCAACGAGCAGGAAATGCTGCTGGTGCCCGACACACGCTTGGACGAACGCTTTTTCGACAATCCGTTTGTCAGCGGCGAGCGGATGAGTATCGGCTTTTATGCCGGCTGCCCCATCCGCGCAGCGAACGGCATGCCAATTGGCACGCTGTGCGCCATCGACACTCGCCCCCGTGATATGTCGCCTGACCAGATTATGGCGCTGCGCGATCTGGCCGCGATGCTGGAGACGGAGCTGCGCGCCCAAAGCCTGTCGCGCACACAAGAGCAGATGTCAAAAGACCTCGACACCGCCCAGCGGCTGGCCATGGTCGACCCCATGACACGGCTTTGGAACCGCGCCGGCATGGAAAACCTGCTGAACAAGGAGTGGAGCGAGGCGCTGCGCCAGCAAAAACCCCTGACGATTGTCATGGCAGACATCGACCATTTCAAAAAAATCAATGACACCTATGGCCACCCCGCGGGCGATGCCGTGATTAAAACCGTCGGCAAGCGCCTGTTGGAATTTGTGCGCGCCGAAGACATCGTCGGCCGCATGGGCGGCGAGGAATTCCTGATCGTGCTGACGGACTGCCTGCCCGCCAAAGCGTTCGATACCGTCGACCGCTTGCGTCAGGCCGTATCGCTGTTGCCCATCGCGGCGGATGGCGCGTCAGTGCGCGCAACGCTCAGCTTCGGCGTCGTCACCGCCATTCCGCAGGAAGGCGCCGAGATTGAACGCCTGCTGAAGCAAGCCGACGAAGCGCTTTACAAAGCCAAAAACAGCGGCCGCAACCGCGTGGTCGTTTACGAACGGTAAGCCATAAAAAAACCATTTAAAAAGGCGGGCATTTTATATGCCCGCCTTTTTTATCAAATCAGCACCTGCCGTCCGATTTCAATCACGCGGCCTGCGGGCAGACGGTAGTAATCCGACGGTTCGCTGGCGTGGCGATGCATGAACATATAGATGAAATCCTGCCAGCCCGGCAGGCCATAGCGCGGGTCGGGGCGGATGGCGCGGCGGCTGAGGAACAGCGACGTATCTTCCCAGTCGAAATGAATATCCTTGTCGCTGCTGCGGCTGAGATGGATCAGCTCGGACTGCAAATTAATCTCGTCCTTGAACCCGTAGCGGATGATCAGCAGCGTGAATTCGTCATTCAGGATTTCGATATGGTCGCGGGCGCTTTCCTCTACATACGGCACGCCTTCGATCTGGACAGACAGCAGAATGTTTTTACGGTGGAGCACTTTGTTGTGGTTCAGGTTCTGCACCAGCGATGCGGGCGTCACTTCGGGGTTGGACGTCATGAAAAACGCCGTGCCGTCCACGCGCGCCAGATCCGGCCAGCGGGTTTTGTAATCCCGCATGAATTTGCGCAGCTTGATATCGCGTTTGAACGACCGGCTGTTGATGATGAAACTGCCGCGCACCCATGTCATCATCATCAGCGTCAGCATAAAGGCGAAGGAAACCGGCACCCAGCCGCCCGTCATGAACTTCATCATATTGGCGGCCAGAAAACCGCCTTCGATGACCAGAAACGGGCCGATGACCAGCGCGGTTTTCCACCATTTCCATTCCCACAGCTGCCAGATGACGAAAAACGCCATGACCGTATCCACAAACATCGCGCCCGTGACGCTGATGCCGTAAGTGGACGCCAGCGCGCTTGACGACTGGAACGACAGCACCAGCAGGATAGAGCCGATCATAAGGATATAATTCACCTGCGGCATATAGATCTGGCCGGAATGCGATGCCGAGGTGTGCAAAACCTTGAGACGCGGCAGCAGGCCCAGGTTGATCGCCTGCCGCGTCAGCGAAAACGCGCCCGTAATCACGGCCTGGCTGGCAATGATGGTGGCGCAGGTCGCCAGCAGCACCAGCGGCAATTTCAAATCGCCCGACACCATATTGAAAAACGGGTTTTCCGCCTTGGACGGGTCGGCCAGGATCATCGCGCCCTGCCCAAGATAGTTCAGCGTCAACGACGGAAACACCAGCCAACCCCACGCGCCCTGAATAGGCTTGCGCCCGAAATGGCCGAGATCGGCATAGAGCGCCTCTGCCCCTGTCACGGCCAGAAACACCGCCCCCATGACCAGAAGCGCAATGCCGCTGTGTTCATACAAAAACCGCAGGCCATACAGCGGATTGAACGAGAGCAGAATGTGAAAATCGTCGGCAATATGCATCAGCCCCATCAGGCCCAGCGTGCCGAACCATGCCACCATGACAGGCCCGAAAAGCTTGGACATCGTGGACGTGCCGCGCGATTGCAGCAAAAACAAACTGCAAAGGATGCCGACCGTCAGCGGAATGACAAGCGGCTCGGTTTCCGGCGCAATCGTCTTGATACCTTCGACGGCGGACAGCACCGACATGGCGGGCGTAATCATTGAATCGGCATAAAACAGCGCCGCGCCCAGAATACCCAGATACAAAAACATATTGGTATTTTTATAAATCACACGCCGCGCCAGCGCCATGAGGGCGAGCGTCCCGCCCTCTCCTTTGTTATCGATGCGCAGCAGGATGGAAACGTATTTGATGGTGACGATCAAAATCATTGACCACAGCACCAGCGACAGGATGCCCAGCACGCTATCGCGCGATACCACCCCTTCATATCCCGCTACGGCATGCAGCGCCTCGCGGAAGGCGTAAAGGGGGCTGGTGCCGATGTCGCCATAGACCACCCCGACCGCGGCGATAGCCAGCATGAAAACATCATTGTGGGGATTTTTTGATTTTTTATAGGCAGCCATGTGCAATCATACGCTTCAAGTTTGGTGTCGACGTCCTTTCTCATACGCCTTCTGTACGGACCCGCAAGCGGATTCTTTTTGCGGCGCGCAAGAATTTATGTTTTTGCTTTTAAATTCAAAGAGCTATTATCGGACGCGCTTGTCCGCCTGCAAGGCCGGCACGATCTGTTGCCCCCTGCGGACCGCACCGGAAAAGCCCATAACCAAAAACGGCGGCAATTTTAATCTGCCGCCGTTTTTGTGGGCCGCAACCCTATGCCGGCACAGGTGCGTTTTCGGCGATGAGCTTTTCGGCTTTCAATTCTGCCCAGAAATCGGCGGGGATTTTGGCTGCGATGGAGGCCACGTTTTCTTCCGGCTGATGCGCCTTGCGCGCGCCCGGTATGACCGAAGAGACTTCTTCGGGGACGCTGCAGAATTGCAAGGCGGCGGTACGCAGATCCACCTTGTGCGCGCCCGCCACCTGCTGCATGCGGGCGCGTTTTTCCTTGAAGCCGTCCGGAATTGTGCCGCCATAGTTAAAGCGGTCACGCCCGGCCAGAAATCCGTTGTTGAGGGGCGATCCGACTACAACCGACGCGCCCGCCTTGGCACAGGCGGGGAAGAGTTTTTCAAGGCTTTCTTCGTGCTGCATCAATGTATATTGGCAGGCGGCCAGAAACACATCGGGGTCGCCCTGTTCCAGCGCGCGCAAAATGGGCGGCAGGGTGTTGACGCCAAAGCCCCAGCCTTTGATGATGCCTTCGTCGCGCATCTTGCTTAGCTCCGGCATTGCGCCCTTGGCGGCTTCATCAAAATATTCCGTCCACTTCTCGCCCATATCGTCATTGTCGGGCGACAGGTCGTGGATGAACACGATATCCAGGGATGAGACGCCGAGGCGCTGCAAGCTATCTTCGACCGAACGGCGGGTCGCCGAAGCGGAATAGTCATATTTGTAATCAAACGAGTCAGGCTGCGCCCATGCGGTTTTGGGCGGTTTGGGTGCGGCGGTCAAAATACGCCCGACCTTGCTGGACAGGACATATTCATCGCGCGGTTTTTGGTGCAGCAGCTGGCCAAAGCGCCGCTCGCTGAGGCCGAGTCCGTACCACGGCGACGTATCGTAAAAACGCATGCCGTTGGCCCATGCGTTTTCCAGCGTCAGGCGCGCTTCGTCATCGGTCATGGCAAGACCGGATGAATTGCCGATCGGCGCGCCGCCCTGCCCCAGGCGGTATGGCGGGCGATATTTGCCGCCTTTGGTGCGGTCAGATTGTTTTTTGAGCGGATCTTTTAATTCAGCCCCTTTGGCTGGTGCTGCCGCCTGCGCCGCACGCGGTATAACGGATGCCGCCGCCAGCGCGCCTGCGCCCGCGGCCACGGTGGATAGAAAATCACGTCTGCTGACCATTTGTATTGGCTCCCTGCCGGATGATATCGGTTACATAAGGGCAGCACTGAACCAGCGCCGCATACGCGCAGCGAAAAACCGCACTGAACGCATATGTTTCAGCCGCCAAAAAATTCCCCACAAAAAAACCGCGCCGGTTGGGGGCGCGGTTTTTTTAAATCAGGTGTTTTATTAACGGCATTTCAGGTTCGACAGATAATCGCGCGACGGCCAGTAACGGACGTTGCCCGTATCGACATGCACGAAATCGTCAGATGCGTAATAGCCCACGCCGCCTAGTTTCAGGCAGGTGGCAATATCGCGCAGTTCGCGCGTCGAGAGGCCGGGTACGCGGATATCCATCGCCTGACCCGTCATGTGCAGTGAGTTTTGCGCCTGACTGCCGCCCGCACTGCGCAGGCCGTCATTCGTGGCGGGCGATCGGTAGCCGGAAATCACATGGTATTCCACGCGCAGGCCCGGATGGCGTTCGTTGATGGCGTCTTGCAGCTGGCCCAGCAGGTCGAAGAGTTTAGAGTCCATACGTGCGGGTTCGCCGCGACGCCAGTCACGCAGGAAGTGGTTCGCTTCTGCCGTCACGCCCGCGCCCTGACGGTGCGTAATGGTCATGCGTTCGTTGGTATGCAGGTTAAAGAAACGCAGGGTATCCGCGCCCGGCGAGGAGGCCGCGGCCGCAGCGGAAGTCGGTGCACCGGTGTTGTCGTTGGAAAGCGTCGAGCCCGATGGGGTCTGCGCGGTCGACGAGCAGGCGGCAATATTAAAGGACATGCAAAGCGCGGCCCCCACACGGGCGATTTTCTTGATGTTGTTCACGATTCTTTGCTCCTTTCCTGCTGCGAGTTAAGCTTTATACCAAAAATTAACAAATTATGCAAAATAAAAAGCCCCAACTCAGGGTAAAAACCGCGTAAGGAGGGCATCTGGGAACTTTAAAACAAAAAATCCGGCCTGCGGGCAGAAATATCCCCAAGGCCGGATTTTTAGAAATGGCTGTGACCGATAGGTCACGCCCTATATCGGTTAGCGCATCGCGGGCGCTTTGACCTGCAGGGTCTGGTTCAAGCGTGCAACGCCATCGCCGATAACTTTTTCATGCAAAAAGTCCTGCGTCGGGACATCGACCGAGCCGCCGAGCAGCGACGTCGAGACATTAATACGCACGTTATCAGCGGCCACAAAGCTGATGTAATCCCCCGGCTGCATGGTGGCCTTGCTGACTTCGCAGAAGGTTTCGGCCGCCGACAGGTCGCTGGCCGATTTCACCGTGCAAAGCGCGGCGCGTTCAAACTGCGCGGCGGGCTTGCTGGCCACAGGTTCGGCGGCGGGCGTATCGGTGACGGTTTCAATGGTCAGGCCCTCGCCCTTCACGCCATCCACAACCTGCTCGCGCACGTCACCCGTTGCCGGGTCGGTATCGACGATGACGGTTTTGACGATGACGGTTTTGACGGGCGGCTGCTCGGGGATGATTTCCTGCGGCAGTTTTTCAACCACGGGCATTTGTACGGCAGGCTTGGCCACCGGCGCCGCTTTTACGTCGGCGCCCGTGCCATCGATGTTAAGGCCGCGCGGCTTCCACGAGCCGTCTTCCAGCTTGGCCAGATCGCGCAGGAAGCCTGCGGCCTGACGGTTGTCCCGCGCCTGCGCCTCTTCGGCCAGTTCGCGCGCCAGCGTCAGGCGTTCCTGCCACGGCAGGTCAGTCAGGCGCAGCACGTCGTGCGCACGGTCTTTCAAAAACTGCGGCGTGACGGAATTCAGGTTATCGGGGTCGGCCTTCATCATCTGCGCCATGAACGCGCCCTTGGCCTGTTCGGACTGCATCGCGGCATCCCACAGCTTGCCCAGCGCGTTTTTGGGTTGTTCCGGCAAAACGATTTCCATGCCCTGACGTTCGGCATCCAAAAGACCATGCGCCTGATCGATCCGCGCGATGATGTCATCTTCAGCGGCTGGCATGGCTGGGGGAGCGGATTCAAGCGTGACAACGCCCGGCAGCACTTTCGGCGCGTTTGCATCGGCAATAGCCGCATGGGCGGCGTCGATGCGCGCGGTGATTTCCTCGGCGCTCAGCCCTGGCAGCGCGGACGCGGCGGCGGGCACCACGGCAGGCGTCACTTCCGCATGCACGTTGCCGGCAAACAAGCCGATCGCGCTTTCGATCATTTTGCCGCCGTAGGTTTTGGCAAGCTCGAGGCCATGCTGGAACGTTTCCGTCCCCGCAAGCCACGCACCGAAGGCACCGCCGGCGACACCGAACAGCAGCGCCGTGCGCGCTTTTTTCAAACGTTCGGTATCGATGAATTTGAAACTGTCGTCCTGCGCCGCCCGCGCTGCGCGCCATGCGCTGAAGGTATCTTTGCCATAGCTATACAGCGCCGCGCCAATGCCTGCGGCACCCGCCGCAACCGCCAGCGTGGTGATGGCCGATGCGCCCGCACCCGCAACCGCCGATACGGCGGTAATTTTGATGGCGTTGGTCACGGCCGCGCGGCCCGCGATATCGGCCGCTTTGTTGAACATGCCCGTCAGCCACGATTTGCGGCCGCGTGCGATACCGTTCACATCGGTTTCGTTGGTGTCCACATCTGCGGAATGGTCCGCTGCGTTGGCAGCGGCGGCAAGGGGAAAATTCATGTTTAAAACACCTCTATTATTTTTTGGCGGCGGGGGCAGTCATTGGCATGCAACGCTGCGCGGCCGGAGACTCGCCTGATATCGCGGCGCGTCTTTATGGGGTGGGAACATATATCGGCTTGAAATAATATGCAAATGAAATTATGTTTTAAATCCTCTTGACATATTCACAGAGACTCGATTATGTTGCCCTCCATTCGGGCCGCGACTGGACATAACGCCTTTATTGCTGGCGATGCCGCACCCCGATTATATCAAACAAAACAAGGTAATAGATCATGAATACATCCATTCGCACGGCCGTGCTGACGTCCGTGATTGCCCTCAGCGGCGCATTTGCAACTGCAGCCCACGCCGAAGGTTATCGTAATGAAGGCGGCGCCAGCGCCAGCCAGTACCAAGGCCAGGATCAACAACAGCAGCAGCAGCAACAGCAAGGCCAGCAACAAGGCCAAAACCAGACCGCAACGGGCGGCACGGCTGTTTCCGGCGCCAGCTCGACCGCTGTTTCCGGCTCCACTTCCGGCGCGGTTGCGCAAACCGGCCCCATCAACGTGGACGCCGCTGGCGGCCAGGGCGGCCAAGGTGGCCAGGGGGGGCAAGGCGGCTCCACAGGCCCCATCAACGTGGCGCCGAACCAGTCGACCGTGAACAACTTCCGCTCCTTCGTCGGCACCAACGCGCCGAATTTGGTGGGCAGTGTTGACAACTGCCTTGCCGTTCTGGGCTGGAGCGCGGCTGTCAACGTTTTCGGCTCGACCGGCGTCGGGATCGGCGGCGGCAACCAGCGTGCGCAATACGTTGAACAATGCGCAGCGGTGAAATCCGCATTCGAAGTCTGGAACCGCGCGGGCGGCGATCTGGCCAAAGAAGCGTTCGCCATCGAAATGCTGATCAAGGCGTTGCCGAACTATGCCGCGCCCGCGATGGAAAAAGCCGTTGAGCGTATCAATACCTACATCGAGCAAAACGGCGACAAAGAGCCGGATTCGGTCATGAGCATCTTTGGTGCGCGTTCCTTCCGCAAATCTGCGGCAACCCCCGCACCGGCAGCACCCGCCAACAACAACGGCCCGACGATCAACATCAACCCTGTTGTGCACACCGTCGAAAAGCACACGCGCGAAGTACGCACCGTGGTCCAGCAAAAGCCGCGCCCCGCTGCCCCTGCCCCCGCGCCCAAGCCGAAATGTGACTGCAAATAAAATAAAGCGCCCCACCGCAACACCGGCAGAACCATCCAACGACCGGTGACCCGATGGGGGGAGATCGCAAAGCGAAAGGGAGCAGGCCCGCAAAGCCTGCTCCCTCTTCGGTTTTAATACCGATTGAAATTTAAAGATATTTTCTGAATTAGATTGACATAATGCACGGGAATCAGCTAATGTCCATCCATTCAAAAAACAC
>VFQP010002953.1_pt1 | contig 18109 bp, 21 predicted proteins | sample 3512351 | NCBI WGS metagenome assembly VFQP01 (sample SAMN10412372, study PRJNA504923) | tailings metagenome | isolation source: Relicate 1 Philex TSF1 revegetated site | place: Philippines: Tuba, Benguet | collected 2017-08-29
TCGAACATGTTCAGGTGCCACATCAGGGCCACGCCCGAGACCAGCAGCGAGAACGCGATGGGCACGCCCAGGGCCATGGCCCCGAGCAGTGCCACCAGAAAGATGGTGATGGTCATGGCCGCTCCTGCGCCGCGGGCTGGTCTTCCGACTCGCGCACGCCGATGAGTTCAGAGGGATGCAGGCGGCCGGTGAGCAGGCGCCACAGGTTGTTGAGCAGCACCACGGTCGCCAGCACCGAGAACACCACGCCCGAGGCGTAGAGCCCGGCCACCGGCACCTCCATGGCCGCGCTGGTGGTGCCCAGGTTGATCACGGTCTGCGCCCAGGCGCCCTGCACCATGAGCACGCTGATGAACAGCATCAGCAGGTGCGCGAGGATGAAGCAGACCTTCTGGCCCGCGGGCTTGAGCGCGGCGAGCAGCATGTCGGTGCCCAGGTGCGCGCGGCGGTGCAGGCCCACCACCGCACCCAGGAAGGTCATCCAGACGAAGAGCCAGCGCGAGAGCTCTTCCGACACGGTGATGCCGGCATTGAAGCCGTAACGCAGCACCACGTTGCCGAACACCATGCAGACCATGAGCGCCATGCAGGCCACCATGAGCCAGCTGAAGGCGCGGCAGAGGGCATCGATGAGTTTGTCGATCACGGGATTCGTCTCCTGTGATCGATTTTGTACGAACTGGTTAGTTTTCTATGCGCGGGTAAACCCTAGGGCCTTCCACTAGGGTTTTCGCACGAAGCGCACCACCATCTCCACCACGTTCTCGCGCCGCTGGGCGATGTAGGCGGGCGAGAGCAGGTCGAGCTTGAAGATCAGCCCGAAGGTGTGGCGGTTGGAGACGTTGAAGAAGCTCAGCGCCGAGATCGAGGCGTGGATGTCCACCGGGTCCAGGCCCTTGCGGAACACGCCGCTCTTGACGCCGCGTTCGTAGAGCCGCTTGATCGCCGCGATCGCGGGCACGTTGAGCTCCTGGATGCGCGGGCTCTGCGCGAGGAACTCGCCGCGGTTGATGTTCTCGGCCATCACGAGGCGGATGTAGCTCTCGTGGTGCAGGTGGTGGTCGAAGGTGAAGGCCACCAGGCGGCGCAGCGCGTCTTCGGGCTCGAGGTCTTCGAGGTGCAGCTCGCCCTCGACTTCGCGCACGCGCCGGTAGGCCTCTTCGAGCACCGCGAGGTACAGGCCCTCCTTGCTGCCGAAGTAGTAATAGATCATGCGCTTGGAGGTCTGCGTGGCCTCGGCGATCTCGTCGATGCGCGCGCCCGCAAGCCCCTTCTCGCCGAACTCGATCTCGGCGACCTCGAGGATGTTGGCCTGGGTGCGTTCCGGGTCATTGGTGCGACCCGTGCGGCCCGTGCCGCCGGTGCTGCGCGCCGCCGCCTTGGGCGCGCGGGCGGGCGTGGGGCGTTTGCGATGTACCGGTTCGTTCATTTGGCCAGTATAGGACGCGCCACCGCCCCACCGGCCGTTCGCTCAGCCGTTGGGGATCTCGGGCTGCACCAGCTTCGCGAGCTGTTCGAGCGATTCCTGCCAGCCCAGGTAGCACATCTCGGTGGGGATGGCCTCGGGAATGCCTTCCTGCACCACCTCGAGCGCGGTGCCGCAGGACACGGCCTTGAAGCTCACCGTCACCTGCATCTGGCCCGGCAGATTGGGGTCGTCGAAGCGGTCGGTGTAGCGCAGCCGCTCGCCGGGCACGAACTCCAGGTACTCGCCGCCGAAGGCGTGCGTGTGGCCGGTGCCGAAGTTGGTGAAGGACATGCGGTGGCTGCCGCCGGCGCGCGCGTCCATGTGGTGCACCTCGGCCGTGAAGCCATAGGGCGGCAGCCAGCGGCACAGGGCCGCGGGTTCGACGAAGGCGCGGAACACGCGCTGCGGCGGCGCGGTGAGCACACGGTGGAGGCGGACGGTTCCGGTGGGCATGGCGGTTCTCCTGGGGGTCTGAAGGGATCGGGCGATGGCCATTGTGGCCATGCCCCTGACGACGATTCGGTCTCGCCGCGATGGACAGCCGTTCATCAGATCGCGCTGCACGGCGCCTCGCTGGCCGACTGCGTTGCGGCGCTCGAGCGCGGCGACCGCCAGGCCGTGGCCGATCTCATGCTCGACTCGGCGCGCTGGCGCAGGCGCGCTGAGCGCGGGCCGCGGGCTCAGCGGCCCAGCCGGCAGGCGTCGCCGCTCGCGGGCCGCTCCACCTGCACCCATTGCACCGTCCAGCGCGGGTCGGCCATGTGGTCGAACACGAAGCGGCACAGGTTCTCGAGCGTGGGCCGGCCCAGGCCGGGCACCTCGTCGAGCAGGTGGTGGTCGAGCCGCTCGCGCACGCTGGCGATCGCCGCGCGCAGCAGCGCGAGGTCGACCACCATGCCGGCGTCGAGCGGGCCGGCCGGGCCCACGGCCACGGTGGCGTGGTAGGTGTGGCCGTGCACGCGCCGGCTCGGCGCGCTGTCGTGGGCGCGCTCCAGCGTGTGCGCGGCGTCGAAGAAGAAGCGCTGGCTCAGCTCGATGGACATGGCCGGCCTCACCGGATGCCCAGCAGCTTGTGCAGTTGCACGCTCAGGCGCCAGCGCGGATCGCGCAGGCACAGCGCGCGCGCCAGCCGCAGGTGCACCGCCTGCAGCGGCCCGTCCATGGCCTGCACCAGGTGGTGGTCGAAGGGCAGTTGCACCAGGGCGTCGAGGTCCAGGCCCACCTGGGGCACCACCACCTTGAGTTCGTCGCCACTGCGCTGCAGCAGCTCGCTGCCGTGCTTGGGGCTCACGCAGAGCCAGTCGATGCCGCGCGGCGCGCGCACCGTGCCATTGGTTTCCACGGCGATCTCCAGGCCCTGGGCGTGCAGCGCGTCGATCAGCGGCCGGTCGACCTGCAGCAGCGGCTCGCCGCCCGTGAGCACCACCAGCGGCTGGCCCGATGTCGCGGGCCACTGCGCCTTCACGGCCTCGGCCAACAGCCGCGCGCTGCCGAAACGCCCGCCGCCGGTGCCGTCGACCCCGACGAAATCGGTGTCGCAGAAACGGCAGATGGCCCGGGCCCGGTCGGCCTCGCGGCCCGACCACAGGTTGCAGCCCGCGAAGCGGCAGAACACGGCGGGCCGCCCCGCGTTCATGCCCTCGCCTTGCAGGGTGTAGAAAATTTCCTTGACGCTGTAGGCCATGCGAGCCGCCCTCCCGGAGCAAAACCGGCAGTCTCCGCATTGGGCAAGGCCGATACCCCCCACCCGTTCCCCCAGGCCGGCGTTCCGGCGAACGCAGCGATCGCGGTCGGCACACCTCAACCATTTCCATTTCAGCAACAGTGCGTTGCCGGTGCGGTGGTTTTTCGATACCCGGGTAAACCCTAAAGTTGAGCCCATGCCAGACACACGACGGCATCTGACAGACCTCCACTTCAAGCCGTTCCGCCGTCACCCCTTCAAAGGAATCACCATGAAAACCGCCCGCATCGCCCTCCCCCTCGCCATCGCCCTGACCGCCGGCGCCGCTTTCGCCGAAGGCCCGATCGAAGGCAATGAAGTCTTCAACTTCCAGTCGCAACTGACCCGCGCCGAAGTGCAAGCGCAAGTCGCCCCGGCCTACAAGGCCGACGTGATCGCCCGCGGTGAAGCCAGCCCCGCCCAGGCGCAAGCCACCGTGGTGGCCAGCGGCCTGAGCCGCGCGCAGGTGCAGGCCGAAGCCGCCGAGGCCTACCGCCTGGGCCTGGTCGCCCAGGGCGAGATCCTGCCGGTGCCCACCGCCGCGCAAGCCGAGCAGATCCGCATCGCCGGCCAGAACGCCGTGACCAGCCAGTCGGCCGCCAGCGCTTCGCAAGTGCGCGCCAACTGAGCGTTGCCAGACAGACCCGGTTCAGCGCCGGGTCGCCCCCACGAAAGGCCCTCAGGGGCCTTTTGTTTTGGGCGCTGGTTTCGATCAGCCCGCCGGCCCCATGTCGAGCAGATGGCCGCCGAGGCAGCCGTAGCGCGCCTGCGCGCGCTCGACCAGCCAGCCGCCCGTGAAGGCCGAGAACGCGGGCAGCACGAGCTGGCCATCGACCCGCACGAAGGCCGGAAAGCGCCCGCGCAGCCCGGGCACGCGCACCACCGGGTGCACGTGGCCGCACACGGCGAGCCGCGGTTCGCCGCCGGCGGCCGCCGGTGGCTCGGGCGGTTCGGGCGCGTGGCGGAACACGAAGGGGCCGTCGATCACCTGCCCCGGGTGCAGCGCAATGCCCAGGTCGGCGCGTGCGGCCGAGCGGTCGTGGTTGCCTTCGACCAGCGCGATGTGCAGCTGCGCGTGCTGCGCGCGAAAGCGCTGCCAGTCGTCGCGCCAGCGCGCGTCGGGCCGGGCCCCGTGCAGCAGGTCGCCGAGCACCCACAGTTCCTGCGCGCCCGTGGCCGCGAGCAGCGCGGCCAGGCGGTCGAGGTCGTGGCGCGTGCCGCCCGCGGGCAGCGCAATGCCGGCGGCGCGGAAGGCGTCGTCCTTGCCCAGGTGCACGTCGGCCACCAGCAGGCGCTGTCGCGCTGGCCACGACAGCGCGCGGTCGGCGTGCAGCCGCAGGGTTTCGCCCGCCAGGCTGAAGTCCAGCGCATCAAGCACGGCGGCGCCCCCGCGCGGGCGCGGGCCCGCCCTGCTGCAACTGCTCGGCGGCGCGCCGCACCCGGGCCGACCAGTCTTCGGTGCTGAGTTCGCCGCGGACCGTCTCGGCCCAGAGGGGAAACGACAGCGGCGTGAGCTGGGCCGGCGCCCGCAGCACGGTGCGGCGCCCGGCGCATCGCTGCAGGGTGGCCTGCAAGGCCAGCACGTCCATCTGGGCCTCGAACACCTCGCGCTCGGCCTGGGCCAGCAGCACGTGGTCCGGGTCGTGGCGGCGCAGCACGTCGAACAGCAGCCCGCTCGAGGCCTGCAACTGCCGCAGGCTGCGCGGCGCGCCGCCCGGCAGCGACGGCACCAGCATGCCCGCCACGCGCGCGATCTCGCGGAACTGGCGCCGCGCCATCTCGCTGAGGTTGAGCGCCTCGCGCAGGTCGGCCATCAGGCCTTCGGGCGTGAGCAGGCGGCGCAGCAGGGCCTCGTCCACCGGCACACGCTGCTGGGCCTGCAGCACGAAGCCGTAGTCGTTCACCGCGAACAGGAAGGTGTTGGGCGTGGCGCGGCCCCAGCGCAGGGCGCACAGCGCGGCCATGCCCTCGTGCACCGCCCGGCCCGCGAACGGGTACACGAACAGCAGCCCGCCCGCGCTGCCGCGCGCGGGCAGCTCTTCCACCAGCAGCGTCTCGGGCGAGGGCACGGCCGAGACGCTGGCCTGCAGGTCGAGCAGCGGACCGAGCGCGCGCAATTCGGCCGTGTCGCGCGGGCCGGCCAGCGCCGCCTGCACCGCCTCGCCCAGTTCGGTGGACAGCGGCATGCGGCCCCCCTGCCAGCGCGGCACGCTGGCCCCGGCGCGGCTGGCCGCGGCCTTGCGCACGTGGGCCGTCATGCCGTCGACCGACACCAGCTCGAGCGTGCGCCCGGCGAACTGGAAACGATCGCGCGGGCGCAGCCGGCTGATGAAGCTTTCTTCCACCGACCCCAGCGAGGCGCCGCTGAGGTAGCGCACGTTCACCGCACCGTCGGCGGTGATGGTGCCGATGGACAGGCGGTGGCGCAGCGCCACGCGGCGGTCGGTCACGCGGTGCACGCCGTCGGCGTCGACCACGACGCGGTGGAAATCGGGGTAGTTGGCCAGCGCCTGGCCGCCGCGCTCGATGAAGGCGAGCACCGCCTGCCACTGCAGCGGACCGAGCGATGCGAACGCATGGGTGCCGCGCACCTCGTCGAACAGCGCGTCGGCCCGGAAGCCGCCGCCGAGCGCGAGCGTGACGCAGTGCTGCGCGAGCACGTCGAGCGAGAGCCGCAAGGGGTGGCGCGACTCGATCCGGCCCTCGGCGATGGCCCGCCGCGCGGCCGCGTACTCGGCCAGTTCGAGCACGTGCGTGGGCACGCAGTGCACCGTGCTCGCGGCGCCCGGGCGGTGGTGCGCGCGGCCGGCGCGCTGCAGCAGCCGCGCCATGCCCTTGGGGCTGCCGATCTGCAGCACCAGGTCCACGCTCGGGAAGTCCACCCCGAGGTCCAGGCTGGACGTGGCCACCACGCAGCGCACGCGGCCGTCGCGCAGGCCTTGCTCGGCCTCGTGGCGCAGCGCGGCGTCGAGCGAGCCATGGTGCAGCGCGAGCGTCTCGGGTGGTTCGAGCCAGATCGAGGCCAGCGCACGGTGCCAGAGCTCGGCCTGCGCGCGGGTGTTGGTGAAGACGATGGCGGTGCGCGCCTGCGAGAGCAGCTCCACCACACGCCCGAGCTGCGACAGGCCCAGGTGCCCGGCCCAGGGAAAGCGCTCGCCCGCCTCGGGCAGCAGGGTCTTGAGCACCACGGGGCGCGGCCGCGCGCTGTTCACGATGGGCGCGCCGGGCCGGTGCGGCAGCAGCACGTCGCGCGCTTCTTCGAGGTTGCCCAGCGTGGCCGACAGGCCCCAGGTGGGGGCCGCGGGCGCGATCGCGCGCAGCCGCGCCAGGCACAGCTGCAGCAGCACGCCGCGCTTGTTGCCCAGCAACTCGTGCCATTCGTCCACCACCACGCCGCGCAGGCCCGCGAAGCGCGCCGCGGTGTCGGGGTACGAGAGCAGCAGCGCAAGCGATTCGGGCGTGATCACCAGCACCTCGGCCAGGCCTTCGCGCGCCAGGCGCCGGTCGCGCGAGCCCGCGTCGCCGGTACGCCGGGCCACGGTCCAGCCCAGGCCGAGCGCGTCGATGGGCCGTTGCAGCGCCTGCGCGGTGTCGCTGGCGAGCGCGCGCAGCGGCGTGACCCAGAGCAGGCGCAGCCGCGGCGCGCCTTGGGGCGCGGCACCGGCCGCGGGCCCTTCGCGCAGGGCGTCGATCAACACGCCGCCCAAGGCGGCCAGGGTCTTGCCGCTGCCCGTGGGCGTGACCAGCAGGCCCGATTCGCCGCGCGCCCAGTGCCGCCACACCGCGCGCTGAAAGGGCGCGGGCGTCCAGCCCTGGTCGGTGAACCAGCGCGCAAAGCGGGCGGTGGCGGCGGCGATGGAGGGGCGGCGGGGGGCGTTCAAGGCGGGCGCGGCACGGGGCAGGCGCGCAGTATGGTCGCGCCCCGCCCGGCCGGCGCGCCCGGGCCGCTCAAGGCCCAGGGCCCGCTCGGGTACCGCCGGGCCCTGGGGCCCGCCTCAGCCGTAGAACCAGCGCGCCGGCACCAGCACCAGGCTGGGGAAGAACACCAGCAGGAACATCACGCCGAACTGCACCAGCATGAAGGGCCACACCCCTTTGGTGACCGCGTCCATGCTCACCTTGCCCACGCCGGCCACGGTGCTGAGCACCGTGCCCACGGGCGGCGTGACCAGGCCGATGGCGTTGTTGATCATGAACAGCACGCCGAAGTACACCGGGTCAATGCCCGCGGCCTTCACAAGCGGCATGAACACCGGCGTGAGGATCAGGATGGTGGGCGTGAGGTCCATGGCGGTGCCCACCAGCATGGTGATCACCATCATCACCAGCAGCAGCAGCGTGGGGCGGTCGAGCAGGGGCTGCAGCAGCGCGATGAGCTCGGCCGGCAGGTTGGCGACGGTGATCATCCAGGCCGAGACCATGGCCGCCGCCACCAGGAACATCACCACCGACGTGGTCTGTGCGGCCGATCGGAACAGGCCGAACAGCTGCGACCAGCGCAGCTCGCGGTAGACGAACACCGACACCAGCAGCGCGTACACCGCGGCCACCACCGCGGCCTCGGTGGGCGTGAACACGCCGAACTTCAGGCCCACCACCACGATCACCGGCAGGCCGAGGGCCAGCAGGGCGTCCTTGAGCGCGGCGCGCACCTCGGCCAGGCTGGCGCGCGGCGTGGCCTCGATCTTGTCGTGGCGCACCAGCCACCACCAGGTGAACCACAGCGCAGCGCCCAGCATGATGCCGGGCGCGATGCCGGCCATGAACAGGCGCGAGATCGACACGTTGGCCGCGACGCCGAAGATCACGAAGCCGATGCTGGGCGGAATGATGGGCGCGAGGATGGACGCCGCCGACAGCAGGCCGGCCGAGCGCGCGGGGTTGTAGCCGGCGCGCTTCATCATGGGCAGCAGCAGCGCCGACAGCGCCGCCGCGTCGGCCACGGCCGAACCCGAGAGCGCGGCCATGATGACCGCGGCCATGATGCCCACGTAGCCCAGGCCGCCGCGCACATGCCCCACCAGCGTGATCGCCAGCTTCACGATGCGGCGCGACAGCCCGCCCGCGTTCATGATCTCGCCCGCGAGCATGAAGAAGGGCACGGCCAGCAGCGGGAAGCTGTTGGCGCCCTCGATCACGTTCTGCGCCAGGATCTGCGGATCGAACATGTTCAGGTGCGCCATGAGCGCGGCGCCGCTGAGCAGCAGGGCGAACGCGATCGGCATGCCCAGGGCCATGCCGCCGAGCAGGGTGACGAGGAAGATCGTGAGGATCATGGCCGTGCCTGCGCGTGCGGCTGCTCTTCGGAGCCGGCAAAGCCCAGCAGCATGTCGTCGCTGCCGCCGCCGCCGAGCACCTGCACGAGTTCGTGCAGCACCACGAGTCCGCCCAGCACTCCGAACACCACACCGCTGGCGTAGAAGATCGCGCTGGAGACCTGCATCACCGCGCTCAACGCGTCGCGGTTGATCAGCGTCTGCTGCCAGCCGCCCAGCACCACCAGCACGCACACGAACAGCATGCCCAGGCGCGCCAGCACGAAGCACAGCTTGCGGCCGCCGCGCGAGAGCCGGCCGACGAGCATGTCGGTGCCCAGGTGCTGGCGCGTGTGCAGGGCCACGAAGGCGCCGAGGAAGGTCATCCACACGAAGAGCCAGCGCGACAGCTCTTCGGACACGGTGATGCCCGAGTTGAAGCCGTAGCGCAGCACCACGTTGCCGAACACCATGAGCACCATGGCCGCGAGGCAGATCACCATCAGCCACTCGAACAGGCGGCAGATGTGTCCTATGAGCCGATTCACCATCAGGGGGTCTCCAGGGGGTCTGGGGTTCCGCGGCGCAGGGCCAGTGCCGCCGCATGGGCGAACACGATCGCGGGACCGAGGTTGATGCCGGGTCCGGGGTAGTGCGACCCCATCACCGACTGCATGTCGTTGCCCACGGCGTGCAGGCCGGGGATGGGCCCGTCGGGCCCGAGCACGCGCGCGGCCGCGTCGGTGAGCAGGCCGCGGCTGCCCGCGATGTCGCCCACCTGCAGCCGCAGCGCATGGAAAGGGCCTTCGCGCAGCGCGCGCAGGCTGGGGTTGGGCACCACCGCGGGGTCGCCGAGGTGGCGCTGGTAGGGGGTGCGGCCGCGGCCGTGGTCGCTGTCCAAGCCGGCGTCGGCCAGTGCGTTGAAGCGCGCCACGCTGCGCACCAGCGCATCGGCGGGCACGCCCATGGCCCGGGCGAGTTCGGGCAGCGTGCGGGCCCGCAGCACATGGCCTTCGCGCACGTACCGGCGCAGGCCGCGCGCCCCGGGCCGCACCAGGCCCAGGCCGTAGCGCTGCACGGCCTCGCGGTCGGCCAGCAGCCAGGCTGCCGCCTCGCCGCCGGCCGGCGCGTGGGCCAGCATGGCTTCGCCGAAGCGGTGGTAGGAGCTGCTCTCGTCGAGGAAGCGGCGGCCCTGCGGATCCACCACCAGGGTGCCGGGCTTGGCGCGGTCGAGCACGAAGTGCGGGAACACCGCGGTGCTGCCGTCGCGCCGCGGGTGCACCGACACCGGCGCCCAGCAGGCGCTGCTGCCGGGCGCGTCACCCAGGCGCGCGCCCAGGCGCAGCGCATCGGTCAGCAGGGCGCCCTGCGAGGTGCCCGCGCGCGGGCTGTGGCGCACGGCCGGGGGCAGCCAGCGCGCGCGCCAGTCGGGGTGGTCGTTGAAGCCGCCGCCGGCCATCACCACCGCGCGGCGCGCCCGGCAGATCAGCGTGGTGCCGTCGCGCTGCAGCCGCACGCCGCAGACGCGATCGCCGTCGTGCAACAGGCCCAGCGCGGCGCTGCGCGTCCACACCGGCACGCCGCGCTCGCGCAGTGCGTGCAGCAGCCATCCCACGAGCGCATTGCCCATCACCAGCCGCGTGCCACGCGGGTGGCGCAGGCGGTCGGCGGCGTGGCGCGCGAGCAGGCCCGCGGCGTGCCGCAGCGAGGCCCAGGAACGGCCCATGGCCAGCAGGTGGCCGATGTCGGTGCGGTCGACCATCATGCCGCCGAGCACGGTGAACTCGGGAATGGGCGGCCGCAGGCGCGCGAAGTCCGCGCCGAGCCGGCGACCGTCGAAGGGCGGGCATTCGAGCACGCGGCCCGCGGTGCTCGCACCGGGCAGGTCGCCCAGGTAGTCGGGGTGGTGGGCAAAGGCGCGCAGGGGCACGCCGGCTTCGGATTCGAGCCGCTGGACCGCGTCCGCGCCCAGGCGCAAGAAGGCCTCGCGCAGCGCGGTGGGGCTCTCGCCCTGCGTGGCCGCGGCCAGGTAGGCGGCGGCGCGCTCGGGCGTGTCGCCGGCCGCGGCGCCATGCGGCGTGTTGGGGATCCACATTGCCCCCGCCGACAAGGCGCTGGTGCCACCGATCCAGGGGCTCTGTTCGAGCACCAGCACGTCCAGGCCGTCGAGCGCCGCGAACAGCGCGGTGGCCAGGCCGGCCGCGCCCGAACCCACCACGATCACGTCGTGCTCATGCGCTTGCGGGGTGTTCATGAGCGGCCCACGGCTTCGAGCAGCGCGCGCGCGCCGCGGTGCAGCGCACGCGCCTTATCGAGCGGCGATCGCGCATCGGCCAGCGGCGCTTCCACCGACACCACCAGGCCTTCGGGCAGCGCGCGCAGCATGCCGCGCAGGTCGAGCCCGCCTTCGCCGGGCACGAGCCGCGCCTCGCGCGCCTGGCGCAGCAGCTCGGCCTCGTCGCTTGGCCGCTGCGCGGGCGCGTCGCAGATCTGGAAGTAGCTCCATTGCGCGGCGGGGATAGCCGCCAGCGCCCCGGCCCCGTCGCCCGAGCGGTCGAGGTGGATGGCGTCGACGATGAGCCCGCCCCCGGCCTCGGCGGCCAGGGCCAGCACGCGCTGCGCCGACGCGAGGTTGCGCACGCCGCGCCAGGGCATGAACTCCAGGCCCATGCGCAGACCATAGCGCCGGCCCAGCACCGCGAGCTCGGCGAAGCGCTCGGCCAGGCGCGCCTCGTCGTGGCCGTCGCCGGCCACCAGCACATGGCGCGCACCCAGGCGGGCGGCGGCTTCGAACAGGGCCTCGTGGTCGGCGGCCACGCTGTCTTCGCGCAGGCCCACGAGTTCGACGTCGTGCACCGCCACGCCGAGGGCGTCCAGGCGGGCCAGCGTCTCGCGCATGAGGGGCGAGCGCCCGAGCATGGGGAACACGGCCTGGCCGGGCATGGCCGCTGCGAGCCTCAGGCCGAGCAGACCAAAGCCGGCGGCGGCCGCGGTCTCCACCACCTGCGGCGGCGAGAGTTGCAGCACGCTCAGGTGAGCGAGGCAGAGCGGGTGTGCCATGCGCGGCAGACCTCCAGGGTGCGGGCGATGCCCTCGGCCAGCGGCGTGACCGGCAAGGCCGCGATGTCGGGATGGGTGGCGCCCTGCGCGATGTCGGGCGACAGCGCCAGCGGCGGGCCTTCGCTGCCCAGCCTGGCGTCCGGGCACTGGCGCCGGATCTCGTCGATCACCGCGTCCACCGCGTGCACCTCGCCCACTAGGTCGGCCAGATGGGCGCCGGCCAGCGGCAGACGCAGCGCGTGTTCGATCACGCGCACCACGTCGTCCACGTGCACCATGCCCGCGCGGCCGCTGAAGGGCACGCGGTAGGGTCGGCCCTGCACCGCGGCCTCGCAGGCCAGGCTCACGCCCGCGCTGGCGCCGAGTTCGCGCCCCGGGCCATAGACCACGAAGGGGCGCAGGCCCAGGCTGCCGATGCCGGCGTCGTGCCACCAGGCGCGCGCGCTGCCTTCGCAGGCCAGCTTGAACGCGCCGTAGTGCGTGGTGGGTTCGGGGTGGCGCGCGTGCTCGGGGCCGAACACGCCGGCCGAGCTCGCGTAGATCACGCGGTGAATGCCGTGCCGGTGCGCGGCATCGAACACGTTGAGCGTGCCCAGCAGGTTGACGCGCGCGCCCTGCGCGGGCGCCTCGCGGCAGAAGGGCGTGAGCACGCCCGCGAGGTGCACCACCGCGTCGCAGGCGGTCGTGGCGCGCACCACGGCCTCGGCGTCGCACACGTCGGCGCGGCACCAATCGATGCGCTCGAGCGGCACGCCGATGCGCTGCAGCAGCGCCGAGGGCGCGGCCAGGTCGAGCGCCCGCACGGCGTGACCGGCTTCGGCCAGGCGACGCAGCGTCCAGGCGCCCACGAAGCCGTTGGCGCCAGTCACCAGCAGCTTCATGCCATGTCCGTGGGCAGGGCCGAATAGGCGAGCGCGTAGCGGCCGTGCACCACGTCGCGCGCGCCAAGCGCGGCGAGCGCGCCGGCGCTCAGCGCGCCCTGCGCGAGCGCGTCGAGGGCGCGGGCGTCGTAGCCCGTGACCACCAGCACCCAGTCGGCCACGGCGTCGCCGCCGCGGATCTTCTGCTCCGCGGTCTGCGCGATCGGCGGCGCGCGGTGGCGCAGCAGGTGCGCGCCCGTGAGCCCGGGCTGCGAGGGCCATTCGCGCAGCCAGCCGGTGAGCCGCGCGCGCAGGCCGCCGGGGGCCTCGGCCGCGTCGGCCTGCGTGGGCGACAGCCGCACCGTGAGCGCTTGCGCGGCGGTGACCGCGCCCTGCGTGGCCAGCACCTCACACTGGCTGCGCACCATGCGCAAGTGCAGCGGCATCATGCTGACCGACCAGGGCGTGGGCGCGTTCAGCCGCGCCAGGTAGGCCGGCGAGCCCAGCACGGCGTGGTCCTCGAGTTCGTACATCACGAACACACCGGGTCCGCCGCCGGCCTCGCGCCAGCGCGTGGCGCGGCGAAAGCCCGCGATGCCCAGGCGCTCCGGAAAATGCTCATGCGCATGCCAGTGGCAGAAGCCGTCGAAGCCATCGGCCCCGACCTCCCACCACATGGCGAGCGCCGCCTTGCCCAGCAGTGCCATGGATCACTTCCCGCCGCGCAGGCGGGCCAGTTCGTCGACGACCTGCTTGTAGACGCCCTCGCCCACTTCGCGCGAGAACTTGTCCACCACCGGCTGCACCTTCTGGCGCAGGCGCGCGAGCTCCTGCGGCGAGACCTCGTTGACCTGCATGGTCTTCTTCAGGCCCTCGACGGCCTGCGCCTCCTTGGCCAGCGTGGCCTCGCGCTGCACCTTCTTCGCCTCGTCGGCGGCCTCGCGGATGATCTTGCGCTCGGCCTCGGACATGGCGTCCCAGGTCTTCTTGCTCATGAGCAGCGGCATGCCGGTGTACACGTGGCGCGTGAGCGAGAGGAACTTCTGCACCTCGGCGAACTTGGCCGACTCGATCACGCCCAAGGGGTTGTCCTGGCCGTCCACGGTGCGCGACTCGAGCGCGCCGTAGAGCTCGCCGAAGGTCATGGGCACGGGGTTGGCGCCCAGCGTGGTGAACAGGTCGACGAAGATCGGCGAGGCGATCACGCGGATCTTCAGGCCCTGCACGTCTTCAAGGCGCGCGATCGGGCGGCGGCTGTTGGTCATGTGGCGAAAGCCCAGGTCCCAAACGCCCAGGCCGACCACGCCGTGCGGCGCGAGGTCTTCCTGCATCTTGCGGCCAATGGGGCCGTCGGCGATGGCATAGGCCTCCTGCGCGTTGTTGAACAGGAAGGGCAGGTCGAACACCATCTGCTGCTTGTCGATCGACGCCACCAGGCCGGTGGCCATGGACGTGAAGTCCAGCGTGCCGCCGCGGATTGCCGACAGGTTCTGCGGGTCGCTGCCCAGCACCGCGCCGGGGAACAGCGTGACCTTCATCTTGCCGCCGCTCTTTTGCGCCACCGCATCGGCGAACTTCTTCGCGCCGGTGCCGAAGGGGTGGTCCTGCGCGAGGCTGAAGGCGAAGCGCAGGTTGCGCTCCTTGATGTCCTGGGCTTGCGCGGCCACCGCGCCGCACAGCGCTGCACCCGCGACGAGGGCCATGAACGCACGGCGCAGGGGATGGAAGCGATGGGAATGCATGGGCTTGTCTCCGGTCTGGGTGTGAAAGCCGCGCATCATGCACATTTTGTGAATGCCTTTCAAATTTTTGATATCTTTCAAAATTTGAAAGCTGCGATGATTCTCCCCACGATCCCTGCCCACGACGGAGACAACGCATGAGCGGCTCGCTCGAAAAATCCCTGGCCATCCTCGAGTACCTCGCGAACCACCCCGACGGCGCGCCGCTGGTGCAGATCGCCACCGCGCTCAACCAGCTGCGCAGCGGCTGCCACCGCACGCTGCACGAGCTGATCCGCTTCGGCTACGTGCGCCAGCTGCCGCAGCGCGGCGACTACGCACTGAGCACCAAGCTCGCCTCGCTGGGCCTGAGCTACCTGAGCCGCTCGGGTGTGGTCGACATCGCGCAGCCCGTGATCAACCGGCTGGCCGAAGCCACCGAAGAACTGGTGCGGCTCGCGGTGGTCGACGGCGAGCGGCTCACGCTCATGGCCAAGGCGCAGGGCGCGCGCAGCGGCCTCAAGTACGACCCCGACATGGGCATCGACCTGCGCCTGTCGTGCAGCGCCGCGGGCCACGCCTGGCTCATGACGCTGTCCGAGGACGCGGCCATCGCCTGCGTGACGCGCCAGGGCATGGGTGACCCGCGGCATTTCGGCCCCAACGCGCCCACCAGCATCAAGGCCCTGCTCAAGATGCTCGACGAGCACCGCAAGCGCGGCTACAGCCTGATCCAGGACGTGTACGCACCGGGCATGAGCTCGATGGCCGCGCCCGTGGCCCGGCCCAAGGAGCCGGCCACCGGCGTGGTGGTGATCGCCGGGCCGTCGTCGCGCCTGACGCACAAGCGCATGCTGGGTTTCGCGCCGCTGCTGCTGACCGCGGCCAGCGAGCTCGCCGACGCGGGCAATGCCTCGCCGCTGCTGAAGGCCGCGAACGTGGGCACCTGGGGCAATGTGGGCGAGGCCGCGGCGCCGGCACGGCGGCCCGCGCGCCCGCCGGCCAAGGCCACGCCGCAGGGCCGCGTCAACCGGGCACGCTGAGCCAGCGCGCGAGCCACTGACCCAGACCGCGGCGGCGCGGGGCCTCCGGTGGTGGCGGCTCGATGCCCAGCCGGGCCAAGCGCCCCAGCACGCTGGCCATGCCCACATGGCGCGCGGCCTCCACAGGCGTCATGCCGTCGAACTCGGAATGCAGGCGCGGATTCGCGCCGTGGTCGAGCAGGTGGTGGGCCACCGCCTCCTGGCCCGCGAGGATGCAGGCCACGAGCGGCGTGGACAAAAATTCGGGGTGGGCGTAGTTCACGTCCACCCCGTTCTTCACGTGGTATTGCACGAGGGCGAGATCGCCCTCGCACGCCGCGTTGAAGAGCTCCTTCCAGTCGCCTCCGGACATGCACGGCCTCCTTGTTGTGAAAGCCGTGCATTGTGGCGGCGATCGGTCAGCGCGCTCAGTTCATGAACGCCTCGCGCTCCATGGGCGAGAACGCCAGGTTCTGGTTCTGCACCGAGCGGGCCGCCGCGAACTGCATCTGCTGCAGCTGTTCCTCGGTGGGCACGGGCATCAGTTCGCCCTGGGCCACCAGGCCCATGCGGTAGGCCTCCTGGGCTTCGGCCTGCACGTAGGCGCGGCTCAGGTAGCTGTTGCTGCGGGCCTGGTGCTCGGGGGCCGTGGCCTCGCCGCGTTCGATCAGGCCGGCCCGTTCCAGGCCCACCACGGGCGACTGCACCTGGCTGCGGGTGGTGTCGCTCTGCACCTCGGTGCTGGTGAACTGCAGCGGCTCCTCCTGCAGGGTCGGGCCTTGCAGCGGGCCGTCGGCGAAGCTGGCGCCGGCCGCCACACCCAGGGCCAGGGCGATGGGGAAGAGAACACGTTGCGATGCTTTCATGGCGATTCCTTTCAGCGGGTTGGATCGGAGATTCGAGGCCCGCCGCGCGGCGGCCGGCCCTGAAACCCCAGTGTTCCCGCGCGCCGGCGCCGCGGCTGTAGGACATCGCGCCGTGTCCGGGGCGGACAAGGCCGACCCTGCGCCTCAGCCCGGGGCGGCCTCGCGCGTGGCCTGGCGCATGAGCTCGATGAAGCGCTGCGCCCCCAGTCCCATGGGCCGCTCGTTGTGCCAGACCACGTCGACCCACACGCGCAGCTCGTTGCTGATGTTGCCGAAGCGGATCTCGGCCAGCGCCCCCGCGGCCACCAGAGGCGCCACCAGCCGGCGCGGCAGGTAGGCCCAGCCCAGGCCGGCCTGCACCAGGCTCAGCGTGGCCAGGTGGCTGTCGGTGCGCCAGATGTGGCGCGACAGCAGCAGCCGCGGGTCGCGGCCCTTGGGGTCGCGGCCGGCCACCGCGATCTGCCGCACGTCGATCAGGTCGTTGAGCTGCAGGCTGCCCTGGCGCGCGCGCGCCTCGGGGTGCTCGGGCGAGATCACCGCCACCAGCACCTCCTGGCCGAGCTCCTGGAAGCCCTCGCGCTCGTCGGTGCCCGGGCGCTCGAACACCAGCGCCAGTTGCGCCTCGCCCGAGTGCAGCATCTTGAGCGCGTCGGCCTGCGGCGCCGAGAGCACCTCGACGATCAGCGCCGGGTACTCCGTGGCCAGCACCGCGAGCGGCTGGCTCCAGGGCGCCGACAGCAGTTCGGGCGCGATGGCGATGGTGAGCTGGCGCTCCAGCCCCTGGTGCAGGGCCTGCGCGTGCGCCTGCAGCCGCCGCCACTGGCCCGCGATCTGGCGCGCCTGCGGCTCGAGCGCGCGCGCCGAGTCGGTGGGCCGCGGCTCGCGCGTGCTGCGGTCGAACAGCGTGAGGTCGAGCTCGGCTTCGAGCTGCGCGATGGTCATGCTCACGGCCGAGGGCACGCGCCCGAGCTGGCGCGCCGCGGCCGAGAACGAGCCCGCGTCGAGCACCGCCAGGAACACGCGCAGGTTGTCGCTGGTGAAGGCCATGAACCCAAACCTATCAGAATTTCTGAAAGCTTCCGACTTTTTTGTTCAGAAACAGACACATAAGATGCCCGCATTGCCCCCGCCATCCGGCCCGGGGCGCCCCCATCCCGGAGCGTTCGCCATGCAAGGCCTCCGACGCAAAGTCGTCTACCTCACCCTTTACGAAGCCATCGCCATCGTGTCGTCGAGCGCCGGCCTGGCGCTGCTTTCGGGCAGCGGCATGGGCCACGCGAGCGTGGCCGCGGTGGCGGCCTCGGTGATCGCCGTGGTGTGGAACCTGGTCTACAACACCCTGTTCGAGCGCTGGGAAGCGCGCCAGACCACCAAGGGCCGCAGCGTGCTGCGCCGCGTGGTGCACGCCGTGGGCTTCGAAACGGGCCTGGTGGTGACGCTGGTGCCGCTGTTCGCCTGGTGGCTGGGCATCACGCTCTGGCAGGCCTTCGTGCTCGACCTTGGCCTGATCGTGTTCTTCCTCGTCTACACCTTCGTGTTCAACCTGGCGTTCGACCGCGTGTTCGGCCTGCCGGCCTCGGCCGCGCCGGCGCAGGCCTGAGCCGCGCGCTCAGGAATCCTGGAACAGGCTCTCGCGCACGCCCGAGCCATCGGGCAGCGCGAAATCCTGGCGCACCGCGCGCCCGAAATAGCCCTGGCGCACCGCCTGGCTGGTCTGCCAGGCCGCGATGGTGTTCTGCGCGCGCTGCGTCTCGAGCAGGCGCATGGCCGGGGTGCGGAAGTAGATGATCAGCGCGGCCTCGCGCGCGTTGAAACCCTCGCTCTGGCCGAGCGCAATCACGGCGCGCCGCAACTGCGGGTTCACCGTGTTCGACGCGATGCCCAGCTCGCCCAGAGCGAAGCGCAGCGCGATGCGGAACCAGAGCGTTTTGAACATGCCATCGATTGGAGCAGCGCCGGCGCGCGCGCGCATCGGGACATGCCCCGAGCCTCGCCCATCGGGGGGAAAACCCGGGCCGCGGCGCGCGCGGATGCGGCATGCGCGCAACGCGTGCGTGCGGTCGGCGCCCGGTCAGCGCGCGGTCAGCGCGCAATGTGCGGGTGCTTCGCGAACTGCTCGGCCGCCCACTCCACG
>VFQP010002955.1_pt1 | contig 18105 bp, 27 predicted proteins | sample 3512351 | NCBI WGS metagenome assembly VFQP01 (sample SAMN10412372, study PRJNA504923) | tailings metagenome | isolation source: Relicate 1 Philex TSF1 revegetated site | place: Philippines: Tuba, Benguet | collected 2017-08-29
GTGTGTGTGTGTGTGTGTGTGTGTGTGTGTGTGTGTGTGTGTGTGTGTGTGTGTGGAAGGGTCGTTATTTGTATGCACACAAGAAGCTGGGGAAATGATAAAACACAATACTCCTCTCGCCACACGCTCTTCTACTCTTTCTCATACACCCACATACACACCCACCCACCCTTTGAAACCACACACAGACAAAGGAACGTGAGCTGCAGTTGGAGATGATTAAGAAACACTACCTAGGAGAACATACAAGGAAAAAGCGCATTACCAAGCCTAGTGAAAAGTTTCGGTTTACATTTGAGTGGGATGCATCGGAGGACACGAGTAGAGATTTGAATCCACTGTACAACAACCCGCATGGTGTGTTTGTGTGTTCCTGTATGTGTGTGTATGTGTGTGTTGGTGTTTTGCGATTTTTGTGCTTTTGTGTGTGTGTGTGTTGGTGTTCTGTGATGTTGTGTTTGTATGTAGAGTTGGTTGATTGTGTCCACGTATTGCTGTCCACCATTGACCTCCCCTCTCACACCTCTTCTCCTTATTCCACACATCTCCTCCTTATTTCACACATTTCCTCCTTATCACACACACACCCCACTCCCCTTAATGAACACACATCCTCCCCTCTCCATAGTGTATACATCTTCTCCTTATTTCTCACACACTGTTCCACCCAAAAACACACAGAAGCAGCACTGCTCTTTGGCAGGGGCATGCGTGCTGGTATAGATCGCCGTGAGCAGCGAAAGGCCCTTGCAGAGGTGGAAAAGACAATACAAAGCAAAGTACGTGATGCAGCGGGTATGCACACCACAGAGGAGGACAAGCAGAGAGACGATGCACGGGCGTTGCGGGCTGATAAATATGATGGTTATGACATGAAGGTGTGTATTTGGTGGGGGTGTTTGGGTGTGTTTGGGTGTGCTTGGGTTTGCTGGCTAACACTCCCATGTCACCACACACACCCATGTCACCATACACACCCATGTTACCATACACACACACTGACACACAACTTTCACTCAGCATACTCTCTCTCTCTCATATACACCCACCCCCCACCCACCCACCCCCCACCCCACACACACCCTAGGTGCAAGTGCATTGGTCTGAAAAAGCAAGAGAGGACATGAATGAACGTGATTGGCGTATTTTCCGTGAGGATTACAATATATCCTATAGAGGTGGCAACCCTACATTACCAATACGCAACTGGGAGGAGGCACACCTACCAGACTTTGTTATGCAGGTGTGTAGGGGATGGTTGTGTTGTGTTTGTTTATAGTGTGTGGGTGTTGTGGGTGTGTCTTTCGAGTGTGTAATGTATGTAAAGGGGAATGTGTGTATCTGTTTGTACTTTGTGCACATCCCTGTGTGTATGTCGATGAATGTGTTTGCCTTGTGCACACACTTGTTTGCGAATCATACCCACCCACAACCCCCCTCACACCCACCCACCCACCTTCACATCCAGGCAATAGAGCGTCATGGATACAAAAAACCCTCCCCCATTCAAATGGCAGCAATACCCTTGGGTTTACAACAACGAGATGTGATTGGTATAGCAGAAACAGGAAGTGGAAAAACAGCAGCATTTGTGCTGCCCATGTTGTGTTATATCATGAAGCAACCTGTGATGAAGGGTACGTGGATGGTGGGGTGTGGGTGTGTTAAGTACGTGTATGCATTGTGTATGTGTGTGTTGTGTGCAGGCCATGTGTCCACGCATGCATACACATGCACATGCTCCTCACATACATACAAACACCCATTCCTCGCCTTGTTTTTTGTGGAATGTGTGTTGGTTTTTCTTCGTCTCTCTGTTACACACCGAAAACCACCACAACCCTCCCCTCTCATTTCCAACACACACCTCCCCTCTCATTTCCACCCCCCCTCCCAGGCAACCCCGACATCGAAGCGGAGGGCCCGTATGCAGTGGTCCTGGCCCCCACTCGTGAACTCGCACAGCAAATCGAAGAGGAAACCCGCCAGCTTGCATATTTCACAGAGTATCGTGTAGTGTCAGTTGTCGGTGGTCAGTCTATCGAAGATCAGGGCTTTAAACTGCGCAAGGGGTGTGAGATTGTGGTGGGAACGCCTGGTCGGCTGGTGGATTGTCTGGAACGGTCCTATGCGGTGTTGAACCAGTGTAATTATGTGGTGTTGGATGAGGCTGATAGGATGATTGATATGGGGTTTGAGCCACAGGTGTGGGGTGGGGTGATGGGGTGGGGTGGGGTGGGTGGGTAGGGTGATGAATATGATGATCATGATGTGGGGGATTGTGTGTGTTTGACCATGTCTTGTAATGTTTGACCATGGGTCACATCATGTTTGACCATTGCTGCACACACCAACACACCTACACATCTATACAACACACACATGGATCTCCTCTCCTAAGCCTCTCCGCGACCAACACATCAACACATCAACAACACACAGGTGCAAGGTGTGTTGGATGCCATGCCGAGCAGCAACCTCAAACCTGAAGATAAAGATGTGGATGATGATACAGGTTTTGTGTACCGCACCACCTACATGTTTAGCGCCACAATGCCCCCAGCTGTGGAGCGTCTGGCACGAAAATATATGCGCAGGTGATTTTTATGCGTATTGTTGTTGTTTGGTGTGGGTAGTGTGTGTGGTGTTGTTTGTAGGGTGTTTGTTTGTGGAATGTTGCTTTGTGGTGTGTGTACTTGTAGGGTGTTGTTTGTTTGTTGGGTTGTTTGTACGGTGTTTGTGTGTGAATTGTTTGTGGGGTGTGTACTTGTAGAGTGTTGTTTGTTGAGTGGGTTGTGGCGTGTTTGTATAAGGTGTGTACTTGTTGGTTGCACACCCACACCCACCCACACCCACCCACATTCACCCACATTCACCAACTCATTCCCACAGGCCTGTTGTTGTGCAAATTGGTACAACCGGTAGAGCCACTGACAATGTCACTCAGAGGGTTCTCATGGTCAAAGAGAATGAGAAACCTGCTGCATTAGAGCAAGAACTGGAACAAGTGGATGAAAAACGTGCTATTGTGTTTGTCAATACAAAACGACAGTGTGATGCCGTCACACGGCTCTTGGAGGACCTTGGCTTTCGGTATGTGCGTGGTGTGGGTGTGTTGGTTGTATTTGACATTGTGTGGTGTACACACAATGCACACATCTCACTTGACGAGGTTTCTCATTTGATATTCATTCACATACACATCTCCTTCACTTACCCCACCCCCCACCCCCACCCAACAACCCCCCCCCACACACATTGCACACCCACAGGTGTACAATATTGCATGGTGGAAAAACACAAGATCAGCGTGAGGCTTCCCTTGCTGGTTTTCGTGAGGACAAATACAACGTGCTGGTGGCAACGGATGTGGCAGGGCGTGGTATTGATGTCCCTGATGTTGCGTTGGTGGTGAACTACGACATGGCCCACACCATTGAGGCGTACACACATAGGTAGGTGTACACCCACTTTGGGGGTGGGAGGGGGGATATTGTGGTGGATTGTGTGTGTTGTGTGTGGGGGGGGAGATGGTGGACATATAGATAGACCATGCACGTGAAAGCTCATACACAAATGCATACACAACACAAATCAATACACACAACAAACCCTCAATATACACACAACATACCCCCACTATACACGCAGCATACATAGCAACATACATACACCCAACAAGTGGGGTACACACCAAAACAACCCATCAACCACACTCAAATACAATACGATCCAATACAACACGCACATCCCAACACACAAACTCGCAATACACACACTCTCAAATACACACAGGGTTGGTCGTACAGGTCGTGCTGGTAGGAAGGGCAAGGCTGTTACCTTTCTCACTGGGAGCGACACTGAGGTATACTATGACTTGAAAAAATTATTGGAGGAGAGTAAAGCACCAGTGCCACCGCAGCTCGCACACCATGAGGCAGCCAAGATCAAGCCGGGGCAGGAAAAGAAGGACAAGGTGGTGTATGCAAAGAAATGAGAGGGGAGGGGAGAGAAGGGAGGATAAGGTGATGATTTGTGGGAAAGGAGCGTTGGAGAAAGGAGAGGGGAGCAAAGACGTGTTGCAATCATTTTCTTGTTGCATGTGGTTGCAATTGTCTCTCTCATGAGAAACACGTTGATGTGTTACCTTTGCTGTAAGACTATGCTGCAGACACACACACACACACACACACACACACACACACACACACACACACACACACACAAACTCTCACAATAAACAACCAGCACGCAGTGACACTATGCAGCACGCGCATGCTGTGCTTGTCGACTTAAGAAAACAGCCTCACAACTATGTCCCCAAAAAATATCTTTTGTCCTTTTGCTAAAACGATGATGATGGTGCTGAGCATGCACCACATGTTGACCACCTGCTTCCAACCACACACATGACCTGCACCTGGACCCATATGCGCACCATGCACCTATCAGCACATCACCAACTTCCCTGGTCAACACAGGTCAACGTCACCTAGAACACCATCCCCACGAACACCATCCCCACGAACATCATCCCCACCACCACACGCTCCTCCTTGATTGGTCAACAAGCAAGGCATCACTTGCTCCATATATCCCCTAGTTGTTGGATGGCTGCACGAGCTTGTCCCCACCACTCAGCAAGGTGGTCTTGGTAATGCGATCACCCACTTTCATGTCCTTGAGAAGGTTGTAGTTGTCTACAATGTACCCAAACACTGCATAGCGACCATCCAGCAGGTTGCTGCCAGTGGGGGTCAACTCAGACTCCTGTGTGTGTTTTTGGTCACGTTTTTGGTCAATGTTTTGGTCAACGGTCAATGTTTTATTCAACAGTCAACCTTGTCCAATGATTTTCAGGCCATGATGCGTACATGTACACAAACATGTACACAAACAAATCCAGCATGTACACAAAGGCGCCCCACCTCAGTACCCTCCCCCCCACCCACCCACCCACCCACCGCCATGACCACCACACCTTGAGCAGGAAAAACACCTGACTGGATGCAGAGTTGGTGTCAAACTCCCCACGTGCCATTGCCATGGTTCCAAAGGCATTAAAGGGCAACACGGGCTGTTCATTAAAGCGTCCATTATCCTCCAGTGTCTCTTCGTAAACGGGCACCTTATCGCCACGAACCATCACCTCAAAGGGGATGCGGCGAATAGCATTTGTGTTGGGGTCGACGAACCCATCAGCCTGGGTTGGTGGTGGGTGGGGGTGAAAAGAGGTGGGGTGGGGGTGTAGGAGGGTGGGGGTGTAGGAGGGTGGGGGTGTAGGAGGAGGGTGACAATGATGGTGGTGTACGGGTGTTGTTGTTTGTTGATGATGATGATACACCTACTACTACTACTACTGCTTCTACTGTTAGACAAGGGGCTGTACCCACACATACATACCCACCCAAACACCCACCCACACATACAAACCCACCCAAACACCCACCCACACCCAAACACCCACCCACTCACTCACTCACAAACATACCGGACCATCAGGGTCGCCAAATTGCACCACAAACCCATCCGCGCGCTGCACTTCAATATTATTATAAAACCCACGCTGCACCAGATCCACAAAGTTGCCTGCAGTCACAGGTGCGTTGTATCCATCCACTACAATACGCATGGTGCCACCAGTAAGACCCTCCTCTCTTGCCTCTTTGAACTTGATGTCCATGTCAATAGTTGCTCGACCCTGGTTGATGTGTGATAGTGGTGGTGATGATGATGATACTGTTGTACTCGGTGAATACATTCATCTACTCGTCATATACCCTCACACACTACCCACCTACGCACACACTCTGCATCATCACCCCCACCACCACACTCTCCATACCACCCACCCACCCTCTCCATATCACCCACCCACCCATGCACCACCCATGCACCTTGAGTTGAGGTAGGTTGGCATACTCAGCAGGGACACTGAAGGGAAAACCCTTTACCATAGCCTCCTCAATATCACCCACGTAGTTGAGAGCAGTGCTTTGGATTATGGGTACTGCTTGTTTATCCCCTGAAGCAATGATGCCTTCAAAATCTTTGAGTGCTGTTTCGAGGTTGGCTATTGCAAGCATGCCTGCATCCTGTGTGTAATGGGGGGGGGGAGTGGGTGTGTGTATGGTGAGGGAGAGGGGGGGGTGTACGTGTGTGTGTGGGAGGAAATAGGATGTGTGTGGGAGGGCAATAGGATGTGTGTGTGGGGGGTACTAGAATGTGCGTGTATGGTGGGGGATGGATAGAGTGTGTATGGAAAGACCACACCATCACCATCACCATGATCATCAAAACAACAGTAATAATAATAATCACACCTTTTTATCAGGTGCAAAGTCGGCAACAATTTTGCTCTTCTCCTTACCCAATATGTTGGATGACTTGCGCACAGCCTGTATGTGTGTAGGGTGTGTGTGCATGATGTTGTATAGCAATGATGTTGTAGTATGATGATGAGTCTATACACACAAACACAACCATACACAATGCCATACACACACACACATCCATACACCCTCACACACATCTATACACACACCCGCTCAATAGCACCAAGGGGTTTGCTGCCTGGCACACGCAGCTGCTCACTGATACCCTCCAACTCCACCTGTATATATATGGCAAGTAGAATATATTATTGGTACATGTACATGAGGTGTATGTCCATTGAATATGTTCAACCCATGTGCATGTACATGAGGTGTATGTGTATAACGTGCATGTCCATATGTTGATACACCATTACATCACCACACCATTACACCCCCACACCCCCACACCCCCACACCATTACCCTATATTGTCTGTGTATGCATGTTACCGACATACCTGAATTTGCCTGATTGGTTTGTTATTGACAGGCAGTGCATTACGCAGGAGGGCACGAGCATTCTTCACTGGGTCACCTGCAGTCAGCCCTGCTTGTGCTGGGGGTGCCATCTGTGTGTGGTGTATGGTGTGGTGGATATTGGTGTATCGTACGAGGTGTGTATTGAGGTGTATGGTACCCGAGGTGTATGGTACGAGGTGTGTGTGTTGTGGCGCCATATGTCAAGACACAGTACCATCATGCTTGTGTCATCCAGATGCATGCCTGTGGTGCACACCACCATATCACACACCTGCAAGGGCGCCACGAATGCACCGAGAGAGAGGGTCGCTGCGAGTGCAAGTGATGCAGCTTGCTGTAACAAGCTCGTAGAGTCCTGCAATAGTGCGATGGTGCATTGTGTGATCCAAGCAGAGCGAAATTCGCATCACAACCAACCACATGAGCAAAGTCAAAATCCTCCACCGTCACCTTCTGCTCGTTGGTAGCAGCCACAACTGGCATCGTGACGCGCGTTGCACGCTGGCGGTTGCCTGATGCACGATGAGGCAGCACGGCACTGCCAAATGGGCATCGTAGTGTTGTGTATGGCATGCCGACAAAGGAATTGGGATCAGCAGCTATCCACTCTGTTGCTAGTTGATACACGCTCGCGATACACAAGATCGGGCTACACTATGTGATGAAACCAAATTCACAACGTGTGATTGTACTTGCAAAAATAGATATCCTCCTAGAAGAGAGGGAGAGTGTTTTCCTACTAGAGGGCATCCCCCCCTTGCGTGACTTGTGATGCAAAGCTCAGTGTTCCACCCTCTACACGCCCATCTGGCAGCACCATGCGCGGCAGTGGTGCCACCTCTGCCGTGAAGTTGACGTGAAGCAAGCTGAAAATGCCTTCCCACATGAGCGGCCATTCCCAATTCTGTGTGTGAGCATGCGGTGGTGGTGAGCATAGTGTGGTGTCACATTGTGTGTGCTTGTGGGGAAACAACACATGCCAGGCAGTGTTGTCTGCAACACATAGCTGACACATAGCCAAGACATAGTATCACCCATGGGTGACCCCTTTCCCCCTTTTGTTTCGCCAACCCCTATCCACATACAAACACGTACCAAATGCTGCATGTGCCACTTTATATGCAATGTATCAATCAGCAACAAGCTTTCTTCCAACAACAGCCTGGAGAGCAGTTCATGAACCCTCCCACCAACATCCATCCACATAACCACCTTGTCTGTTGGTTGCACATTGTGCACCAACCATGCACTGATGTCAAGTGCCTGTGTGATTTTGAGTACATGTGTGTTGCTGATGACCAGTTGTTGAGATGCGAGGTAGTCTCATGTGACATATGGGTGCAGTGTTTGGTGTGTGTATAGTGTTTGGCACATCAACAACATATAGTGTTAGATATGTGTCTGATTTGTATAGATACAGCATGAAGAATGTAAAGGTATAGCGTTGAGTATGTATGGATAAACCATGCAACACTCCCCCCCCCCCTCACCCACACACACCCTCCCACCTGCACTTCCACATCCATTCCCGGATCCTCCAATAGCCCATCCGGGTGGGGCTTATGTGTCCTCCAAGGGGCCCATGCTGCCTCAAACCTGGGGGTCCAGCGTGCAATCTTGTCTTCCTGGTTGGCGTCAGGGGCTACCAGCACAGCAGCTATATCATCCAATGCAGCGTCATCACTGAGGTGTGGTGTGTGGTGAGTGGGTTGAGGTGTGTGGGTTGTGGATGTGGTGGGTTGAGGTGTGGTTTGTGAATTGAAGTGTGGGTTGAGGTGTGTGGGTTGAGGTGTGGTGAGTGTGGGGTTTTGGGAGGATGAGTGCAATGCACATATGTGCAATACACAGTAGGTACACACATGTGCAACATACAGCAGGTACATGAAATCCCTCTATCTCTCTCTCCGTCACACACATACTCGCTCACACACACACACACGTACGTGTAGCAAGCAACACACAGCACCACACAGCATCACACAGCACCACACATACCGACAGACCCCCTTGGTATTGACAAGCAGTGTACCATTGGAAGCATGTAATGCCTCAGGGTGTAACACCACCTTGGTACTGAGGTTGTACATATCCAGGTAGCTATGTAACTGTTGATGCTGCCCTGCATCAAGTGCACCCACCTGTGTTTGTGTTTTTTGTTTTTGTATTTGTGTGTGGGGGGACATGGTCTGATGGTGTGTTGTGTGTGTCTTGTGTAGGTACAGGGTACTCTGACTCATTCTTGTTTCCCCCATACATTTCCCACAATCACACCACCACCAAAACCACCATCACCATCATCACACTCTCCTATCACCATCAATCACACCCCACTCACACCCCAGTTACACCCCACCCACACCCCACTCACACCTGAAATGCGTGAATCACAAAATTCTCCCCCGCACCCCCATGCATGAGCAACACCTCTTGCACGTCTCGCGCTGATAGTAGTGCTGCAATGATGTAGACATACTGGGCACCAGTGTCATGCTGCTGAGGGAGGGAGCCACCTGAAAGGGACCCTGTTACACCCTGTGGTGGTGGTGGTACATGCAAGCATGGTGTGTGTGTATTTGTGTGTGTGAGAGAAAGAAAGTATACGTGAGTGTATTGTGTGTTGCATTTTCTACATACAAAATGCAAGATACATCTGTGCACATATACAATATGTTGGTACAAGTACATCCCCATCACACACATCCCCATCACACACTGCATAGCACACACACCTGTAGTATATTAAGCCCCACCATGTATGTCTGACTACCATACCCCCAATTGTGGGCACTGTCATACAACACAGCCTGACCGTCGGACGTCCACCGTGCACGCAAACCTGTGTGTATTGTGTGTGTGAGTGCGCGTGGGGGTTTGGGTGTGAAAGAGAGCGTGTGTGAGAGAGAAAGAGTGTGTGTGAGAGAGACAGAAAGAGTGTGTGTGTGTGAGAGAGAGAAAGAGAGTGTGTGTGTGTGAGAGAGAAAGAGAGTGTGTGTGTGTGAGAGAGAAAGAGAGTGTGTGTGAATGAATGCATGTGTGACCTGTATAATTATACAATATACAAATTGATAATGATATAGAGAGGAGTATATATACACAGCAATTGTACTATATACACATGTGTATACTCAAACACGTTTTCCCTCCCACACGCAACACATTCTACACACACGTGGTATACACACATACCAGCATGTGTGTGCTGTGGCCCATCCCACAGGCGGCCACTCATGTGACCCAGTGTGAGCGTGTCATTTGCAATCACATCCCACACAAACAACTGCCTGCTCCACCCCAGGTATCTATCCACTAACAGGTATCGATTGTCATGGGGGCGTAGGGTACATGTTGCAGCTGCATCGTTTTTATCTGAGGGTGTGTGTGGGAGGGGGAGGGAATGGGTGGGTGTGAGTTCTTATCTACTATATGCGCGTGGGAGTGAGCAAATGGGTGGGTGGGTGTGGGTGTTTGTGTGTGAGAGAGAAGGGGATGATGGTGTGTGAGGGCACATTGGTGTGTTATCAAGGCCTTGTGTTGTCATGTGTGTGTGTAACAAAACTAATCTGTGCATGTACATACAGCACAACAAACACTCTTACATTCCAACTCCCACACCTACACCCACCGACAACATCCCCCCCATCCCCCACAATCCAACCCCCCCCCCACACACCCATCCCACAATCCCCCCACACCCCACAATCCCCCCACACCCCACAACCCACACACACCTTCCCCCTGGTAGTTGGGTTTGACATTTGCAGCCAGTTTCCTCACATCTTGATGATTTTGTACAAGGTAATACCCCACATCATCACACACTGCAAGCACACCATCCACACCATAACTGATGCGGCCACCACGCACCACTGGCACCCTGGTGTGTTGTTGTGGTTGATGTGTTTTGTGGTTGATGTGTTGTGTACATGGTGGTGTGTTGTGTACATGGTAGTGTGTTTTGTCCGTGGTGATGTGTTGTGTACATGGTGATGTGGCTGTTGTATATACCCACACCCACACACATCCACACACATCCACACACCCATTCACACAAAACACCCCTACACACAACCCCGCCCCTCCGCATAGACACTCATCATACCTCCACAAGTTGCGTCCATCACTGTCCACTGTAAACACAAAAGCCACATGCCCCCGCTCCAACACAGACCCCTTGCATCTGCCAATCTTGTACACAAATGCAATACTTTCACCACGTGGGCTCCACTGTGATGGTGGTGTTGACCACAATGTTGACCATCATGATAATGACCATGATGTTGACCATGATGTTGATCAACACCAACACCAAGACACTCCCCAATCACACACAACCCCACCCACCACCCACCCACACACCCACCCAAAAAAAACCCACCCATGAAAAACCCACCTACCTCCATGTGGTTGATCCAATGTTTACATTTCTTCATCACCGTCTCTGTCAATGGCTGCGTCACATAAAACTGATGCCCACTCAATTTGTCATACTTGAAGCTCCCGGGTCCCTTGCTCACAAACTCAAACAGTGTTGTGTACTGCACCACCACCCGACGCTCCCCTGTGGTGAGGTCCATCACAGCCAGGCCATCCATGTCAGACATGCGTGCGTCTGACATATGAGGCCCCGTTGTATGTGGGCCTGGTGGGTAGCCAAAGCCTTGTTCAGTGACATGAAGGCGGTGGGGGTCAAATACGATGGCGTGTTTGCCGTCTGGTGCGACTGCCCATATGGGGTGGGGGTAGGAATGCTTGCGACGACGCTCCTGGGTGTGTTTTGGTGTGGGTGTGTGTTGGTGGTGGTTTGTGGGTTGGTGGTGTGGTGCGTGGTTTGTTGAGTGGGTTGGTGGTAGGATGCACATGGTTGATGCAAACCACCACCACCACCCACTTACACGTACCACAACATCAAACACCACGCTGCAGACATCATCAAGCCCACCCTCTCCACATCCTCGATCATTAAACACAATGTATCGATTACTTGGTCCCAACCACTGTGCAGCAGCACCCATTTGGTAATTCCAGGCATGACTTGTGTCCAGTGCTTGCCACTGCCAGCGGGTGTGTGCCCCTCGTTGTGTTTGTTCGTTTCCGGTGATGGTCAACGCTGGAGAGAAAAAGGAGAGAAAAAGGTCATTTGGAGTGTGTGAGGGGGGGGTAGGGTTGACAAGGAAATTTTGCATTGGTGTGCATCAATACCCACCATAACCCTCACATACCATGACTCATATTCCCCCCTTGTCCCTCATGCATGACCATGTTGACCATCCCATGACTCATGTTGACCAACCCAATCTGCACCGCCTCCTTGGGCAGCACAGCATGAGGCAGCTGCTGTGTCTGCAGCACCACCTGCAGCCTCCCATCAGGGCTGGTGGTGTGCAATCCCCCTCCTGCGCTAAAGTGAAACCCATGATTTGCGTCTGAGATGCGTCGGTTCTCCATGGGACCCATCACGGGGAGGGGGTACTTGAGGCGTTGGGCGATAAGGTGGGCATGGGCTTGGAGGGAGAGGACGGTGGGGCATTGCAGCAGGCGCTCGTGGATGTACCTGGTGTAGGGTGTGTGATGGTGTGTGTACATGGATCGTTTGATGGAGAGTGTACATGTATGTGTGTGTGTATGTGAAAGTGCATTTATATGTGTGTATGTCCATGTGCATACATATTACCCCATCACCACCCCCACCACTGCCACACACCGCATTTGGTCATCCGTGTCCACCTTGTGTAGTATCAACCACCCCGCACACACATTCTCAATCCCCCGCATGGCAAACCGCCGCCACCGTCCCGCAGTTGGATCATCCAGCTGTGCCGTATAACAACAGTGACCGGCAGCAGTTCGAACTTTGGGATGGTCAATCTTTCTGAGATCCATTCCCATGACCCAAAACCCAAAGGTGGAATCTTCATTGGGCATGAATTTGAGGGGGGCCAGCCTGTTGACCTGTACGAGGGCCTTGGCGACGTCCATGGAGAAGATGTAGCCCCCTCCAAACATGTATGGGGCGTATTCTTTGAGACCTGTGAGGCGGAAGTATTCCTCATTGCTCCACTTGTGTCCCTCTTCGACGATGACTTCCCCATTGCGCTTTTCCTCACCTGTGGGAGTGGGTGTGGTGGTGTGGGGTACGTGGGCAAGAGGACATAAGCAAGAGGACATGGTCAACATGATGGTCAATACGATGGTCAATACGATGGTGAACAATATCCTCACCGACACCACATAGCCATCAAGACGGTCCCATTTCCCCAAACAAACCACTTGACACCCCATTACCCTACACAACCCACATATACAACCCAATCCATGAAAACCTACCCATGTAGAGCTTTTCATCCACACAATCCGGGTGCTGACACAACGACCTCAACTCAGCCACCAGCCTCCCACAATCCACATATGCATCATCATCGGTTTTCAGCACAAACTTTGCATCCACATTGGCAACAGCCCATTCCACTAACAGGTATATTTTGAAAACAATAGACCTATAGCCCGTGCCACTTCCCTCCCTCACAAACACCATATCCCCATACCGCTGTGCCTCCTGTGGGGGTGGGGTTTGGGTTGGGGATGGAGTTGGGTGAAGTTTGGGGTTGGGGTGTTGAGTGTATAGAGAGTGTATAGAGCTGTGTAGTGAGTCGTATGTGTGCACACATGGCTCGCTGTATCACATGGGCTCATTGCATGTTTCATGACACAAAAGTGCATCCTGCTCCTCCTGTATCCTCCTGATGTATCCTCTTGACACACAAAAATTGCATCCTCCTGACACACACAACCCACCTGTTCTGCTGCAGGTGTTTTCTCCTCCTCTGACAATATAAAGCGCACCAGCACCTCCTCTGGGGCAGTGCGCATCCATGTCTGACGCACAGCACCTCGTCTGCTGCTGTTGGCAGTGGACAGCACCTGTGTGGGGGGGGATGATAACGTGGGAGGTACAACAACGTGGGGGGATACAACAATGTGGGAGGATACAACAACATGGAATATGGTGTGATTGTGGATAACATCGTTAAGTACATTATGAACTACATCCTGAATTGCCCCCCCATGCTGCCTACCAATATGCCTAGCACATTACAACAACAACACCAGCACCATACCGCGATGAATAAAAATGGTTGAGAAATGTTGGTGGACGCAGGTTGTGCTTGATATAAAATAACGTGTCTTGACGTGGTCTTGCGGCCACCAGATAGCAAATCCCACTGGGCCTGCAGGGCCTGTATTTCATGTTGCTTGGCTGTGTATTCTTCTGCAATATCTGCAGCCCACGCAGGGGTGACGCCACTGGCAGCACAAGTGCCGCTGCGTGGGGACGCCCAGGTGATGCGCTGATGCAAAAGCACGCCCAGGGAGAGGGCACTGATGCACACCGCCACCAGTGTGGCACGCCCGTGGGCGGCAGCTGAGGTGGGGCGAGGGGACGCACGCAGCATCGGGTGTTGTCAATCACAGGGCAACATCGTTATGATGTGCGTATTTGATGTGCATTGGTGCTAGCTGCTGGGGGGCACTATGTGGGTACGAAGACAGCAGTTGGGGTTTGTTGATTGATCAGCAAACAGCAATCACGGGTTGGATACTCTAGGTGCGCTAGCATGATTAATTATGCCACAGCAAGGCCGATGCAACATACAGGCGTTTGCTAGGCGTGATCGTCCGGGGAAACAACGGATGCTGGATTGAATACTGGATTGATGAACTATCAATCGTGATGGGGTTTGCAGTGATATTGTACACCCAAGTTTGCTTCTTTTAGAGTGCTAGTATAAACAATCACGATTATTACTGTACGCCTTTTTTGCTCCCAGTAAAATACATGCCCATAACCCCCGGTGACGTGCCCTTGCCCATCTCCTTGACCTGGTGCTCCAGTGACAGTATGTGGTCTTGCATCTCAGCCACTTCCATCTTGGCAGCCACAAGCTCCTCTGCCATTCGCTGCCCCGCGTCCAATGCCGCCTCCAGCGCCGTCACACGCTCAGCTGCCTGCTGTGCGCTGTGCTCCGCCTCAAGCAGGGCCTCCTTTAAGGATGCAGCCTCTTGGTGTGCAATGGTTGAGGCATGCTGAGCATCTGCTGTGCTGCGTTGCAAGTCTTGTAGTTTCTGTTGGGCATCTTGTACCTGCTGTTGGGCATCTTGAAGTTGGTGTTGGGTGTCTTGTAGTTGCTGTTTGGTGTCTATCAGTGCCTGTTGGGCTGCTGACGCTTCTGCTTGGGCAGTGGATGCCATTGCCTGTGCTGCTACGAGTGCTTGTTGTGCTGTGACTGCCTGTTCTTGGGCAATGGAGATACTCTGTTTCAAGGCTGTTATTTCTTGATGCAAGGTGTCTGCACGCTGCTCTGCATCTACTTTTGCTTGTTCAGCTGCTCTCAAGCGTTCTTCAGTTTCTATTTTCTCTTGCTCGGCTGCTGTTTTCCCCTCTTCAGCTGCTCTCAAGCGTTCTTCAGTTTCTATTTTCTCTTGTTCAGCTGCTTTTATTCGTTCTTCAGCTTCTCTGAGGCGTTGTTCAGCTGCCTTTACCTTTTCCTGCATGACCACCAGTGCAGCAGCCTGGCTTTCTTCTTCTAACCCCTTATATTCAGCCACCTGTTCTTCTACACCGTTGCCTTCTGCCACTTGTTTTTCTGCCACCTTGTGTTCAGCCACCTGTTCTTCTGCAACACGCAGACGTGCTTGCAAGGTCTCCACATGCTGTGCATGCTGTGCACATGTTGCCTCATGCTGCCTTTGTAATGCATCTGTGTGAGAGAGATGTGGATACATGGATATGTACGCAGGTAATGTTGGTGGTGTACAGCGTTCAGGGGTGTATTTGCACAATAGCACATGTTGACATACTACATGTACACATGTTGACAATACTACATATACACACAGGTACACCACAACACATACACAGGTACACACAAACAGTGACATACCATGCTTACTCATAAGGGCATCCAGCTGCCCCTGAAGATTCCCACATGCCTCCCTTTGCCCTACCACATGTGCCTGCAACTGTGCTGTGAGTGCCGCTGCTTCTACTAGCGCTTGCAACACCCCTGACAGCTGTGTTCCTGTTTGCCCAACTTGTGCAGCTGTTGCAATCGCTTGTGACTCGAGCTGTACGTTGCTAGTGTTTGCTTTATCAAGTTGCTCTTGTAGTTCCTCTGCACGGGCAGTGGCCTCTTGTGCTTGTTTTGCATGTGCTGCAACAGCTGCTGCATTTGCTGCACCACCCTGTGATGGGTACCATGCTTTTGTATGACATTATATGTAATTCAATATGACGTACTGCAACATGATGTACTGCAATATAATGTACTGCAACATGCGAGCAACAGGTTGGACATTATGGCATGTTCAATACATCATGCATGCACGCACAAGTGAGGGGACACCCATGCAATCACAAGTTGGGGGACAAATGTGTACCTGCCCATCGCCCCCACCCTGGAGCAGTGCCTCTTCACAGGTTGAAAGACGTGCTTGAAGGTCTTGATTTTGTGCCGTGAGTAACAAAATCTGCTGTTCTAGCTTTGCCTGCGTATGTTGTGCTGCTGCTGCTGTTGTTGCTCAATACACCGTGCTACAAATATGCATTGATCACGCACCGTTTCGGATGTGTGCCGGTCTTGAATGTATGCGAGGTCGTTGCAGCGTTTTTCCAACTTGTCCTTGGCTTCTTTGGCCTCAGCAAGCTGCCTGTGTGGTGATAGGTGCATACTGCATCAAAGCACTGCACATCAGCGCCATACAAGGCTGGGTGACGCCATGCACCGCCTTGCACCTGATCACGTCGTCCTCTTCTCCAAGCTCCTGTCGCAATCGAGCCATTTTTTTGGCAAGTGCTGTTGGCGATGTGTCTAAATGCAACATGGTTGCTTGAGAAGAAAGAGATAGGATGTGTGCAAACGAGGGATGAAGCGCAAAAACAGATCGACCAAGAATGCAGCTGTTGTTTGTGAGCAGTTGCTATTGCACGATATTTGCACAATACTGGAATTCAACAATGTGGATTGCACAATTGCTGTTCATTGTTCATCATCATCATTCATATTGTTGTTCAAACTAGTCTTGACACTCACCAACTCCTCACGCACCTCCTCGAGCTCTTCTTGCAGTGCCACGTTTGCTGCACGTGCTGATGCTATCTGCGCATCATGCATGCGCACCAGCTCCTCCACGTGGCTGCGGTTGGTGATTCAAAAATGCGGTTTGCACATCGTGGTTATTGACAGAATACCATTTTCCCCACCCCTTTAATACCCCCGCACATACCGCTTGTGTTGTTCCTCCAGCTGTTGTCGCATTGCCAGGTACTCCGCAACCATTGCGTTGATCTGTGCCACGTGGCTTTGATCTGGTTGATGACTATGAGCCCCCTTGCGTGGGCCCCCCTTGGTGGTGGTGGTGGTGACGTTTTTGTGTGCAGCACCTGTTTGCAGCTCCGCCTGTGGTGTTGTAGTAGTTATCTACATATTAGGTTTCACTGTGTCACAGCACACAGCACATGTCGGGAGGTGGTGATCAGTGCTGTCGTGCAGGATGTTGGTCATCATACAACAGTCATACAAAACCCGCGTCATCCTACCTCTCGTGCTTTACTCTCCTGCAGTTCCTTTTCCAGCTGTGCAATGCGCTGCATCCATGGTGAAACATGTGTGGGGTGGGCCCCAGGAGACGTGGGCTGTTCTGTCTCATCATGCTGTTGACCATCCTTGTTGACTTCGCTGTTGACTGTGGTGTTTGTTGATGACGGTGGATGCTTTATCAACCATTATGTTGACCACGATTCATATTGTCCACATGCATGTTGGCTACCAATCATCATGCACCAACCCATGCCGGTTTTACACCCTATACAATCACACATACACCCTACCTTGCCCATCTTGCCCCTCTACAGCATGCTGCTGTTGTTTCTCTTGTTGTTTCTCTCGTTGTTGTTTCTCTTGGAGTGCAACCTGCAGTCGTTCTAATTGTTCCTGCAGCATCTCCACCTCACGTGTGTGCTGTACAACTTCACGTTGGTGCGCTGCTGCTGTTGCTTCCCACTCAGCGGCACGCTCACGCCACTCTGCACAGCTGTCGGTCTGTGAGTGTTGTGTGAGGCATGTTGTGGGGGATTGGTGGGGGGGGATTGGTGGGTAGAGAGATGTGCACATGCAGGTGGGGATGGACTGCATAAATGTGTGTGTGTGTGTGTGTATGTGTGTGTGTGTGTGTGTGTGTGTGTGTGTGTGTGT
>VFQP010002956.1_pt1 | contig 18103 bp, 20 predicted proteins | sample 3512351 | NCBI WGS metagenome assembly VFQP01 (sample SAMN10412372, study PRJNA504923) | tailings metagenome | isolation source: Relicate 1 Philex TSF1 revegetated site | place: Philippines: Tuba, Benguet | collected 2017-08-29
GGGGCGCCCGCGCACCGTTGTCGATCTTGAAGGCGTCGTACTTGCAGCTGTTGGGTGTGGTACTTGCATGACGGGGCGGTTCACCGCCGTGGGCTGTGCGGCCGGGGTAGGCGACATGTCACATGGTGGTGGCGCTCCGGCAGCACCGCAAGACAAGCGAACGTGTGCGTCCGCTCCGAGGATCCTCGGGCGTTCTGCACTTGCGATTGACGTGCTGGCGCAGCCGCTACCCTCATGTGCCCTCCCCTCTCCGCACACACCGCGCAGGAACGACTTGCAGAACGAAATGAAGCGAGTGGAAAACGCCATCAAACGCCCAAGCTGCGCCTCTCGCACTCTCCCTCGCTCACGCCGCACCGAGCGCCACCGCTGCCCTCACGCGCCCCGTCTCCTCGACTCCCACCGGCGCCGCCGCTGCCTCGCCCCCCGGGGCCTGCTCCGCCTGCCTCGCCTGCCTGCCTCCCCCGTTGCCTCCGCTGCCGCCGCCCTGCCGCATCTCGTGCTGCAGCTGCGCCCACGCCTCCTGCAGCGGCGCGTAGCCGCCCTGCAAAGTCAAGGCGGAAACGACGCGCGTGACGACAGGTAAGCGCAAGCAAGCCGTCGTCAGCGCCGGCACAGGTGGCGCGTGCTAGCCCGCAGCAGCGACGCAAGCAGTGCACACGCCCACCTGCGGCGCGTTGGGCTGGGCCGCCGGCAGCGCCGCCGCCCGCCTCAGCAGCTCCTCGGCCGCCGCCGTGTCGCCCACGGCGCGCCACTCGAGCAGCGCCCACTCCACCAGCAGCGCCACGCTCCTGCGCCGCCGCATGGAGGACGCGGTTTAGGGCTTAGGGCTTAGGGTTTGGGGCTCGGGGAGCGACGAAACGTGTCCAGTGGGCGCGCCATGCGTGCAAGCCCTCACCTGGGGCACAGCGAGGTGGCCTTGCGCAGCGCATCTCGCGCCGAGTTGACGTCGCCCTTTTGCCGCCACAGCATGTGAGCGTACGCGTACCTGAGCGCACGCGCGTTCGAGAGCGGGCGCACAGGCGGACGTGAGGGCACGCGTGAGGGTGCAGCGCGTTTCGGCAGGACCATGGCGGCGCGTGCAAGGGGGTGAGCGAGCGTTGGCTGGGCCGCGGCAGCGCGCGAGGGGCCCCGCCCAGCCCTTGACGGCGCTGGGTGCGTGCGTCGCGCGGCGGGCGAAAGGGGCCAGGGCCAGGGCAATGTGCACCAGATCCCTCCTCGGGTCGCGCTGCCCCGCGCTCACCAGATGTGCGGGTTCTGCGGCGCCACGGCCACGCCTCGCCGGAAGAGCTGCTCGGCCACGTCGAGCTGCCCTCGCCGCCGCTCCAGCACCGCCCACGCCAGCCACGTGCGCGGGTCCTGCGAGGGGGGGCCACGCAGCACTCAGGTGGAATCCAGCGTGAGGAAACGCCGCGTGCGGCGCTGCTTTTCCAACGGGGACAGACGGCCGCACAGGAGGAGTGAAACGCATGGGGCGCGCATAGGGCGTGCCCTCACCCCAGCATGCTCAGGCTTCACTCACACATGACTGTTCTGTCCTCTCAAAGCCCCCCCCACGCACCCACCCACCTTGGGGGGGCCCTTGGCGCTGGCGCCGGCTAACCAGGTCTCCCCTGCCTCCCCTCTCCACCCGTCCCTCTCCCTCCCTCCACCCACCCACCTGGGGATCCTTGGCGCTGGCGGCGGCAAACAGCCGGCAGGCCTTCTCAGGCCTGCCCGCCTTCTTCTCAAACAGCGCCCACTGACGCAGGTAACGGCTCGTCAGGCCCAGGTGCCGGGCAGCTTCCTCCTCCCCGCCGCCCGCCGCCGCCGCCGCCGCCGCCGGCTGCAGCGGCACCAGCGCCGGCAGGCTGGCCGCCTGCGGCAGCGCCGCCGCCGCCGCCGCGCCGCCCTGCGGCTGCAGCTGCGGCGATGGCGCGGCGGCGGCCGCGTCGCCCGCCGGCGCCGCCAGGCCGACGCGGCCCGCCGGCGAGCGCGCGTGCCGCGCGCCGGCGCGCCACGCTGCGCGTGCCGCGTCGTGGCGGCCCCAGAAGGCCAGCAGCTCGGCCAGGGCCTCCCAGCAGAGCAGCGCGCCGTCGCGGACGGACGATTGCTGCGCGCCGCGCCGGAAGCACGCCTCGGCCTCCCGCAGCGCGCCCTCCTGCTGCGCCACCAGCCCCTGCGCGCATGGCGGCCGTGCGCCGGCGGGCTTCAGGTTGGGGCTTTGAAGTGGACTCGCATGACCGCCTGCTGCCAGGACAAGGTGTGATTTGCGAGAGCTGGGCGTGAGAGAGGATGAGAGAGAGGGAGGTGTATGCGTGGGACTTGCCTGGAGGTGGCAGACGTGGCCGTTGCTCGGCGCGCGCGCCGCCGCGCGGAGCAGCACCTCGCGCGCCTCGTCGCGGCGGCCCTGCCTCGCCAGGTGCTGGCTCAGCGACACCAGCAGCGGCACGGGCGTGGCGTCGCTGATGAGCGCGAGCGGCGACGAGAGCAGCGAGGGCGGCGGCGCCTGCTGCGCTGCCTGGTGGTGCTGGTGCTGCTGCTGCTGAGGGGAAGGCGCGCCAGTGGCGCCTTCCTTCACGCCGGGCAGCGGCGTGGGCGTGGCGGTGCTGCTGATGAGCGTCAGGGGGGACGAGAGCGACGGCGGCGGCGCCTGCTGCGCTTCGTGCTGCTGATGATGAAGAGGAGGAGGAGGAGGAGGTGCGGTTGGCGCGCCGTCCTCCCGCTGCCTGGCTGTCTGCGGCTGTGAGTGCGCGTGCGTGGCCGCCTGGCTGTCCTGTTGAGGGGTGACCAACGGGGACGAGTGGCCGCCTCCCTGCCGCCGCTCCGGCTGCCGACTCTGCAGCGACGCCGGCTGCTCCTGCGGCTGCTCCACCGCCCACGAATGCTGCCAGCTGGCGAAGCCCCGCTGCTGCTCTGAAGAAGGCTGCGGTGACGGTGGCGGCGACGGGAGCTCCTGAAGAGGACCGGCCGCGGCGCCACCACCGGCAGCCCTGCCGTACAGCTCCCGGGCCAGATCCACATTGCCCGCCCGGTCCTCCAGGGCTGCCAGCAGGGCTGTCGCCCGCCGCACCTCGCCCGCCATCGCCGTCACGTCCGGCGGCGCCAACCCGCCTCCCCCCACTCCGTCCAAGGCGCCGCCGGCGGGCTGCGACCGAGGCGTCGTTGAGGAAGTGGCGGCGGCGGCGGCGGCAAGGTCGACGGCTCGCTGCGCCCGCTGGAGGAGGTCGCGGGCGGCGCGGAGGTTGCGGGCGCGGGCCTCGCGCTGCGCCCAGAAGCAAAGCAGCGGCACGCACGCCGCGTGGGCGGCGTCGCCTGAAGAGGCCGCGGCGGGCTGCTGCTGCTGCTGCTGCTGCTGCTGCTGCGATGCTGTTGGCGCGCCGGCGGCGGCGGCGCCCTTGCGCCGCCGCTTGGCAGCGCCGGTGGTTGGCGCTCCGCCGCCGGCGCTGTGCTGTGTGCTGCCGTTTGCGCCGTCCATGCGCAAGCCCTCGCCGAGGGTGCCGTGGCTGCCGTCGAGGATCCCACTGACTGAGGGGCCGGCGCCTGCTGCTGCGAATGCGGCGGCGGCGGCGTCCGCGTGCGTCGCCGCTGGTGCGGCGGCGTCGGCGGCGCCACTGTGACGCTGCGCCGCTGCGGCGTATGGCGTGCCGGTGGCTGCGGCGGCGGCGGCGGCGCCGACGGCGCTGCATCCGCGGGACCAGACGGCGCGGGCGGCTTGGGGGTTGCCGCGCGCCCACTCCAGCTGCCCTAGCATCTGCGCATGGCATGGCATGGCGTGGCATGCAGGCGGTTGGGGACAGGCGAATATGACAGAAGACGAGAGGGTGAGGACGTGGCGATCCCGCCCTCAGGCCTGGCGCGTTCGGTGTGAGCACAGCGTGCTGAGGCTAAGCTTGGCTGAGGACGAGCTCCTCAACCCCAGGGTTCCCTGCCCTCACCATGTAGCTGGGCACGTGCCCGGGGTCCGCCTGCAACGCCCGCTCGAACAGCTGCCGCGCCAAGGACACGTGGCCGAGGTCCTGCTCCAGGCTGGCCCACGCCTGCGCCGCGGCGAATTCGGTTCCCCGCCGCAGCGCACAGGCCAGTGCGTGCACAGTGAGGGCGGGGACCAGATGGCTGTTGTGCCCGCAAACGCTTTCATGCACGCCAGCGCCGCTGGCAACGCCTGCCTGGCTGCATCCCGGCGCTCTGCCCACCCCTCACAACGCGTGTGAGCGGCTGCGCACGGGCTGCCGAAAAACAGAGCCACCCGTCTCCCCTCACGCAAGGCACCACGCCCGCGCCCCGCGCAACTCACGTGGAGGAGCGGCGCGTTGCCAGGACAGGCCGCGGCGCCCGCCCGGTACAACTGCCGCGCACGCCGCACGCCCTCCTCGCCACCCCCCTCCCGCTCCATTGCCTCCTCCGCCGCCTCCGCGCCACCGTCGGCATCGCCCTCGCTGCCGCTGCTGCTGCTGCTGCTCCCGCCGCTGAGCTCCAGCCGCGCCCAGGCGGCATAGGCGTGCGGCATGCTAGGGTTCAGCTGCACGGCGCGGGAAAAGTGCGCGCGGGCGGCGGGCGCGTCGCCGGCCGCCGCCTCCACCTCGCCCATCACCTGCGGCGACGGCGGCGGCGGCAACGACGGCGGCGTGAGGCGCAGCGGTTAGCGTCCTGCAGCGCGCTGGGTGTGCGCCCTCGTGTGTCTCCAACGCCCGGCTGTCTGGGTGTGTGCTGCCTCCCTCGCAGGTTCCCGCCAACAGCACACAACCAAGAGAGCACGTGGGGCGCGCCTCTCCTTCACCTGCTGACCCCCCCCCATGGCGCAACCGCGGAGCGCACATGTCCCAAGGACCGCGTTCGTTGCCCCGCGCGCAGGTGCCACGCCAGCGGCCCTATGGGAGCCGCGGCGCTCATCTTCGCTTTCCCGAGCACGCAGCGGCAGGCGCGCTGGCGGCAAGCGCCCGCGGTGGACCCAGGCGCGGCGCAGCCCGCAGCGCTCGACGGCGCCGGCCGCGCCGCGCGTTTGGGCACACAGCAAGCTCGCGGCAAGGCGCCTGTCGCCACGTGCTCTGCCAGCAAGGATGAGCGCCGCGCCTCCACTGGTGCCGGAGGTGGTGTCCACGCGCGCGCCAACGCAACGCCCTGGTCGCGGCGCGCTCCGCGGCTGCGCAAGGCGGAGCAGGTGGAGGAGGCGCCCCCGGGCCCCCCTAGACGAGGTCATCATCACCACCGCACCCCCTGCTCGCTTCCCGGCGCCCCACGCGATGCGCCATGCGCGAACGACGCCGCCGGCGTGAGAGGATTGTGCTGGCTGCGTGCGCGTTTCGCGAAGGCTCACACCGGCTCCGAGCTGGAGCCGGAGCTGACCTCTCTGTGTGAATTCGCCAGTCTTGCGCGCTGCTCAGAACCTGCGGCACGCCCCTTCACGTGCACGGACCCATTTGTATCAGGACACCGTGCTCCTGCCCCTGGCCCCTGGTGCGAGTGTGGCCGTGCCCGTGTGCGCTGCGCAGGCACGCCTTGAACGTGCACTCGCTCGCACGCGCAGCGGAAGCGAGCACCGCCCACCCCACGCGGCGCCGACCGCCCCTCCCCGGCCCACGCACGCAGCGCACCTGGTGCAGCGCCGCGTTGCCAGGCGTGCGCCGCAGCGCCTGCGCCACCACGCGCCGCGCCTGCTGCGCGTCGCCCCGCCGCAGCTCGAGCATCGCGGCCGCCACGGCGAGCGGCGCGTGGCGCGGGTGGTGCGCCATGGCCGCCTCCAGCACGCGCCTGGCCTCTGGCAGCTGGTTGGCCTTGACGAGCAGCGAGGACGCCAGCGAGGCGAGCTGCAGGTCCTGCGGGAAGCGCGCCAGGCCGGCCCGCAGCAGCGCCAAAGCGTCCGCCGTGCGCCCCGCCAGCTGCGCCGCCTTGGCCTGGCGAAGCAGCTGCACCTGCTCCTGCGTCACGGCGCTCCGCTGGTGGTGCTGCTGCTGCTGCTTGTCGCGGCTGCTGCTGCTCGCCCGTCGAGCAGCACCGCGCTCATCAGCAAAGCCGATGGTGGAGGACGCCGGCGTGGGCGATGATGCCGAGCAGCAGCAGCTCCTCGTAGGCGTGCTGATACCGCTGCTGCTGCGCCGCGCTGCTGCAGCGCTGTGCCAGACGCGACGCCTACCTGCCCCCTTGTTGGCGGGAGCAGGCAGAGGATCCGGCGCCGCTGCAGGAGCGGCGCCTCCGTGGGCCACGAGCATGCTGCTCGCGTGCTCCGAGCTGCCTCACGGGCTGGATCTCGCGCGCATTTTGGGGAGGTCGGTGTTGGAGCGAGATGGGTAAAGAAGCCTCACAGTAGTTCAAGAGGTGGCGCTGACGATTTGCTGAACCTGGCCCTACTGCTGGACGCCACCACGCTACGCGCGCGTGTGCAAAAGCAGCCAAGCCCTCGTAAAGCTCTCGGTCATTAAGAACGCCATCACCGCGTCCAGCACTGCTGCACTGCGCGCGTGCAGCATCAGCGTCATCGCGCGTGTGGGAGCCGGCCCTGACCACTCGCTCGAGCAGCATCCAGGACCGGCACACATCACAGTGAGAATGAGCAGCGAGTTCGTGCTGCTGGTCAAGCTCGACGGCAAGAACCTCAAGCTCACGTTCCCCAAGAAGCCCAAGGTCTCTGACGTCGCTGCGGAGGTCCGCAAGCAGAGCGGCCTGGGCGCCGAGTGGCTGGTGCGCCTCGCCGCGCCCGACCCAGACTTTGCCGACGCGGGCGAGGTGGTGCTCAAGGACGATGCCGAGCTCAAGAACAAGCAGGTCCTCACCGCCGTCGCCGAGGTCAAGGTGTGCAGCCCGACATCGGCCGTATTCCTCCTGCAGCACCAGAACTCCCCATCGGCAGCACCGCGCAGGCGATGCACACGCACAACGCTTTGTCCTCGACGTCCTCAGCGGCGCCAGGAGGCCAGCAGGGGCTTCCGTGGCCGATCCCGCTCGTGCGCGCGTGCGCCCGCTGGCCTGCCCACCGCACCGCAGGAGGTCACGTCGTGGGACAGCGTGGGCTGCCCGGAGCGCGCCAAGACCGTGCTGCGCGACAACGGCATCACGCCCACCGTGGCCGCCGCGCTGGTGCTCACGCTAGGCTACGCCGACCCCGACGACCTCCAGCACGTGACGGACGCGCACCTGGCCAAGCTTCCGCTAAAGCCGCTCGAAAAGACGCGCCTGGTCAAGCTCATCGACACGCACAAGGCCGGCGGCGGCGCCAAGGCCAAGACAGCCGCCGCGGGCACCAGCTCGCCCGCGACGGTCGCCACGCCCGGCCGTGCCTCCCCAGCGCAGCCAGCGTCGCCCTCGGCCGCAGCAGCCGCCGCCAAGCCCGGCGCCAAGCCAGCGGCGGCGGCGGCGCCCGCGGCGGCGGCGGCGGCGGCGGGCAGCAAGGCCACGCGGGTGAGCGTGCCGTCGGGAGGCAAGCCGGCGGCGGCGGGCCCGACGTCCAGCGGGGCAGCGGCGGCGGCGCCGGCGGGGCCGGCGACGCCGACCGTGGCGAGCACGGTGCTGAGCCCGGCAGCGCCGGCGGACGAGGACGAGGACGCCATGCTGGCGCGCATTTTGGCCGAGGGCGAGGCGGAGAAGGCGGCGGGCGCGGCGGGCGGCGGCGAGGCGGCGGGCGCGCAGTTCTCGCACCCGCACCGGGTGAGCTTCTTGGGTGCTTTCCTGGTGTCTTTGAGAGAGGGGGTGGGTGGGTGGGCCGCAATAGCGGCGCTCAGACTGTGCATTGGTGCGTGCGTTTGAGCGTATGCGTGTGCAGTCGGAGCTGGTGGCCACGCTGGAAGGCCACGCCGACAGCGTGCTGTCGCTGGCGCTGACGCCCGACAACACGACGCTCTTCACCGGCTCAGGGGACAACACCATCAAGGTGTGCCTTCTTGCGCTTGACCGGGGACGCTGTGCGGTGCGGAGCCGCGAGCGTGGCACAGCGTGAGGCAAAGGCGCTACGTTGGGATTGCGTGCCCGCAACGGTGTGTGGGGGCCGCGAGGGCCAAAACACAACGGCGCGGCGTGAGCGCGGCGTCGCACACACGCAAACGGGTGGTTGGTGGTTGGTTGTGCGGCGCAGGTGTGGAGCATCAAGGGCTTCTTCCTGCAGCAGACGCTGACCGATCACAGCAACAGCGTGGGGTGCCTCTGCATGACGGGCGACGGGCTGCACCTCATCTCCGGCGCAGGTGAGGGGGGCTTGGTGGTGGCGTTGGAGGGGAACCGTGCGCGTGGGCTGGTGCACGTGAGCGGCGCTGGCGCGTGCGTAGGCGTCGGCGCAACTCAGGAGATGATCATCGGTGGCAGCGTTACGATGCGCAGATGCGCAACGCGGCGCTGTTCCGTGCGCCGTCCCTCCTGCCCGCCCGTCTGCAAGCGCTCCTGCTTGCTCGCTCGCCTGCACTTGCGCGCGCGCGCAGCGGACGGCGTGGTGATTGTGTGGGACGTGATTGCGGGCAAGGCCACCCAGGCGTGGGCCGACTCGGACTCGCACGCGTACGGCATCCTGGCCATGACGCTGGCCAACACCAAGCCGCTGCTCTTCACCGCCACAGGTGCGGGGGGGACGGGGCCCAGGAGGAGGTCGCGTGGGACGCTTTGCTTGGGGCGGTGTGGCCGCAGCCATAGCTCTTCGCAGCCACAGGTGCGCGGGCTGGGGTGCGGTGGAGGAGGTGGCAGGGTTGCTTGGTTTGGGGCGGTGTGGCCCCAGCCGCTGGTCCTCTCCAAAGCCAGTCTGAGGGCGGGAGACAGGGGGCCTGGATGAGTTGGTAGGGACGCTTCGTTGGGGGCGGTGTGGCCCCTGTCGCTGCTTTTCTCCGCCACTGGTGCCGGGGGTTGGACGGCCACTTGCGGCTGAAGCCGCGCTCGCTGCGGCAGTGGGGCCTCAGCCGCCGCTCCTCTCTGCTGCAAGGCCAAGGGCGGGGACAGCAAGGCCCGCTCGCCGCGCTCCCATCCCTCCCATCGCTGTGCCGTGAGTCAACGCTCTGGCCTGTGCGCAGGCGACAAGAAGATCCGTGGCTTTGCCGTGAGCTACAAGAAGAAGAGCCTGACGCTGGCCATGGAGATGAGCGGGCACCTGGAGAGCGTGCGCTCCATGGTGGTGGCGCCCGACGACCAGCAGCTCTACTCGGCCTCCGAGGACGCCACCATCAAGGTGAGTTGAAGGGATTCATCCTTCAAGAGCTTGAGGGCGGGGCCAGCAGCTCTACTCGGCCTCCGAGGACGCCACCATCGAGGTGCGCTGCGTGGGATCTGCTTTGCCCAGTCAAGGGGCGAAAGGTGCGCGCTGTCCAGCGCCATCGCGCGGCAACCCATCGCGGAGCAAGGCGGCTTTGCCTGAGCAGGCGCGACGCAGCTATGCAGGCCAGAGTCGGCCGCCGCACGCTTGCTGTGTGCCTCTGCTGGCGTGGGTCACAGGTGCGGCCACACTAGCCACCCCACCCAAGCCAATCCCAAACCTCGCCTGTGCGAATGAACGCGTTGCATGTGTGCGTAGGTTTGGCACGCCCACCCAGAGGTCGGCTACAAGTTTGTCCAGGCGCTGCGCGGGCACGAGGCGGCCGTGTACGGGCTGGCCATGAGCAAGGACGGCTCGGCGCTCGTGTCCTGCTCAGGCAAGTGTGTCCGTGGGCGGGCGATGAGGCTAGGGGGACGGGGCACGAGGCGGCCGCGAGCATGGAGGTCGGCTGGTTGCTTGTGTCCTGGTCAGGCAAGCCGTCCTCTCGCTCAGGGCGACTTGCCGCCTGAGCTCTTTCTGCCGGACAAGTTGCAAACGCCTCTGCGGGCGGGCGTGGCGCCTGGGTTTTGCAACGCGGTCGCGTCGTGCTTGTGTATGGGCGCGCAGGCGACAAGACCATCACGGTGTGGCGGTTGACGCAGACGTCGGGTCTCAAGGGCGCTGGGCGGGACCTGCTGCCTGACGGGCCCGCCATCCGGCAAGTGCTCACAGTAAGTTTGTGTGGGCGTGGGGTGGGGTGGGCAAGGGCCAGGCTGGTTGGCGGGGTGCAGCTGCAACGCACCGTGCGTCTGTGGGTGAGGACAGCGGCGAGGGCATGCGGTGTTCAGGCCACCACCATCGCTGATCCTCGCTGCCTTGCCATGGTGGTGAACCGCCCCGTCATGCAAGCAGCACACACACCACCACCACCGGCGCCGCCGCCGCGATGCTTCGCAGGGGCACAAGGGCGACATCAACTGCGTGGCGCTCAACGACTCTGGCACCAAGCTCTTCAGCTCGGGCGACGACAAGACCGTCCGGGTGCGCCGCCCTCGCCCCGCCGCGCTGACCAGCAGCAGCCTGTGCCGCGGCCTGCTGCGCCGTGCACCTGGGCCAGTGGAGGGCCACAGGGTGCCACAAGTCGTGCATGCGCCCCTGGAACGAGCGCTTCGCGCGCGGCGCGCGTTGCTATGCAGAGCTGCGAGGGGCATGGCACGCCAACCCTAACCTTGCCCTCTCGTGTGCGCGTGCGTGCTCCCATGGCAGGTGTGGGGCCTGCTGGCGAGCTCTGGCAAGGGCAAGGAGGCCTCGTTCGCGCTGCAGCAGACGCTCGAGGGCCACGCGCTCATCGTGTACCCCATCGCCGTCTCGAGGGACGGGCGCATCGTCGTGTCGGGCAGCGCGGACAACACGGCGCGCGTGTGGTCGCTGGGGCCCTAGGGTTAGGGTCGCCGCTGCCCTAGGGTTGCTACATGCTGATGGCCGAGGAGCATGGCACGGCGCGCGTGTGGTCGCTGAGGCCCACGGTGTCAAGGTCGCCGCCGCCCCCCGGTGCCCACGCTGACGGCGGAGGGCGAGCGGCGCGGCGTTGTCGGTGGGGCCCCGCGGCGGGTGGCCACGCATGAGACGTTTCGGCTGCACGCCGTGGGCGGCGTGCTTTGGGGGGCAGGGACTCACGACAAAATGCGGGCCCGACGCGGGGCCACGCGGACCGCGCGTTGCTCTTGTAAATGCCCTTTCCTCTGGCCCCCGGTGCCTGTTGCTGCATGAGGAGCGCGTGCCATGCACATGGAGCGTACATACGGCAAGCGCGCATGAGCTGTCGGGGCAGCGACCGCACGCAGTGACAGCGCTTCAAGCCAGAGCCCGCAGGCGGCTCGCTGGTGCTTGCATGACCCGTCACGGAAGAGCCGAGGTGCCGCGTCACGTTGCTGGGCTCCACCGCTCAGGAGTGCACCAGCCCAGGGACGGCGCAGCGCCTCGGCCCAGCGGCGACTCCAGGAGGGGCGTGGCGGTACGTGGCAAACCAGGGCGACTGGGGGAAGCAGGATCTCCCTCTCTCTCCCACGGCTCGCTTTTGCACCAGCGCAGGAGCGTGGCCAGGAGCAGTTCGGTTCCGGTGCAAAATGAGGTGAGAGCCCCAGGCCCGGAGCAGGTGCGGGGGTCGCGTCGGCCCCCAAGCAGCCCCTCAACCCCACCCGCCCAGGCGGCAAGGCCCCTCATATGGAAGAAAAAGGACCAGTCCCTCAGGTGAGCAGCTGCACGCCCGCCGACTCGCCGGGCACAAAGTTGCGCGCCGCGTCCCAGTAGTGCAGCACGTTGCGCTGCGCCAGCACCTGAGGAGGGCAGTGGGCGCGCGCACACATGCGAGGGGCAGCGCAGCAACGCTCAGCTTGCTTCGGTCCTTCCTTTCTGCGCCTGCCGGAACTCCACCAAATCAAGACTGGAAAAGGAAGGCAAGGCGAGGGCCATGCCGCAACGACTGCTCGGGCCTCCCGCTGCGCTCTTCACGCACTCCAACACCCACCCTCCAGCGCCCCACCCATCCGCACACATGCAAACCTCACCTGCTGCGCGTGCCCCAGCGTGCCGCACCCACACCTCTGGCCTCCGGCTGCCCTCACGCCCGCCCACACGCGCACATATGCAAACCTCACCTGCTGCGCGTGCCCCAGCGTGCCGCACCCACACCTCTGGCCTCCGGCTGCCCTCACGCCCGCCCACACGCGCACATATGCAAACCTCACCTGCTGCGCGTGCCCCAGCGTGCCGCACCCACACCTCTGGCCTCCGGCTGCCCTCACGCCCGCCCACACGCGCACACATGCAAACCTCACCTGCTGCGCGTGCCCCAGCGTGCCGCACCCACACCTCTGGCCTCCGGCTGCCCTCACGCCCGCCCACACGCGCACATATGCAAACCTCACCTGCTGCGCGTGCTCCAGCGTGCTGCACACCTCTGCCTTGAACCCTTTGAAGCACGCCTCCTTGACCAGGCCCTGCCACACCAGGTCGCACCTGCGCCCACCACCAAAGGTGCGCCACCCGTCGCGCGTCGCACACGTCAGCACGCACGCGCACGCGGCGCAGCAGGGGCGATCCAAGCCCCAGAGTGCCGCCGGAAAAGCAGAGGGTGCTGCGCTGCCGCACAACCGTTCGGTCGCTGCGCTGCCGCCGTTGAGCGAGGGCGCCGCCGCCACGTCGCCGCCTCTCCCACAGCGCGGGCAAACCTTGCGACCGTCCACCCTCCACCGCTGTGGAGCCGTGTGGAACGCTGCCACCCAGGCGCGCTCACCGGTTGGGCGGCTTGTCCTCATCGTCCTCGTCGTCGTGCTGCAAGCCCTCGTCCAAGCCCTCGCCGCCCTTGGCGGCCGGCGGCGGCGCCGTCCAGTCCACGCGCCGCAGCATCAGCTTGGCGTAGCGCTTGGTGGACTGCACGCATGCGTGCATGCGGCATGAGGGCTCAGGCGAGCGTTCTGCACGCGCCGCAGCGTCCGTGGCATGTGACTGGGCCCACGCACCTTGTTGCAGCCCTCCACCACCACGACGCTGAAGGTGGGCGTGATGAGCAGCACGCCTGGCGCACGCAGCAGCGACGACGCAGGCCATAGCGGGGGCGAGGGGCAGACGCCGTCAGGATTGAGCGCGGGGCAGCACAGGCACGCCCTGCGCCCTGCCAAACGCTACGGCCTCTTGACCCACCACTAGCAGGCGATTCCGTGCGCGAGCGCAAGCCATGGCGAGCCCTAAGCCAAAGCCCTCACTCACCCGACATGTGGTTCTCCTTGGCGTTGATCTCCACCTTGTACCGGTTCTGGGGGTTGTCCAACCGCTCGATCCGGTACACGCTCGTGATGACCTCGACCCCTGCGTACACGCGCGCGAATCGTGGATTAATGCGAGTGCGTGAGTTTTTGGCTTCAGGGCCAGGGCTCCTCCCTCACAAAGCGCGGCTGCGAGCAGGCCACCCGGCACGGTGCCGCACGCACACCCACACGCACCAAAAGCCTCACGACCGCTTGTGCAGTCATGCAACGCCACACGCACCCACCCAGCCACCCACACCGCTCACACACGTCACACCTCACGCACCCGTGTCGTCAAACATCTTGCGCAGCTTCTTGTCGCGCCGCTCGGCCGGCGTGAGCGCGCGCGCCAGGTTGCGGTCCTCGTGCGCCTGCTGCCGCTCGGCCATCTGCCGCCGCGTCTCCATCTCAATCGCCGTCGGGTCCAGCACCGCCTGTGCAGCCAGTGAACGCAACAAAAAGGGCAGGAAAGGGAGGTCGAAACGGAAAGCGAAGGCCAGGCAGGACGGGGGCCAGGCCAGCACTGCCTGTGCAGAAATGGCTGCGTCTGGTGATACAGGCCCTTGTGAGCAGTGTGGAGAGGCGCAGGGCAGACGGGGCGAGCGAGGGATCGCACGCCTGGGCGCGGCCCGCAATGCGCTGCGTGCGCACCTGCTCCCCCAGAGCGGAGGGGGCGAGCGAGGCAGCACACGTGTGAGGGCAGCCCGCAAGCAAGCGCACCTGCTCCCCCAGCACGCGGTAAAGGTTGGAGATCTTGACCTTTGGCTTGGGAGGCTCGAGCAAGCCCTGCCTGCGCGCGCAGCGCCGACGAAAGACATGAGCGCGGGCTGCGTCGACGGCGCGCGCCAGGCGGCCGCGCCGAGGGGCGCGCAGGCGGCGGCGGCGCACGCCACACGCCTGTGCAAGCGTGCGCCGCGCGCAGCACTTTGCAGCTACAGTATGCCCTGCGAACACCTCAAGTCCATTCCCTCCGCATACCGGATGAGGTCCTGCTTCTCCTTCTCACGCGCCAGCCGCCGCTGCGTCCGCAGCTTCTTGACCTCGCGCGCCGTCAGCTTGAGCGGCTGCGGCGGCGGGGGCGGCGCCTCGGCCGGGGGCTGGATCGGCACCGGGTGCTCCACGTACAGCGTGATCTGCATGCACGCGCAGGCCAGGGCTTTAGGGCTTAGGGTCTGTGCGTGCTCGGGCACCCATGTGAAGGAGCAGCCGGGTCCCTTCCTTTGTCCGCGGGACGAGGCGCAGGAAACACCAGGTGCCCCTCAGCAGGGGACGCCCCACGGGCGCCAAGGGCGTGTCACAACTCTGACACCTCTGCACACCTCTCTCTGCACGCCTCAGAGACCTCGGACACCTTGGCGGGGCTGGAGCTCAGCAACCAGTGCGCGCCCTTCCGCTCACCTTTCTGTCGTTGAGCTGGATGGGCTCCTGCTCATGTCCTCCCTGACGCGCCGTGCCCCAGACACCACACCTTTCTGTCGTTGAGCTGGATGGGCTCCTGCACGTCCTCTGGCACGTCCTGCTCGTAGCTGCCAAAGGCCAGCAGGCCCTTGTCCCACCACTCGACCGCAGGCACCTCCTCGTCCGGCTCCTCTGGCTCCTGCGGGCCACAGGCGTATGCGTCGGTGAGTGAACGAAGACCCAGCAGCACAGGAGGCACCCACACTGCGGCGCTCCAGAAACCGCCTGCGCACGCGCCGCTAGCCCCGCCCACAGGGCGCACAGCGGCGCCGCCGCCGCCGCCCCGCCGCGCGCACCTCTGTGGCCGGCGTGCCCTCTCTTGACATGCTGGCGTCGCCGCTCTGCGGCGGCCCCTGCGCAACGGAGGGTGCGGGGGGACAGGGCACGAGCGACGCAATCGCGGCGCCTGGTGTGGCTTTCACTAGCGAAGGTGCTCAGGGCACGGCGCGACCAGGCCCGCGCGACGCACAGCCCACTGAACGGCAGCGGATCCTGATCAATGCTGACCCGGCATCTGCGGGACGCGCTGCGCCTCGCCCCCTCCAGCACAAAGGGGGCGCGTACCGTGTCCTGCCCGGCGCCCAGCGGGCCGATAGTCAGGCGGCTAACCCTGACCGAAACCCTAAGCGGCGCGCACCTGGTCCTGCCCGGCGCCCAGCGGGCCGATGGGCAGCTTGGGCAGCGGCGGCAGCGACCCGAGGGGCGGCTTGGCGTCCTTGCCGAACCGCGACTGGAGCCTGCAAAAAAGAGAGACTTCCACACACACCTGATTTCAGCGTCTGCTTTCCCCCCCAATCCGAAGGCACCGGCCCCCGCCCGCCCTCCACCCGCGAGGCGCACCTAAAGGCGTCTGCCTGCCGCTGCAGCTCGCCCTCCTCCACGAACTCAAAGGTGGCGCGCGCGCGCCGGTTCATCTTCTTGAGCCCCCGAGCCCCCATGCGGGGGTCAAAGAACTGCGCGGCGTCCACGCCCTCCTCCTCCAGCGGCGGAGCCGGCGCCGCCTGCGCCTGCGCCGCCAAAAGCGAGCTCGGCGCTGCGGCCGCGCGCGCACGACGCAGAACGACACGCCACGGAGAGGGAGCAAGGTGGGTGTGAGGTGGCCGGCGCCGCGCGCAGCGAGGATTGGCTGCGCTGCCCGCGGCCCAACGACGCAGCGCTGCCCGCAAGAGCGCTGCGGCGCGACGGAAAACGGCCTGGCGGAGCGCGGAGGCCGCCCAGCCTGTGCGGTGCGGCAGAGGGCGGGATGCGTCTCCGTGCTCACCTGATGGCGTGGGCAGGGCTTGGTTGACTCGTAGCGTGGGCACGTGCTGTACAGGCGTAGGCATGCACACAGCGTGCAGGTGGGATGAGTCTCGCGCCCCGCGGAGCCTCCCGCCACACCTCCGCTCGGCCCGCCCTCCTTTCGCTCCCTCCAGCGACGCCCCGCCCAGTGCGCAAGTGAGCCGCTGCATCCGCCGCTTAGCCTCACACGACCCTGCCCGCTGCCTGCCTGCCTTCCTGCCATCACTTGCTACAACATGCGACACGCTGCGACACGCTGTCCAGGAGCGACCTCCAGGTCGCCAGCTCATGATCAGCCCTGCCCGTTCTCCCACCCCCCTCACCCACCCCAGTGAACAAACGACGACGCACCTGCGCCCGCGTGGCCACCAGGTTGCCGAACTCGTCCACCTCCCTGCCCTGCGCGTCCAGCCGCAGAGGAGCCGCCTTGAAGCTAGGCAGCGCCGGCGCCGCCGCGGCGGCGGCGGCCACGGCCGGAGGCGGCGTGACCGTCACGCCGAAGCGCGCCGCCAGCTCCGCTGCCTTGGCCGCCGCCGCAGACGCCAGCTGCTGCGCGGCTGGCCCCGGTGCGCCCCCTGCGCGGCCCCGCAGGCGGCACACGATTCGCGCTTGCACTTGAGGACGTGAGGCCAGTGACGGTCATGCTGTGCTCCCACGCCCAGATGCACTCTGTGACGCGCACCTGCAGCTACGGGCGCTGGTGCCGCCGCAGGTTTCTGGAGCTGCGCACAATGCGCCAGGGCAGCAGCACCACCACAGAGCGCAAAGTTGGCTGATGCGCAGCGTGTCGCTATCAGATGCATGGCACGCTGCACGCGTGAGAGGTCCACAGTGGTCTGCGCGCACGATCTCAATCTCGCGCTTTGCGACTGCCCTCCCCCCCGCAACAACAGCAGCAGAAGGCCGCGCGCAGGCGTGGTTCACCTGAGGTAGGTTCTTGAGCTTTTCCCGCAGCTGCTTCTGCAGCTCGAGCGCCTTCTTGGCCTTCTCCAGCGCCTCCAGCGAGAGCTTGCCCGCCGCAGGCCCGTCCAGCTTGGGCCGCTTGCTAGCTGCCGCAGCAGCAGCCGCTCCATTCGTGGCGCCTTCCACCGCCGCGCCGCCTCCCTGCTGCTCACCGCCATCCTGCCCCTCGAGCGGCCGCTTCTCCACCGGCATCGCTGACCTCGGTGGAGGAGAGCTGCTAGTGCTACTGGCCTTGTGCTGGCTGGCCCATCCTGCTGCAGATAGAGATCTCTCGTCCTGGAGGCTGTGCTGGGAGCCCGTGGGCACGACACGCATGAGGACGTTGCCCCACGGGGACGCGTGTGTCGTCGGAGGCAACGAGTTGCAGCAGACATCAGAGCAGTTGTCAACAGGTCAGATGTGTGCGCCAGTGCAGCGGTGCAGGCGCGCGCGCGTGCGCAGGGAGTTCGGGGGGCCGGGGGAGGGGCAAGAATCGTCGTATGTACGCCGCCTGGACGCCGCCTGGACCAGGATGAATCGTAGGTGCTCAAAGCAAATCTTGGGGGGTGGTGCCACACAATCGTGGGGTGGTCACCCAATCCTGCGTTGGGAGCCGCAATGGCGGGAGAGCAGGGCCGGCAAAAGCGCGCGCGGCCAGGCCAACAACAAGCGTGCGAAGTGCGCACGCTGTGAAACTGGGGAGAGGGGGCAAAATCAACCTGCGGAGGGGCGCAGTGGCCCACGGAACGAGCAATCGCCGCTCTCTGCAATGGTGTCGTAGCCGATCTACACTAGAAATGTCGTCGTTGCCAATCGGCAAAGGAGGCGCCACCTGTGGCGGGCGTAGCGCTCAGTGCTGCTGCTGCTGCTGCTGCTGCTGGGGCTGGTCGGCCGAGCCGTCCAGCACAGCCGCCACGGCGTGCTCCACCGCGTCGGCCGCCCGCGCCACGCGCTCAACCATCTTGCGGCCAATCAGCCGTGAGATCCACCCAGGCTGCGTCGTGTCAATGCCGCTCGTGCTGCCGCCGCCGCTGGGCGTGGGCGTGGGCGTGGGCGTGGGCGTGGGCGTCGGCGTGGGCGTGGGGTCCCACGTCATGGGGGGAGGCGGCGAGGGCGAGCGCGCCGGCGGGGGCGAGGGCGAGGGCGTCACCACGACGGGGTTGACGGGGTCGTACGTGGGGGGCGGCGGAGGCGGGCGGCGGGGCGGGGGCGGCGGGGGGCGGGGCGGTGGCGGGGACGGCGACGGCGTCGGCGTCACGACGGGCGCGGCGCTGCTGCCGCTGCTGCTGAAGCCGGGCACCATGGTGTCATAGGTGTAGTCGGCAATGTCAGGCAGCGTGTTGAAGAGGACGTCGTAGTGGCTGTAGCCAGAGCCGGAGAAGGCGCGGCCGGGGAAGATGTCGGTGAAGGGGAAGTTCGACGACACCGTGTCGTA
>VFQP010002957.1_pt1 | contig 18088 bp, 16 predicted proteins | sample 3512351 | NCBI WGS metagenome assembly VFQP01 (sample SAMN10412372, study PRJNA504923) | tailings metagenome | isolation source: Relicate 1 Philex TSF1 revegetated site | place: Philippines: Tuba, Benguet | collected 2017-08-29
ACAGCAGCTGTACCGGCTGTGGATTGGCGATCTTTACCTTCTCCTGAGGTGTGAGCTCGTGCAGCGTGTTGTCGACATAGAAGCTCGCGCAGCCCGGCAGCATCATCAGCATCACGGCTGCGGCCAGCGCACGGGCGTGTCGGGTCGAGCCCTCAAGAAATTCGATCATGCCTTCCCCCTGCCGACTGCGATTGGCGAAAAGGCAAGCTTAGAGCGGTGGTGAGCCACCGCCTAGAGCAAATGGTTTCAGGTGCAATCAGCCGGTGGGAAGTGCCCGAGCGGGATCTCTCGCCGCAAACAGCTAGTCGCCGTAAACGTCTTTGCGACGGTATACGAAATCGTCCTTGCCCTGGATCGGCTGGTTCTCGCGCGCAACGGCGGAATAGTTCTGCGCCGCCGGAGGCTCGATCCGCTGCCAGTCCGTGGTGCCGGTGCGACGGGCGATCTTCCACACGCCGTTCCGTTTCTCCATGCGGTCCATGTAGCGGCCGGCGACGAACCAGTCCATCTCGGTATCCCAGGCGTTCGGCCCGGCCTTCGGATCGCCCTTGGCGCGCATGCGGTGATAGGCGGTGAAATAGGCCTCGGTATAGGCCACGGTGCCGCCCGGCTGAATCTCGACGAAAATATTGCCCAGCTGATGGTGGGTTCGGGTCATCCGTGACAGCGTCTGCAACGCATAGCCGACGAAATCGCCCGGCTGGCCGTCCTTGCCCTTGGCGGTCGGATCACTGCTCGGACCCTTGAAGCCGTGATTGTGCTGGCTGTTCGGGTGGAACACGCTGCGCAGCATGTTCTCGTCGAGCCGGTCGATCGCGCGGCAATATGTCATCATCACCTCGGCGATGGCCTGCTTGTCGAGCATCTCCTGCACCGCCTGCGGGCTGGGGCCAGGCGTGTCCTCGGCGCGTGCCGGTGCGGCAAATGTCAAGACGACGGCCATCATGGCCATCAGCGATAGGCGCAGCATCGGTTTCCTCCCCGTTTTACATGTCCCCGCGCCACACTGGCGCAATCCGCGGCTGGGGACCAGCCATGTTGACACCGCCACGGGGCCGGCGTCAGATCGGGGCATGACCAAGATCGTCAATCTCAGGCTCGTCCGAAAAGCGAAGGCGCGCGGCGAAGCGGCGGAGAAGGCGGCCGCCAATCGCGTGCTGCATGGCCGCACCAAGGCGCGCAAGCTGGCCGACGCTGCCGAAAAGGCGCGGCTGGAGAAGCTGCTCGACGGCGTGCGGCGCGACGACTGACGCTTCGCGACACCTGCGGCGCTCGCCCGGAATGTTCAATTGGACGAACCGTTTGCTTGCCGGTACAACCGTCGGGTTGTCGCGGGCGCGAGGGGGCAAGACGCGTGCGGATTCGGAACGTCATCATGGGGGCGGTCGCGCTGTGCGCGGCCCTGCTCGCTGGCTGCAGTGAAGAACGACCGGCCATCGAGAAGGTCGACGACGCCAAGCACGCCCGCATCGGCGTGATGACCGGCTCGACCGGCGAGGTTTTCGCCAAGAAGACCTTCCCCGAGGCCGACATCAAGAGCTTCGACGACATCATGGATGCCGTCGCCGCGGTCAAGTCGGGCCAGATCGACGCGATCGTCACGGCGATCTCGACCGCGATCCAGGTGGGCAAGACCAACCGCGAGTTCCGCTACCTTCCCGAACGGCTCACCAACGAGAACACCGCCGCGGCGATCCGCAAGGGCGACGACAAGCTGCTCGCCGACGTCAACCGCATCATCACCGACCTGCGCAACGAAGGCCGTCTCGACGAGATGAACAAGCGCTGGTTCAAGGACGACCTCAGCCCCTACAACGAGCCCGATATCCCGGTGCCGACGACCGGCGAGCCGCTGCGCATCGGCGTTGCGGCGACGCGCGAGCCGGTGAGCTTCGTCGATAAGGACGGCCGCTTCACCGGCTATGACGGCGAGCTGGCGCGGCTGATCGCCCAGCGCCTCAACCGGCCGCTCGAATTTCACGACATGAAGTTCATGGCGCTGATCCCGTCGCTGGCATCGGGCAAGATCGACATGATCGTCACCGGCATGACCGCCACCGACGAACGGCGCAAATCGGTGAACTTCACCCAGTCCTATTTCGCCAACGCCCAGGTGCTGCTGACGCGCAAATCCGGCGGCGCGCAGGCCGGCGCCGCGACCGGCGGGCTGGAGCTCCGCTCGCTCGATGACCTCGGCGACAAGCGCCTCGGCGTGATGATGGGCACGGTCTACGACGGCTACGCGCAGGAGAAATGGCCCAAGGCCAACATCCAGCACTACCAGTCCTTTCCCGACGTGGTGCTGGCGCTGAGCACCAACAAGGTCGACGGCATCCTCTATGACGCCGAGCCCCTGCGCGAAATCCTGCGCGAGCGCCCCGAGCTCACCCGGTTCGGCCCGCCGCTGTTCACGCTGCCGATGGGTGTCGGCTTCCGCAAGGGCAGCCCGCTGCGCGGCGATTTCGACGCCTTCCTGACCCAGATCCGCAGCAACGGTGTCTATGACGACATGACCGTCCGCTGGATCGACCACCGGGAATGGACCATGCCCGACGTCGACGCGCCCGCGCCGACGGGCAAGATCGTCCTCGGCACGACCGGCGGCAGCATGCCGTTCTCGGGCGTGCAGGACGGCAAGATGATCGGCTTCGATATCGAGCTTGCCCGCCGCTTCGCGGCCCAGCAGGGCAAGGCGCTGGAGATCGCCGACATGGAGTTCGGTGCCCTGATCGCCGCTGTCGCCGCCGGCAAGGTCGACATGATCGCCGCCTCCATCTACATCACCGACGAGCGCAGCAAGCAGATCGATTTCTCCAATCCCTATTTCTCGATGGAAAGCTGGGCGGCCGTGCGCAAGGCCGATGTCGCCGGCGTCGCGGGCGATGGCGCGGAGCCCGAGCGCTCGTTCTTCCAGCGCACCGCCGACAGCTTCCAGGCCAACATCATCCACGAGAAGCGCTACCTGCTGCTGTGGGACGGCCTCAAGGTCACGGTGCTGATCTCGGTGCTGGCGACCCTGTTCGGCACTCTGCTCGGCGGTCTCATCTGCTACGCCCGCATGTCGCGCAGCGCGGTGCTGTCGATGCCGGCCAAGGTGTATATCTCGCTGCTCCGCGGCATCCCGGTGCTGGTGCTGCTGATGCTGATCTACTATGTGGCGTTCGCCTCGGTGAACATCAGCCCGATCATCGTCGCGGTGATCGCCTTCGGGATGAATTTCGCCGCCTATGGCGCCGAGATCTATCGCAGCGGCATCGAGGGCGTCGACCGCGGCCAGTCCGAGGCCGGCGTCGCCATGGGCTTCACCAAGGTCCAGGCGTTCTCCTACATCGTGCTGCCGCAGACCGTCCGGCGCATCCTGCCGGTCTACAAGGGCGAGGTGATCTCGATGGTGAAGATGACCTCGATCGTCGGCTATATCGCGGTGCAGGACCTGACCAAGGCCAGCGACATCATCCGCAGCCGGACGTTCGACGCGTTCTTCCCGCTGATCATGGTGGCGATCCTGTACTTCCTGATCTCGTGGGTGCTGATCCAGTCGCTCGGCTACCTCGAGCGAAAGACCGATCCCAAATACACGCGCCGCAAGGCAGGTCCCGCATGATCCGGGTCGAACATCTGTCGAAGCGCTTCGGCGCGCTCACCGTCCTTGCCGACATCAGCGTCGAGATCGCCAAGGGCGAGGTGGTCTCGATCATCGGCCCGTCGGGCACCGGCAAGAGCACGTTCCTGCGCTGCCTCAACCTGCTGGACCAGCCCAGCGGCGGCGCGATCTGGATCGACGGCGTCGACATCCTGTCGCCCAAGGCCGACGTGGCCAGGGTGCGCCAGAAAATGAACATGGTGTTCCAGTCGTTCAACCTGTTCGCGCATCTCTCGGTGCTCGACAATCTGACGCTGGCGCCGATCAAGCTGAAGGGCGAGAGCCGCGAGACGGCCGAGGCGCACGCCATGGAGCTGCTGCGCCTCGTTGGTCTGGGCGAGAAGGCATTCGCCTTTCCCGACGAGCTGTCGGGCGGCCAGAAGCAGCGTGTCGCCATCGCGCGCTGCCTCGCCATGCGGCCCGAGGTGATCCTGTTCGACGAGCCGACCTCGGCGCTCGATCCCACCATGGTCTCCGAGGTGCTGTCGGTGATCCGGCGGCTGGCGAAGGAGGGCATGACCATGGTCATCGTCACCCACGAGATGGACTTCGCCCGCGACGTGTCGAACCGGGTGTTCTACATGGACGAGGGACTGATCTACGAGCAGGGTCCGCCGTCGCAGATCTTCGACAATCCGCTGCGCGAGAAGACCTCGGCATTCATCAATCGCGTGCGGTCCTACCGGGCCCATGTCGCCTCGCCGGATTTCGACCTCTACGCCCTCAACGCCGAGATCGAGGCGTTCTGCGAGAAGCACATCGTGCCGCGCGAGGCGCGGGGCAATCTGATGCTGGTGGTCGAGGAAGTGCTTCAGCTGCACAAGCCGTGGCTGGCGAAAGGCAGCCTCGATCTCACCGTGTCCTATTCGGAAAAGACCGGCGAGCTGGAACTGGACTGCGAGTGCAGCGGCGACGCCGGCAACCAGCTCCAGCCCGACGAGGGCGAGGACGGGCTGGAGGCGATGATCATCCAGGCACAGTGCGAGCGGATCGATTACCGCCTGGTCGACGGCCGCAGCCGGCTGGAGTTCATCGTCAAGCGGGACTGATCGTCTCGCCCGCCATCCGCTTTTCCCAGTTGCGGTGGAACAGCTGGTTCAGCACCTCGTTCCGCCCCAGATGCAGCGGCGCGGCGTGCCGCGCGGATGCCGACGCCTGCACGCTGTTGCCCGCGGGCATGTCCTCGTTGATCACCGCGTCGAGCAGGATCTTGTAGTTCTTGTCGATGATCGCCCGGCGCTCGTCGCTGTCGATCGGGCGCGGTGTCAGGAAGCGCAGATGGGCGCGGCATTTTTCCGGCCCGTCCGGGTGCTGGTAGATCGTCCAGAATTCGGTGTGGTGCGGGTGCATCACCAGCGTCGTCACCGGCGCGATATGGGCGGCGAAGATGGCGTAGCGCGTCATCTCCGCGCCGCCGGGTGCCTGGTCGATGATCTCGTCGATGCGCTTGCGCGGACTGGCCCACAGCGCATGTTCGGCCATGAACTCGACCGCCAGGATGTTGTGATAGAAGTAGGGCGAGATGGTCGCTCCGTGCAGGAACTTGACGTGGTAGCCGTCGAGCAGCCCGTCGAGCATGATCTTCCAGTTCTGCGGGAACTCCAGCACCTCGCCCTTGAAGAACCGGTAGCCGTCAAAGCCGCACTCGGACAGGGCGCGGTCCATGTCCGGGCCCAGATGGGCGGCGACGTCGATGATGCCGGCCGGGTCCTCGAGCACCCATATGAAACCATGTCGCTCCTCGGCGGGCAGGGCGATCAGGCCAAGCTCTGGATTGGGCTCGGCGCCGAAGCTGTCGTCGAAGCTGATCGACTTGAGCGAGCCGTCATTGCCATAGGTCCAGGCGTGGTACTTGCAGGTGAACCGCCGTGCCTTGCCGCGCTCCTTCTCGACCAGCACCGTGCCGCGATGGCGGCAGATGTTCAGGAAGGCGCCGATGCCGCCATTCGCCTGGCGGGTCAGCAACACGCTGGCGCCGTTCATGGCGACGGTGACAAAGTCGCCCGGCTCGGGCAGTTCCGAGGCATGGGCCACCATCAGCGGCGCGGCCTCGAAAATGCGCTCGGTCTCGCGGGAAGCGATGGCCGGATCGGCATAGATGCCCGGATCGAAAGCAATGACACCGTCGGCCATGTCGGTGGTGCCGGCCTTGATATGCTCGATCAGCCGCCGGGCGAAGGAAGCGTTCCGTTCCGGGCTCAGTTTCATGACCGGTCCATGGATTGTATCGGATCACGGACATGATTTTACAATTTATGAATTTTGTCAATTATCAGCGGCGCGGGCCGTACGGCTTGACCGCCGTGGCGTTCTCCCGCTTCAGGGCTTCGGCCAGTCCAGAACCGCCCGCACGGTCCCGCCCATGATCCAGCGCTTCTCCTCGGCGCTGAGGTCGGGGTTGTCGCGGATGTAGTGAACAAGTTCGCCCCAGGTCTCCCCGGTCTGGTTGCCGCCATGGTCGCTGGCCCACATGATGCGGTTCGCGCCGAACGCGGCGATGGCGCGCCGAAGGATGGGGCGGAGACCCTCGGACGGATAGTCGCGAATGCCGAACATGCCTTGGGCGTGGCTCCATTTGAGCGCTACATTGGGCCATGCGGCCAGCCTTAGGACCTCGTCGAAGTAGCCGGCGTCCCGCTCAGCCTGTTTCTGGTCCGGGGTCGCGGCGTCGAGGAAGCTGATGTTGTCCTCCATCGGCATGCCGCAATGATCGACGACGAACCGCAGCCCCGGGAATCTCTCCAGGTAGCGCGGCATCAGCTCCACATGGCCGGCGATGAACAGGAACACGGGCAGGCCGATCCGCTCGGCCAGGGCGAAGATGGGATCGTAGGCGCCGGCGGCGAACGCCTCCAGTTCGGTTGCCGTCAGTGCCGGCAGCATGCGAATGGCGCGGCAGTGCGGCGCGTCCTTCGCCATCCGCACCACGCTTTCCACTTCCGGGTCGAGGCGGTCGACGCGCAGCACATGGGCGAAACGCGTCGGATGCATCCATGCGGCCAACTCGGCGGTCGGGCTGGTCACCCGGTACGCACCGTTGGGCAGCGTGTAGCCCGGCCCCCAATTGTCGAGGCCCCAGAACTCGTCGGCGAGGACGGCCGAGATGCCGAGTGCGTCCATGGCAGCTATGGTCTCGGCGATGCCGCCGGGTCCGAAATGGATCTGGCTGTCGACGATTTCCATTATCGTCCCAGCAGCCTCCTGACCACGGCGAAGGATGGATCGTCGTCGCTCCGCTTGCCGAGCGCCTGCGACGGACTGCGCGACAGGCCGCCATCGGTGTAAGGGAGGTCCTGGATAAAGTCGTAGAGGCCGGTGCGGAAAGCGATGCGCCATCCCGGCCCGCGCTTCTCGAATCGGTCGATGTAGCGGCCGCCGACGATGGACACGTAGCGCTCGCCGGGCCGCGCGTAATAGAGCCCGTTGGTATTGAGGCCGGGCGGATAATCCTCGGGCACCACGTGATAGCCGTTGAGATAGGTCTCGACCCTCGCGGTATCGCCATCGAACTCGATCAGAATGTTCGAGACCATGTGATGGCATGGCCCGAGCGGGTCGACGATGGCGCGCGCTGCCTTGACGAAATCGCGCCAGTCGCCGCCGATGTCGCCGAAGCCGTAGCGGGCATCGTCGTGGAACACATGGTCCATCAGTTCCCACCGGCGTCGGTCGAGCGCGTGGCAATAGAGGTTGATCACCCTTGTGATGTCGGATTCGGCTTCGAGGCGCGCGAGCGTTTCCATGGGATCACCAGGGGTGCACGTCGCCGGTCCACTTCAGCCATTTGCCATTCTCCGCAGGCGTCAGCGACAGGATCAGCGCCATCACGTCGCGCGCGGCATCGGGCGGATCGAGATCGGCGACCGGCCCGGCCATCTCGGTGCGGATCCAGCCCGGATGCACCAGCGTGACCGTGACGCCCTGGTCCTTCAGCTCCTGGGCGAGGCCGGTCATCAGCCGGTTGAGCCCCGCCTTGGCGCTGGCATAGGAATAGCCGATGACGTGATCGTAGGCGGCCGCCGCGGTCTGGCTGGTCATGGTGGTGATGGTCTTGCGGCCGCTCGCCAGCACGTTTGGCAGGAACGCCTGGCAGACCCGGAACGGGCCCATGGCCATGATGTTGAACTCATGGGCCCAGTTCTCGTAGTCCATGTTCTGGAAGGTCTGGGTGTCGAGCCCGCCCCAGACGCCGGCGTTGTTGATCAGGATGTCGATGGGCTTGCCGGCCAGTTCCCGGGCGCACTGCGTCACCGAGGCGCCGTCGCCCACATCCATCCGGTGAACGGTGATCGCGCCGCCCGACGCGGCCGCGACCTCATTCAGCTTGCCTGCGGTCTCGGGATTTCGCGTGGTGGCGTAAACCCGGTGGCCTGCCTCTCCGAATTGCCGCGCCAGTTCATAGCCGAGGCCGCGGGCCGCGCCGGTGATCAGAATGTCCATGTGGTCTCCCCAAACGGCCGGTTCACCGGTCCAGATATTTCTCCAGCGTCCGGTGCATGTGACGGATGCGGATTTCCTGATAGTTGGCCAGCGTCGCTCCCCTGCGTCCGCTGGTCATGGCGCCTTCCTGCGCCGCTTCCATGTTGCCGGTGTCCTGATCGTAGATGTGGCCGATATACGGATCCATCCCCGGCACCGCGGTGTAGCTCTCTTCCGCCTTGATCCGAACCGGCGTCGCGGTTTCCCAAGGCTCTCCATCGGCTGGGCGCGGCTTCAGGATGACGAGGTCGAACAGCGTGCGGTCGTGCCGCATCCCCAGCGGCCTGAACCGGTAGACGATCGGGAACGACACCCCCGAGAAGAACTGCTGGTTCGGGAATACGAAATAGGCGATGGAATCGACGATCTCGCTGTCGCAGACGCCCGACAGGTCGGCGCCGCCCTGGGCGGCCACCATGTCGCGGTAATATTGCGCCATCACCCTGCGCGCGGTGCCGCCCTCGGGCACCAGCAGCTTGTCCTCGACGTCCGAGCGGTCGCCGATCAGGAAGCAGTCGAGGATTTCCTGCTCGGTGATCGGCTCCTTCAGGAACACGCTGGGCGAGCCTGCGACGTTGATCAGCCGGTTCACATGATCGCCGTAGAAATCGTACTGGGTGTTGGCGTCGCCGCTCGCCCGCATCAACTGGCTGTGGGTCTCCATCACATGATAGGCCTCGAGAAACGCCTCCGAGGCGATTTTCCAGTTGCAGTCGAGCTCCTTCTGAACGTGCATGGCGACGTAGCGGTTCTCGAAGACGGCGCTGCTCACATGCTCGGGCAGCGGCGCCATGTAGTCGCGCAGCGGCGGCGCGTCCGGGTCGAGGTTCACGAAGACGAACCCGCCCCAGGTGTCGACCCGCACCGGCCCGAGCGCATAATCGGCCGCGTTCACATGGGGGAAGTCCCACTCGCAGGGCAGCGAGGCGAGGTTGCCGTCTAGGTCCCAGGTCCAGCCGTGATAGGGGCAGCGGATCTGGCTGCCGCTGCCTTCGCTGTTCGCCGGTTTCAGCTTGGTGCCGCGATGGGTACAGGCATTGCGGAACGCCTTGATGGCGCCGCTCCCGGTGCGCTGCACGATCACCGAATAGGGGCCGAAATCATAGACGATGTAGTCGCCCTGCTCGGGGATGTGTTCCTCGCGGCACGCCCATTGCCATACCCTGGGCCACAGAAGCTGGAGTTCCCTTTGGAAGTAGTCGGGCGAGGTGTAGCGCTCGAAGGGAATATCCTCGTCGCCGAGGAAGGCGTAGGATTCGGCGGTGAGGTATCCGGGTGCCGTGCGGCTGTCCTGGCGCAGCAGTTCCTGAACGGAAACGCCAGGACAACGGGCCTCGCCCGGCTTGAGGTCGGTGATGCGGTTCATGTCTTCCGGTCTCCCCGAGTCCACAAGACGGTTTGTTATTAAACAGTCGTGTAATATAAGACTGGTTGTCAATCCCGATCGTCGAGCGGCCTTCCGGTGTCATCCCTCTGACCGGCCCGAGTTTTCGATCCTATCAGCCATTCCGGCCGGGAGGGCCGCGCAAATGCCGGTTCATTTACGGCCGGGAATAGGTGACAAGGATGCCGAGGCAACAAACGCTTGAGGAACAAGTCGCATGCCCATAGTGGTCGACCACGATGAACGGCGGCATTATATCGCCCGCGTCGTGGAACGCGTGATCGCCAAGCAGGGCATGGACGCCGTCACCATCCGCAACGTGGCGCGGGAGGCCGGCTTCCGGTCGACGCTGATCTCGCATTACTTCAAGGACAAGAAGGACATGCTGACCTTCACCCTGGACTCGATCCGGTCCAGGGCGCGCATCCGCGTCGACAAGGAATTCATGGACAAGCACGATCTGGCGACCTGCCTCGATACGCTGCTCGCCACCACCGAGGACGGGCTGTCGGATTGGCAGGCCTGGTTCGGATTCTGGGAGAAATCGACCTTCGATCCGGAATTGTCCGCGGTGCGCCTCGGTGTCGTCGAGGCGACCAACAACACCATTCGCCACCTCCTCGAAGGCGCGCGGGACCGGGGTGAGTTGCCGAAGACGCTGGACTGCGATTTCCATGCCCGCCGGCTGCAGATCGTCATGAACGGCCTCGCCGCCCATGTGGTGATGCAGCCCGAAGACTGGCCCGCCGAGGCGCAGCGCGCGCTGCTCAGGGTCGAGATCGAGTTCATGAAGGCCATGCCGAAGCCGCCCGCCGGCACCAAGCTGCCTGAATTCCACGTCCCCGCCTTCTCCTACAGCCGCTGACCTTCGCCGCCTTGGGACGGGCGAATGCGCGTTTTCGCGCCGGCTGTGTCGTTCGGCGTCGCCGAGCCTCCGCGTGCGACATCGTCGCCCGTCGCGGGTGCGCCTTGGGAGAAGAGAGCGGTTGAGTGCTTACTGAATCCGCCGCGGCCTGCAATAGTATCTGCCTGCCGGACGCCATGGTCCGGCGCGTCAGCGATTCCTGGGGAGGAACATGGACAAGATTGCCACCATCGCGGACCTGCGCGATGCAGCCCGCCGCAAGCTGCCGGCGCCCATCTTCGACTTCGTCGACGGCGCTGCCTTCAGCGAGGTGACCCTGCGTGCCAACGTGCAGGATTTCGAGAAGATCCGGTTCCGCCAGCGGGTGGTGAAGGATGTCTCGGTCCGGTCGCTGTCGACCGAGCTGCTCGGCCAGCCCTGCGCCATGCCGGCGGCGATCTCGCCCACGGGGCTCAGCGGCATGTTGTGGGGCGGCAATGGCGAGATCGCTGCCGCCCGCGCCGCCAAGCAGGCCGGCATCCCGTTCACCCTCGGCATGATGGCGGTCTCGACGCTCGAGGAAGTGACCGCTGCCGTCGGCCCGGTGTGGTTCCAGATGTGCATGCTGAAGGACCGCGGATTGGTGCAGGACTTCGTCGACCGTGCCAAGGCGGCCGGATCGCCGGTGCTGATCCTCACCGTCACCTGGGTGGTGTCGGGCCTGCAGAGCCGGATGACCCGCCACAATCTTGGATTGCCGCCGCGACTGACGCCCAGCTTCATCGCCAAACTCTCGATGCGGCCCATGTGGGCGTGGCGCACGCTGATGGGGAAGAAGATCGCCTTCCACAACTTCATCGGCCGCATGAAGGAAGAGGCGACCATCCCGGCCGTCGTCGGCCAGCTGGATTCCTCGGTGACCTGGAAGGACATCGAGTGGCTGCGCTCGATCTGGCCGGGCAAGCTGGTGATCAAGGGCGTCTGCGACCGCGAGGATGCGCGGCTCGCCATGGAGGCCGGCGCGGATGGGGTCAGCGTCTCCAACCATGGCGGCAACCATCTAGACAGCTCGGCCTCGACGATCTCCATGCTGCCCGACGTGGTCGAGGGGGTCGATGGCCGCGGCGAGGTGCTGCTCGATGGCGGCGTGCGCTCGGGCCAGGACATCCTGAAGGCGATGGCGTTCGGCGCGAAGGGCGTGCTGCTCGGCCGCGCCCATCTTTACGGCCTGGGCGCCGCCGGCCAGAAGGGCGTGGCCAAGGCGCTCGACATCATCCGCTACGAGCTCGACGTGTCGATGGGCCTGACCGGCCTCACCGACGTTCGGCAGGCATCGCCGGAGATTTTGTTCAAGCCGCGCGAGTGAGGCCGCGCCGGCCTCCCAGGGCTTGCCCAGCGCCCAGTGCATCAACCGGACACGGACTCCTGAGTGTTCATCGGGGTCTTTTTTGCGCCCCGCGCCTGCCCGCCGGCATGGAGGGCGTGGCGCTGCGGTTCGTTCTTGGGCCTACCCGCCCGTGAGTGGCGGAGGATATTTTTATTGTACACGTGAACAATGAAGGCGATGCTGGGTCGCCGGCAACGAACGGCCGCCGCGGATCGGGGAGACAGCCATGGGCCAGCTCGATGGAAACCCGCTGAAGGACGATCTGGATCCCTGCCTGCGTGACGGGAAGCCGGCGTGATGGCGGCCACCGGCGCGGATCGGCTTTGCTGGCGGATCGGTGACGTCACGGTCACGCGGATCGTCGAATCGACCTTCGAGGGGCTGGAGGCGTTCCTGCCCGAGGCGACGCCGGATGCCGTGCGGCAATATGATTGGCTGCGGCCGTTTCTGACGCCTGACGGCGTGCTGAAATTCAGCATCCACGCGCTGGTGATCGAGACGCCGTCGCGGCGGATGATCGTCGATACCTGCGTCGGTAACGAGAAGCCGCGCGACGTGTTTCCGATCTGGCACATGCTGCAGACCGGCTTCCTCGACGACCTCGAAAAGGCAGGATTTGCGCGCGGCAGCATCGACACAGTGCTGTGCACCCATCTCCATCTGGATCATGTCGGCTGGAACACCATGCTGGTTGATGGTGCGTGGGTGCCGACCTTTCCCAACGCCCGCTACCTCATCGAGGCCAGCGAGTTCGCGTTCCTCGATACCGAGGGCGCCGACGCTGGCCAAGAGCAATGGGCCCGCGACATGAACGCCGCCGTCATGGCCGATTCCATCCGGCCCGTGGTGGCAGCCGGGTTGGTCGACCTCGTCTCGTCCGATCATGTGATCTGCGACGAAGTCCGGCTGGTACCGACGCCGGGCCACACGCCCGGCCATGTCAGCATCCGCATCGATTCAGCGGGCGAGAGCGCGCTGATCACCGGCGACTTCATCCATCATCCCTGCCAGCTCGCCCATCCGGAATGGTCGCTGACCTCGGATGTGGATCCGGCGCGCTCGGTCGAGACCCGGCGCGCCGTGTTCTCGGGGCTCGCCGGAACGCCGACCCTGGTCATCGGCACCCACTGGCCCGATCCGACCGCCGGCCGCGTGGGCCGCGAAGGCGGCGCCTATCGCCTCGACTACTAAAGGAACACCTGGATGCTGATCGCCACCGGGCGCCTCGAGACCGATCCGTCGCTGGTCGAGGATCTTCTTGCCGACCTGCGCTCGGGCATCGACCGTTCCCTGGCGGAGGACGGCTGCATCTTCTATTCGTTCGCCATGGAGGACGCGGCGGCAGGCCGGATCATCACCCTGCAGATCTGGCGCGACGAGGCAGCGCTGGCCGCCCATCTGTGCACGTCCGAACTGGGCGAGCTGATCGACCGATGGACTGGGCGGTACACGGTGCACACCAGGCTCTACGATGCCGAGAACGAGCGGCCGGTCGGCGCGTGGAACGACCCTGAACTGGGGCGCATGATCGCGGAAGCCCGCAGCCGGCGGTGAAACGGACCGGCGGCGCGGCGCTCGTAGCCTCCGTTTGCTGCGCAGGCCGGAGCGTCTATAATGGCGGTGCAGGAAGATCGGCAGCCATCGGGGGCGTTCCCGGGTTCCGATCGCCAAGGCAGGCCGCAACCACCGGGCACGGACGCAGCTTGCGGCATTTTTGATTGGAATGCGTGCGTTGAACGGGGCCGGGCGGTTCTCACGGTGGGAGTTGTGGGTCGCGGGTGCGTTGGTGATCATCACCGCCGCGCTCGTGGTCGGCGCGGGATTCTACGGCCAGAAGATCGAGGAACGCCGACTGCGCGACCTGGCTGTCACCGCCGCCGCGTCGCTCGATGCCGCCGAAGTCGCCGCCCTTGCCGCCGATACCGATTATGGCGGGTTCTCAGGTCAGCCTGAATTCACCCGCATCCGTGAGGTTCTCGCCAGGCTGCGGCGGTCTGTGCCCGATGCGCGCTTCATTTATCTGGTCGTCAAACCTGCCGGCGACTGGCGGTTCCTTGCTGACGCCGAACCGGTCGATTCCAAGGACTATTCTCCTCCTGGGCAGGTCTACACGGCACGCGCCGCCGGCTTCGAGACGGTCCTTCGAACCGGCGAGGCTTATGTCGAGCCCATGTCCCGCGACCAATGGGGCGTGTGGGTTTCGGGCGAGGCGCCGGTCAGGGATCCGGTGACGGGCCGGACGGTCGCCGTCCTCGGCATCGACATCGATGCGAGCCAGTGGATCGCGCATGTGTGGGGATATCGCTGGGCGGGTTTCGGCGTCGCGATGCTGGTCGTCGTCATCGCCGCCCTGTTCGCCTACAGCCGCCGCCGCCAGGAACGCGACCTCCGTGCCTTGGCGGCCGAGGAAGACCGGACGCGCACGATCATGCGCGCGGCCGCTGTGGGCCTCATCACCATCGACGCCGACGGCACCATCCGCTCCTTCAATCCCGAAGCCGAGCGCATCTTCGGCTATGGCGCGGCGGAGGCCGTGGGCCTCAACGTCTCGGCGCTGATGTCCGACGCCGAGAAAGGCGATCATGACGGGCACATCGCCCGCTATCTCGCCGAGGGCGGCGGCCGGATCGTCGGCAAGGGCGCGCGCGAAGTGAACGGCCGGCACAAGAACGGACGCACTTTCCCCATCGAGCTGGCGGTCGCCCGTATGTCGAGCGGCGGCCGGACCGCCTTCGTTGGCAGCATCCAGGACATTTCCGAACGCAAGGCGGTCGAGGAGAACCTCCGGCAGGCCCAGAAGATGGAAACCCTGGGCCAGCTGACCGGCGGCGTCGCGCACGACATCAACAACATGCTGATGTCGATGCAGCTCAACATGCAGGTGCTCGAGGACCGGGTCGCCGATGACCGTGAAGCGGCCGAATGCCTTGCCGCCGCGCTCGGCGCCCTGAAGCGCGGCGCCGAGCTGACCGACAGGCTACTCGCCTTCTCCCGCAAGCAGCCGTTGCAGCCCAAGGTCACCAACGTCAACGCGTTGGTGGGCGAGACCCTCCAGCTGCTGCAGCGGACCCTGCAGGCCTCGATCGGCGTGACGACCTCGCTGGGTGCGGGGACATGGTCGATCGAGGTGGACCCGAGCCAGCTCACCAACGCCATCGTCAACCTGGCGATCAATGCCCGCGACGCCATGCCGGACGGCGGCACGCTGAGCATCGAAACCTCCAACATCCAGTTCGACGACCAGGACGTGGTGCCGCTCGAGGGGCTGAAGCCCGGCGACTATGTGGTCATCGCCGTCGGCGATACCGGCACCGGCATGTCGCGCGCCGTGGCGGACCGGGCATTCGATCCGTTCTTCACCACCAAGCCGGTGGGCAAGGGCAGCGGTCTCGGCCTGTCCATGGTCTACGGCTTCGTCAAGCAGTCGGGCGGTCATGTGAGGATCTACAGCGAGGAAGGCATCGGCACGACGGTCCGCATGTTCTTCCCGCGCACCGGCGCCCAGGCGCTGGCGCAGGTCAAGCGTCCGGTCCAGCGCCCGGCCGGCGCCCGGGGCGAAACCATCCTGCTGGTCGAGGACGATGCCGACGTGCAGGCGAGCATTACCCGCATCCTCGGCAGCTTCGGCTACAAGGTACATGCGTCCTTCACCGGCCCCGACGCGCTGCGTCTGATCGATGACGGCCTCAAGCCCGACCTGATCCTCGCCGACGTGGTGCTGCCCGCCGGCATGAGCGGTCCGCAGGTGGCGAATGCGGTCGTCGAGCGCGTCCCGACCTGCAAGATCCTGTTCATGTCCGGCTACACCGACAACTATCTGATCCACGAGGGCAGGGTCGATCCCGGCATCGTGCTGCTGTCGAAGCCGTTCCCGCGCGAGACCGTCGCCGCCAAGATCCGCCAGATCCTCGACGCGCCGGCCGCCTGAGGGGATGCGCACCAACGGAACAAAGCCGTAGGATCGCGGGTTGCCTGACCCGGGGGACAACCTCCGGGAGACTTCAGATGACCCTTTTCCGTTATTCGATCCTTGCCGTCACGGTCGCCGCCGCCATCGGCACCGCTGGCTCCGCGAGTGCCGCCGACAACCCCGCGCAACGCGATCCGACGGCCCGCTACTGCACCAACGATCCTGATCTGGCCAGTGACCTCTATGAATACCTGCAGGATTGCCCGGCCGCTCAGGGGCTGCTTAATCGCGCCGGACAGTGGGAAGCCGTCGAGCGCGGCGCGGTCACCACGCCGGGCGCCGTCAATGATCCCGGCAGGCCGTCCGACGTGGGGCGGAGCGGCACCATGAAGACGCCCGATACGACCGGTCAGGGCTCGACTGTCCGTAAGCCGAATGCGCCCGGTGATCCGACCGGCACCGCGAAAACCACGCCGAGTGCACCGGGCGGTGCTCCGATGGGGACGCCGGGTGCCCCGGGCGGCGCGCCGATGGGCACGCCCAGCGCGCCTTCGGGCGGCGGTACGGCAAACTGATCCCGGCCCGCGGCGTCTGGCGAAGGTCAGTGCGCCCGCCGGTCCTCGCGGATCATGTCCGATGCCTTCTCGGCGATCATGATGACCGGGGAGTTGGTGTTGCCCGAGACGATGGTGGGCATGATCGATGCGTCGACCACGCGCAGGCCCTTCAGCCCGTGGATACGCAGGCGGCCGTCGACGACCGCATCCGGCCCTTCACCCATCTTCGCGGTGCCGACCGGGTGGAAGATGGTGGTCGAGATATCGCCGATCTTTCCCAGCAGGTCGGTGTCGGAGCTGACCTGAAGTCCAGGCAGCACTTCCTCCGGCTTGAAATGGGCGATGGCCTTCGCAGCCATTAGCTGCCGAGTCAGCTTGATCGATCGCAGCGCCACCTGCCGGTCGTTCTCGGCCGAGAGGTAATTGGGCCGTATCGCAGGCGCCTGCCTCGGATCGCCGGAACGGATGTGCACGGTGCCCCGGCTCTCGGGACGCAGGTTGCATACCGATGCCGTGACCGCGGGGAACTTGTGTAGCGGCTCGCCCAGCTTGTTCGTCGACAGCGGCTGGACGTGGTATTCGAGGTCGGGCGTCTCCAACCGCGGATCGCTGCGGGCGAAGATGCCGAGCTGGCTCGGCGCCATGGATAGCGGGCCCGACTGCGTCAGCAGGTATTGCAGACCAAGCTTGCCCTTGCCGAACAGGCTGCCGGCCAGCTGATTTAGGGTCACGGCGCCGGTGACCTTGTAGACGGTGCGGATCTGCAGATGGTCCTGCAAATTGCCACCGACGCCAGGCAGTTCGTGAGCAACCGGGATACCGAAGCCTCCCAGCACCTCAGCGTTGCCAATGCCCGAGAGTTCCAGGATCTTGGGCGAATTCACCGCTCCCGCCGACAGGATCACCTCGCCCTGCGCCCGGGCTTCCTTCAGCACGCCGTTCTGGCGGAACCGGACGCTGGTCACGGTCTTGCCGTCCAGCACCAGGCTTTCGGTCTCGGCGCCGGTGATGACCCGCAAATTGGGCCGGGCGCGCACTGGATCTAGGAACGCCTTGGCCGTGTGCCAGCGCACGCCGCGCTTCTGGTTCACCTCGAAATAGCCCGAGCCCTCGTTGGTGCCCTTGTTGAAATCGTCGGTGCGCGGAATGCCCACTTCCTCGGCGGCGTCGCGGAAGGCGTCGAGAATCGGCCACGAGATGCGCTGCTTTTCCACCCGCCATTCGCCGCCGCTGCCGTGCAGGTCGCTGGCGCCCTTGTGGTAGTCCTCGGACTTGCGGAAATACGGCAGCACGTCGTCCCAGCCCCAGCCCGTATTGCCTTGCTGGCGCCAGCCATCATAGTCGGCGGCCTGGCCGCGCATGTAGATCATGCCGTTGATCGACGAGCAGCCGCCCAGCACCTTGCCGCGCGGATAGTCCAGCGACCGGCCGTTGATGCCGGCGTCGGGCTCGGTCTTCATCAGCCAGTCGGTGCGCGGATTGCCCATGCAGAACAGATATCCGATGGGAATGTTCACCCAGTGGTAGTTGGCGTCTCCGCCCGCCTCCAGCAGCAGCACGCGCACCGCGCCGTCGGCCGACAGGCGATTGGCGAGCACGCAGCCCGCCGAGCCCGCGCCGACGATGATGTAGTCGTATGTGCCTTCGAGGGCGGCGGTCTGCTCCACCTTCGTCTCCTTCCGGTCCGACGGGCACAGTAGCGCCCTTCAGTTTGGACGGAAACCGCTCTAGTCTGCCTTCACGCGTGAATGATTCCGGAGGGGCCGGAGCGCGCGCCAGGGGAGAGCGAGAATGAGCGAATTCACCGCCGACGAGATCAAGGAACTCCGCAAGCTGCTGGCGATCGAGAAGATCCGCAAGGTCAAGAACATGTATTCCCACCTG
>VFQP010002958.1_pt1 | contig 18081 bp, 12 predicted proteins | sample 3512351 | NCBI WGS metagenome assembly VFQP01 (sample SAMN10412372, study PRJNA504923) | tailings metagenome | isolation source: Relicate 1 Philex TSF1 revegetated site | place: Philippines: Tuba, Benguet | collected 2017-08-29
GAGCAGATCACCGGCGCGGTGGTCGCGATCACCGTCGTGCTGGCGGCGGTGTTCATTCCCAGCGCGCTGCAGGGCGGGGCCTCGGGCGAGATCTACAAGCAGTTCGCGATCACCATCGCGATCTCGATGGCGTTCTCGGCGTTCCTCGCACTGGGCTTCACGCCCGCGCTGTGCGCGACCTTCCTCAAGCAGCATGCACCGCCGGGCGAGCGCCGCGACAACGTGGTGGTGCGCACGTTCAACAGATACTACGAACGCGTGAACCGCACCTATGTCGGCCACATCGGCAGCGCGGTGCGCCATGCGCCACGCTGGATGGCGGTGTTCGTGGTGCTGGTGGTCGTCTGCGGGTTCCTCTACGTGCGCCTGCCGGGCAGCTTCCTGCCCGAGGAAGACCAGGGCTACGCACTGGCGATCGTGCAGCTGCCGCCGGGGTCCACCCTGCAGCGCACGAACGCGGTGTTCGAGGACGTGCGCGCGCGCCTGGAACAGAACCCCGCCTACGAGAGCATGCTGCAGGTCGCCGGTTTCAGCTTCGTCGGCCAGGGCGAGAACGTCGGCATGGGCTTCATCAAGCTCAAGGACTGGGCCGAGCGCGACGTCGACATCAACGGCTTCCTCGGCGAGGCCAACGGCGCCCTGCAGGGCGTCCGCGACGCGACGATCTTCGTCGTGAACCTGCCGACGGTGCAGGGACTGGGCCAGTTCGGCGGCTTCGACATGTACCTGCAGGACCGCACCGGCGCCGGCCACGCGGCCTTGCAGCAGGCGCGCAACCAGCTGCTCGGCCTCGCCGCGCAGAAGCCGGACGTGCTGCAGGGCGTGCGCCCGAACACGCTCGAGGATGCGCCCCAGCTCAGGCTGCACGTCGACCGGGTGCAGGCGCAGTCGATGGGGCTGTCGGTGACCGACATCTACAGCGCGATCCAGCTGATGCTGGCGCCGGTCTACGTCAACGACTACGTCTCCGAAGGGCGCATCAAGCGCGTCAACATGCAGGCCGACGCGCAGTACCGCACCGATCCGGGCTCGATCGGCCGCTTCTACACCCCGAGTGCGATGTCGACCAATGCCGACGGCACGCCGACGATGATTCCGCTGAGCACGGTGGTGAACCCGGAGTGGGGCGCCAGCACGCCGTCGCTGACCCGGTACAACGGCTATGCGGCGGTGAACATCGTCGGCGCCCAGGCGCCGGGCCGCAGTTCGGGCGAAGCGATGGCGGCGATGGAGCAGTTCGTGGAGAACGATCTGCCGGCCGGCTTCGGCTACGACTGGGCGGGCCTGTCCTACCAGGAGATCATCGCCGGAAATGCGGCCACGCTGCTGCTGGTGCTGTCGGTGGTGGTGGTGTTCCTGTGTCTGGCGGCGTTGTACGAGAGCTGGTCGATCCCGGTGGCGGTGCTGCTGGTGGTGCCGCTGGGCATCCTCGGCGCGGTGCTCTTCACGATGCTGCGCCCGGGCCTGTCGAACGACATCTTCTTCAAGATCGGCATGGTCACGGTGATCGGGCTGGCGGCGAAGAACGCGATCCTGATCGTCGAGTTCGCCGTGCAGCAGTACAAGGAGGGCAAGACCTTGCGCGATGCCACGGTGGAGGCGGCGAACCTGCGTTTCCGGCCGATCCTGATGACCTCGTTCGCCTTCATCATGGGCGTCACGCCGATGGCGCTGTCCAGCGGTGCGGGTGCGAACGCCCGCCACGCACTCGCCACCGGCGTGATCGGCGGCATGCTGTTCGCGACGTTCCTGGGCCTGCTGATGATCCCGGTGTTCTTCGTGATCGTGCGACGGATGCTGGGTGACAAGCTCGACCGGCCGGATCCGCGGCTGGGTCTCGACGCGCCGCCCGGCGAGCCGGCGGTGGACGTGCGTCCGCAGCACTGAGCACGCTCGCGTCCACGTAAAGCGGGCCGCGCCGGTCACGGGGCGGCCCGTTTCATGCGGCGCGCACTGCGGTCGGCGGCTCGCCCGGCATCGCCGCTATGCTGGCGCCCCGCCCGGGAGCCCCTATGACGCCACTGCGTATCGCCATCGTCGGTTACGGCACGGCCGGCCAGGCCGCCGCCGTGCTGCTCGCGCGCGATGGACACCGGGTCGAGGTCTTCGAACGCGCGCCCGAGCCGGGGCCGGTCGGCGCCGGTTTCCTGCTTCAGCCCACCGGGCTGCAGGTGCTGTGGCGGATGGAATTGCTGGGCGCCGTGCTGTCGCACGGTGCGCGTGTCGATCGGCTCTACGGCGACACCCCTTGCGGCCGTGCGGTCATGGACATGCGCTATGCGGGTCTCGACCCCCGCCTGTGCGGCATCGGCATGCAGCGCGGCGCGCTGTTCTCGATCCTCGATCAGGCGCGCGCCGAGTCCGTGCAGTTGCACGCCGGCGTGACCATCGAGAGCCCGGACGACGCCGACGATCGCTGGCTGCGCGCGACCGGGGGTGCCCGGTACGGCCCGTTCGACCTGGTCCTGGCGGCGGACGGCGCGGCCTCACGTCTGCGCGCGCGGATCGGCCGCGTGCGCCGCGACGCGGTGTATCCGTGGGGCGCGCTGTGGTGCCTCCTCGACGCGGGCGACTGGCCGCATCCCGCCGAACTGCGCCAGCGCTACGTCGCCGCGCGCCGGATGATCGGTCTGCTGCCTGTCGGCACGCGGCCGGGCGACGCAACGCCGCGGCTCAGCTTCTTCTGGAGCCTGCCGGTCGCGGCCTTCGACGGCTGGCAGGCAGCCGCGCTCGAGGACTGGCGCGACACGGTGACGTCCCTCTGGCCCGAAGCGTCCGCGCTGCTCGCCACGACCACCACGCATGCCCAGCTGGCACGCGCGACGTATCGCGACGTCTCGCTGGGCCAGTGGCACCGCGGCCGCTGGGTGCTGCTCGGCGACGCGGCGCACGCGATGAGCCCGCAGCTGGGACAGGGCGTCAACATGGCCCTGCTCGACGCCGAAGCCCTGCGCGATGCGCTGCGGACCGGCGATGTCCCCGATGCGCTGGCTGCGTATGCGCGTCGACGTCGCACGCATGTGGCGCTGTACCAGTTCTGGAGCCGCTGGCTCACGCCGCTGTTCCAGTCCGAGCGCGATCTGGTCGCGAAGGCGCGCGACGTAGCGTTCCGGCCGCTGGGAAACGTGCCGGGCGGGCGCGGGCACATGTTGCGGGTGCTCAGTGGCACGCAGCACGGCGTGTTCGGATCGCTGGCGTTGGCGCCGGCGTTTGTGGACGCCTTGGGTGGGTTTCGGACGGCCGGGGTTTCTACGAAGTAGTCGCGCCTCTGCCTGGCTTTCGTTGTTGCTCAGGCTTCCGCCTTTCCGCTTTGGATTTGTTTTTCGGCTTCGGCGTTTGCTTCGGCTTCCGCTTCGGCTTCGGCGTTCGCTTCGGCTCTGGCTCTGGCTCTGGCCTTGGCTTCCAGCTTTTGACTTCAATCGAGCCGTAAAGCGAGCCGAGCACCGGAGCCTGGCGTGGCCGAAGAGCAGCCCATGTTTGAGCGTAGCGAGTTTGGGCTGCGTGCCGCGTCAGGCGAGGAGTGGAGGGAACCGATGCGGCTTCATCGCATCGGCTCGCGTCCGGCGAAGACGGTTTTGCTTACTTTTGCCAAGACAAAAGTAAGCCGCGCGACAGCGCGGAAGCCCTGTCTTTGATCTTCGCTCCTGCGGTTGATCTTTTGCTTCGAATATCAAAGTCGCAAAGCGACGAGCGAAGAAGCGAAAGCAAGTGCAGGGCTTTCGCCCGCTGCGCGTGCGAGTCCCTTTTGGATGGACCCAAAAGGAACCAAAAGGTCCCTTCGCCGGACGCGATCCGCCGCGATACAGCCGCGGCGGTTCCCTGCGCTTCTCGGGTAGCGGGGCACGCAGCCCAAACTCGCTGCGCTCAGACATGGGCTGCTCTTCGACCCCGCCGCCCTGCGATGCTCGGCTCGCTTTACGGCTCGATTCAAATCAAACGCCAAAGCCAAAGCCAAAGCCAAAACTAAGACCAAGACCAGGACAACGTGTAGGAGCGCGCTTGCGCGCGAAGCGGCGTCGCCCACATCGCCCATCGCGCGCCTACGAGGGTCGACGCAGGCTCAGTCGATGAACTGCAACCGCGCGAGTTCCGCGTAGAGCCCGCCCTGTGCGATCAGTTCGGCGTGCGTGCCTTGCGCGATGATGCGGCCGGCATCCATCACCACGATACGGTCGGCCTTGAGTACGGTCGCCAGACGGTGCGCGATCACCAGCGTGGTGCGTCCCTCCATCAGTCGCGCCAGCGCCTGCTGCACGGCGTGTTCGCTCTGGGCATCGAGCGCGGAGGTGGCCTCGTCGAGCAACAGGATCGGTGCGTCGCGCAGCAGCGCCCGCGCGATCGCGATGCGCTGCTGCTGGCCGCCGGACAGGCGGGCGCCGCGTTCGCCGAGCTGCGCGTCGTAACCCTCGGGGAGCGCAGCGAGAAACGCATGCGCCTCCGCGGCCCGCGCGGCGGCTTCGACTTCGGCGTCGCTGGCGTCGAGCCGGCCGTAGCGGATGTTGTCGCGCGCCGTGGTCGCGAAGATGGTCGGTTGCTGCGCGACCAGTGCGATCTGCGCACGCACCTCGTCCGGGGGCAGCGAGCGCAGGTCGATGCCGTCGATCGCCACGGCGCCCTGTTCGGGGTCGTGGAAGCGCAGCAGCAGCGACAGCACCGTGCTCTTGCCCGCGCCCGACGGCCCGACCAGCGCCACCGTCTCGCCGGGCGCGACGTGCAGGGTGAAACGATCCAGCGCCGGGCTGTCGGGACGCGTGGGGTAATGGAAAGTGACGTCCTCGAAGGCCAGGGCGCCGCGGGCCTTCGCCAGCGCGGTGCCGGGTTGCGAGGGGCCGCGAATGCCGGGTGTTTCGACCAGCAGTTCGGAGATCCGGCCCATGCCGCCGGCCGCGCGCTGCAGTTCGTTCCACACCTCGGCCAGCGCGCCGACCGAGCCGGCGCCGAACAGCGCGTAGAGCACGAACTGGCCCAGCGTGCCGGCGGTCATGTCGCCGCTGATCACGTCGTGCGCGCCCGACCACAACACGGCCGTCACCGCGCCGAAGATCAGCGTGATCGCCACCGCGGTGATGATGGCCTGCAGGCCGATCCGCCGGCGCGCGGTGGCCACCGACACCGCGACCGCACCGCCGAAGCGGTCACGCTCGTAGGGCTCGCGCGCGTGCGCCTGCACCGTGCGGATGGCGCCCAGCGTTTCGTTGGCCAGTGCGTTCGCATCCGCGATGCGGTCCTGGCTCTGGCGCGAGATCTTCTCCAGACGCCGGCCGCCCAGCACCAGCGGCAGGACGAACAGCGGAATGCCGATCAGCGTGAAGGCGGCCAGGCGCGGGCTGGTGACCACGAGCATCGCCATGCTGCCCAGCACCATCACCGTGCTGCGCAGTGCGACCGACATCGTCGAGCCGACCACCGAGCGCAACAGTTCGGTGTCGGCGCTCAGGCGCGAGACCAGATCGCCGCTGCGGTTGCGCTCGAAGAACGCCTGGTCGAGGTCGAGCAGATGCGCGTATAGCCGCGTGCGGAGGTCGGCGACCACGCGTTCACCCAGCAGCGACACGAAGAAGAAGCGCGCCGCGGTGAACAGCGCTAGCGCGACCGCCACCAGCAGCAGCATGGCGAAGGTCGCATCGATGCGCGCCGGATCGGCGAAACCCTGGTCGATCATGCCGCGCACCGCGACGGGCAGGCTCAGCGTGGCCACCGACGACAACGCGAGCGCGATCAGCCAGGCGGCGAACAGTCCGCGCTGGCGCATCACGAACGGCCACAACATCTTCAGTGCGGTGACGGGCGCCTTGGCTTGACCGGCATCGGGGGCACGCGGAGATCGGAAGGCCATCAGGGGGCATCGTCCGCGGCGGGAGCGAACTCGACCCGGTCACGAGTGGCATCGCGCAGGCGCGTTTTCAAGTCCGCCACGTCCGTGCGCGGCAGTTCGATGTCCAGCATGGCGCCGCGGGCGTCGAAGGTCTCCGAGAGTTTGCGCACGTGCAGCGCGGCGAACGCGGTGTGCACGCTGCCGAGCGCATCGAAGGGGGCGCGCAACGTGAGGCGCGCCAGTTCGATCAACGGCCGACGCGTGGCGGTGCGAAGACACTCGGCCGCGCAGCCGCCGTAGGCCCGCACCAGGCCGCCCGCGCCGAGTTTGACGCCGCCGTACCAGCGCACGACGACGACGGCGATGCGATCGAAGCCCTGGCCGTCGATCGCGGCGAGGATCGGCCGGCCCGCGGTGCCGGCCGGTTCGCCGTCGTCGCTCGAGCGGTACTGATCGCCGACCCGCCATGCCCAGCAGTTGTGGGTGGCGTCCGCGACGTGGACATCGCGCAGGAACGCCAGCGCGCCGTCCTCGTGCTCGACCGGCGCGGCATGCGCGACGAAGCGGCTGTGCTTGATCTCGAGCATGTGGCTGGCCGGCGCGGCCAGGGTGTCCAGCGGCACGGGCGCGTCAATCCAGCAGCGCGCGCAGGTCGGGCGGCAGGTCCGCGTCCGGATGGCGGCGGTGGAACTCGGCCAGGCTGGCGCGCGCCGCGGCGATGTCGCCGGCGTCGAGCAGTTCGCGCACGCGGTCCAGCCATGCGGCGCGCACCTGGGGCGAATCGGCGGTGGCCGGCGGCTCGTCGTGATCGGGGGCGTCGTGGAACTCGTGCAACGGCGCGGCGCGGCGCAGGGTCGCTTCGCTGCGCGGCGCGGCGGGCGCGGCGCTCGCGGCCTCGGGCGCGGGCGGTGCGGGAACCGGATCGGCGCCGAATGCGGTCACGCGCGCAGTCTCGGCCGCGGGCACGGAATCCGCCTGCGTCGCGGCCTGCGCCGGTGCAGGGGCGGCGGCCCTGGTGAGCGCGTGCCCGTCATCCGTTTCGGCGCCGCCCGGCGGCGCGGCTGCCGGCGATTCCACCGACGCGGTGTCGAAGGTGGGGGAGTGATCGGCGCCGGGCTCGGCCGAGGCGGGCACGTCTGCCGCCGGGGCCGGCGCGACGCGGGCGGCCGCAGGGGCCGGATCTTCCGACCACGGCTCCGGCCGCGTGTCCGGCGCGGGACGCAGCTGCCAGGCGACACCGACGGCGACCAGCAGCGCCGCCGCCACGCCGGCGCCGACGGGCCAGCGTCGATGCGGACGCCGGGGCGACGACGCAGCGCGCGGCGCGACATCGGCCACCGCGGGGCGCGGGCCGGTCTCGGCGGATGTGACCGCGGCCCGTGCCGCCGCCAGGATCGACGCGTCGACCGCCGGCGACGGCGACGCCGTCGCGTCGGCCGCCAGCCGCGCGGCGAGGGCGCGCTCGTCGGAGTCCAGCGGCGTGTGGGAACGGTGACTCATGGGTTCAGCATCGCGCGAAGTTTGTCCATGGCGTAGCGCAGGCGCGATTTGACGGTCTCGCGCCCGGCGCCGGTGATCTCGCCGATCTCCTCCAGCGAGAGCGCCTGTTCGAGGCGAAGCAGCACGACTTCCCGCTGTTCGTCCGGCAGGGCGTCGAGGGCACGGTGCAGGCGTCGACGTTGTTCGAACGCATCCGCCTGACGCTCGGGCGTGTCCGGATCGACGATCGCCGCGGTGCGGGCATCGGCATCGTCCGGTGCGGGTGGGCGATGACGTGCTGCGCGCCAGTGATCGGCCAAGCGATTGTGGGCGATGCGGTAGAGCCAGGTCGTGAACAGTGCGTCCGGACGCCAGCTCTCACGCGAGGCGATCACGCGTTGCCAGACGTCCTGGAAGACATCGTCGGCGAGCGCGGGGCTGCGCAACTGGCGCACCAGGAAACGGTAGAGCCGGTCGCGATGCCGGTGGTACAGGACCTCGAACGCCGCTGCATCGCCCGCGGCGAAGGCCAGCATCAAGGCATCGTCGCCGGGAGTTGCCTGTGCGCTGGCGGAATCGTCCATGGCGGGCAGGGTACGTGCTGGCCGGAGCGCCGGGAAGACGCGTTCGGGGGCTCGGTGAACCCGGGGCAGGGGCGCGGACGCAGACATGTCCGGGTCAACGTCCGGGCGGCGCGAACGGGGTCGCGGCCGCGGCGCGGGTGCCGGATTTGGGTATGCTGCCGCGGGGGAAGGGAGATCCGGGAATATCGTGTCCGCACGTCATCGCCTATCGACGGCTGTCCGGCAGTCGCCCGTCGACGTGGACGCGCGTCTGCGCCCGATCGTCGAGACTGCGCCGTCCGGCGTCGCCGCGGCGCTGTACTGGCGATGCGCCCTGCTGGGCTGCGGCACATTGGGCACGGCGGCCGCCACGCCCGCGCTGCACGCGCGCGTCGCGTCCGCGGACGACGACGCCACGCCCGGCCTGCGCGTGCTGCGCCGGGACGATCTGTATCTGGCGGCCGCGCTCGACGCGCCGGCCGAAGGCGCCGCGGAGGCGGCCTGGCTCGCGCTCGTCCTGCACGCGGCCGCCAGCGCCATGGACACGCTGCATGCGGAATTGCGCCTCGACCAGCTGCGTCGCTCCGAGCGCCTGCAGCAGGCGCTCTACGAGATCGCCGATCTCGCCGGTTCCACGCTGGAAATGGACGAGGTGCTGCGCCGCATCCACCGCGTGGTCGGCGGCCTGACCACGGCCGAGAACTTCTACATCGTGCTCTACGACGATCTGCGCGACACGATGCGCTTCCTGTATTTCGTCGACGAGCGCGACCCGTGGACGGCGGATCCGGACGAGGAGCTGGCGCTCGAGACGATGCCGCACAGCCTGACCACCGCGCTGCTGCGCGAGGGCCAGCCGATGCTCGGACCGTCAGCCGAACTGCGCCGGCGCCACGGCGTGCGCGACGCCGAATTCTTGAACGGCCCCGACAGCGCCGACTGGCTGGGCGTGCCGCTGCGCCGCGACGGCCATGTCTGCGGCGCGATCGTCGTCCAGAGTTACGACCTGCCCGGCCGCTACACCGACGACGACCGTGCGTTGCTCGAGTTCGTCGCCCAGCACATCCTCACCGCGCTCGATCGCAAGCAGGCCCAGGCCGAGCTGGAACGCCGGGTCGCATCGCGCACCCTCGAACTGCAGGAGGCCAACTACGGCCTGCAGGCACAGATCGCCGAGCGGGCGCGCGCCGAGACCCTGCAGCGTGCGCTGTACCGGATCAGCGAGCTGTCGATCGCGGCCGGCAGTCTGGAGCGGTTCTACGCCGACCTGCACGCCATCGTCGGCGAGCTGCTGTACGCGCGGAACTTCTACATCGCGATGCTCAGCGCGGACGGGCAGCATCTCGAGTTTCCGTATTCGGTCGACGAACGCGACGCCGTGCGGCGCACCCGGCCGCTGGCCGACGGCCTGACCGAATACGTCATCGCCAGCGGCCAGCCACTGCTCGCGCGGCGCGAGAGCATCCTGCTGCTGGAAACCCGGGGCGATGTGCGCAGTCGCGGCTCGCGCGCGCAATGCTGGCTCGGCGTGCCGTTGACGCGCGACGACCGGCCCGTCGGCGTGATCGCCGTGCAGAGTTACGACCCCGAGATCGGGTTCGCACCCAGCGACCAGGCCCTGCTGACCTTCGTGGCCCACCACATCGACAGCGCGCTCGAGCGCAAGCTGGCGCAGGACGCGCGGGAGGCCTCGCATGCGGAGCTGGAATTCCGCGTGGAGGCGCGCACCCGCGAACTCGAGGACGCCAATCGCGAACTGCGGGCGCAGATCGGCGAGCGCGTCCGGGCCCAGCAGCGGCTGGTCCACCAGGCGCGCCACGACCCGCTGACCGGTCTGCCCAACCGGCTGCAACTGCTCGAGCGGCTCACCCGCGCGCTGCAGCCGGACACCGAGGGCGCGCGCGCGCCGTTCGCGGTGCTGTTTCTCGATCTGGACCGCTTCAAGCTGGTCAACGACAGCGTCGGGCATGCGGCCGGCGACGCGATGCTGGTCGAGATCGGGCAGCGGATCTCGGCCATGCTCGGTCCGCAGGATCTCGTCGCCCGGCTCGGGGGGGACGAGTTCGCCGTCATGCTCGGGGGGGTCGACGATCCGGGGATCGCCGAAGCGACCGCCGACGCCTTGCTCGCAGCGCTGGCGCGGCCGATCTGGGTGGCCGGGCGTGAGCTGTACCCGTCGGCCAGCATCGGCATCGCGATGTCGCATCCCGATTACGCCGACGGCCACGGCCTGCTGCGCGACGCCGACGCAGCGATGTACCGCGCCAAGGCCTGCGGCCGCGATCGCAGCGAACGCTTCGACGAGGCGATGCGCGCCGAGGCGACGCGCCTGCTGGATCTCGAAGCCGATCTGCGCCGGGCGATCCTGCAGGACGCGTTCGAACCGGTGTTCCAGCCGATCGTGCGCCTGGCCGACGGCGCCGTGGTCGGCCACGAGGCGCTGCTGCGCTGGCGCCACGAGGTGCACGGCATCCTGCCGCCGACCGAGTTCATCGGTGTCGGCGAGGACAGTGGCCTGATCGAGCAGGTCGACTGGCTGATGTACCGCAAGGTGGTCCGGCGCATGGCCGGCGATGCGAGCGGCGGTTACGTCTCGATCAACGTCTCGCCGCGCCACTTCCGCTCCGACGACTTCGTCGAGCGGCTGCTCGCGCTGGTCGACGACGCCGGCGCCGATCCGCGCCGGCTGCGCATCGAGATCACCGAGGTGGCGTTGCTCGACGATGCGCCGCGCGCGCTGCGCATGCTGGAAACCCTGCGCGGCCACGGGGTGACGGCGTTGCTGGATGACTTCGGGACGGGGTTCTCCGCGCTGTCCTACCTGCACCGGTTTCCGATCCAGGCGCTGAAGATCGACCAGAGCTTCGTGCAGGGCCTCGGCAGCGGCATGCACGCCGAGAGCCTGGCGCTGGTGCGCGCGATCCTCGCCCTGGCCGGCACGCTGGGCATCGACACGATTGCCGAAGGCGTGGAAACCCAGCAGCAGCGCGAACTGCTCGACGGACTCGGCTGCCAGTACGCGCAGGGGTTCTTCTACGGACGTCCGGCGCCCGACCCGGTGGCGCACCCTGCGGACTGAGTGAGCGCCGCGTCACCAGCGCCCGCCCTGCGGGTCAGGCCGCGACCTCGACGCAATCGCGGCCGTTGGCCTTGGCGACATAGAGCGCGCGATCGGCCACCGCGAACGCGACCTCGATGCGCTCGCCGTGCGCGGGCGCCATCACGTGCACACCGATGCTGGCGGTGACGTGGATGCGCAGATCGCCCGAAACGCAGGGCTCCTCGTTCAGCGCGCGACGGATCCGCTCGGCGATCGCCACCGCGCCGTCCAGGTCCTCACCCGGCAACGCGGCCACGAACTCCTCGCCGCCGAAGCGGGCGAGCAGGGCGTCGTGCGGACGCAGGGTCCGGCCGATGCGGTGGGCCGCCCAGCGCAGGCAGTCGTCGCCGGCGAAATGGCCGTGGCGATCGTTGATCGCCTTGAAGTGGTCGAGGTCGATCAGCATCAGCGCCAGTGGCGTGCCGGCGGACCGCGCCTGTTCCGACAGCGCGGCGAAGGCCTCCTGGAACCAGGCCCGGTTGTAGAGCCCCGTCAGTCCGTCGCGCCGGCTCGAGTCGCGCAGGCGTGCATGCGCATCCTCGAGGCGCAACAGTGCGCTGCGCACCTCCTGGGTGCGCTGCGCGACCTTGCGCTCGAGCCGTTGGTTGGTCTCGGCGACGATGCGCTGGTTCTCGTTGCGCAGCGCCGCGTAGCGATGGCCGAGCGCGATCGATAGCAGCAGCATCTCCAGCGCGGAGCCGATCTGCACGCCGTACTCGGTGAGAAACACCTTGGGCAGTACGCCGAATGCCAGCAGAGTGAACGCCGCGGTGCCGAGCAGGAAGGCCGACCAGGCCAGCAGCAACAGCTTGGCCGGCGTGTAGCCGCGACGCAGCACGACGACGGTGGCGATGACGATGCCGACCACGCCGATCAGCACGGCACGCGAGGCCAGCGGCGTGGAGATCCGCAGCGGCAGCCAGAACGACGCGATGCCCAGCAGGACGAAGAACACGATCAACGCCTGCAGCAGGCGGTTGCCGGCCGGCCAGCGGCGTGGCAGCTCGAGAAAGGTGCGCGAGAACTGCAGCATCGCGATCAGTGCCAGGCAGATCGAGATCGGCACCATGTGGTCGGCCAGCCACGGTGACCGGGGCCACAGGTATTCGAAGCCCAGCCCGTTGAGCGTGAACAGCACCAGCCCGAACGCGGTGATGTGGCACAGATACCAGAAGTAGCTCGCATCGTGCAGCCACAGCCACAACACGAGGTTGTAGAAGAACAGCGCGAGCAGGATGCCGTAGTACAGGCCGATCGCGAACTGCGCATCGCGCGAGACTTCGGTGAAGGCCGCCGGTGTGGAGAGCTGCAGCGGCACCTGCATCGAACTCTGGCTCTCCACCCGCACGAGCAGGTCCACCGGCACATCGACGGGCAGGTCCAGCGCGAAGTTCGGATGGCGGTAGCGGATGCTGCGTGCACTGAAGGGGCGATGGTCGCCGCCGGCGTGGACCGATGTGTGGCCGTCGGCACGACGTACGTGGACATCCAGCCGGTCGCTGAGCGGGTACTCCTGCACCAGCAGCCAGCGCGTCTCCGTCGGATCGCGGTTGACCACGCGCACGTGGAACCAGAACGCGCCGGACTGGAAGCCGAAGGCGCCGTTGCCGTCGGGCAGGGGCGCGAGCGCCTCGTCCGCGACGCGGGTCCACAGGGCTTCGGCGTGTTCGTCGCCTGCGACGTCGTGGTGATAGCGCGCATGCGGGCCGAGCGCGACGGTGCCCACGCCCGGCAACAGTTCGACGTCGGGCGGCGCGGCGGACGCGAGCAGCGACAGACAGGCGAGCAGCAGGCCGGCCGCCATGCGCCACCCACGGCGGCGGGTTCCGACGCTGCCTGTTCCCATCCCTGTTGCCCCTTGTGGCGATTCCCTGTTGCGCACGCGTTTCGGCATCTGACCGCGACCTGTCCATCGGTCACTAGCGAACGCAGCCAGCGTACGGCAGCGGCCAGCTGAAATCACCCGAGGGCATAATCCGCGCTCCGTCGTTCTGTCCGGTCGATGCCCCATGCCTCCGTCACGCCGCGCCCTGTGCCTGCTGATTCCGCTCCTCGTGTCCGCCGGCCCGCTGCTCGCCTGCGACCGCGGCCGTGTGTTCGAGGATCGCAACGGCGACGGGCGCCAGGACGCGGGCGAACCGGGGCTCGCCGGTATCCGGGTGTCGGATGGCCGGCGCATCGTCGACACCGGTGCGGACGGGCGCTTTTCCGGTCTCGATGGTCGCGCCGTGGTCTTCGTCATCAAGCCGGCGGGCTACGGCGTCGCGCGCGACGGCGCGGTGCCGCGCTTCTGGCGGGCCGCCGGTGCGCGCGGTGACGCGTGTACGTTCGCCCTGCAGCCGCGGACGCCGGAGGCCGCGCTGGACGTGCTGGTGTTCGCCGACCCCCAGGCCGGACGCGAGGCCGAGGTCGGCTACTACGAACGCTCGGTGGTCGCGCGTGCGCGCGACGTGCCGGCATCGCTGGGTCTGACCCTCGGCGATATCGGCAACGACGTGCCGGCGCTGTATCCCGCGATCAATCGTGCGACCGCGCAGCTCGACGTGCCGTGGCTGCATCTGCCGGGCAATCACGATCTGGATTTCGAGGCGGGCGACGATCCCGCGTCGACGGCGTCCTACCGCGCCGTCTACGGGCCCGAGACCTATGCCTGGGAAGAGGCGCAGGCCAGCGTGCTGATGCTGGACAACGTGATCTACCAGCCCGGCGCGCGGCCTGCCTACGTGGGCGGTCTGCGCGAGGACCAGTTCGCGTTCGTCGAGGCCTATCTCGCCGGGGCGCCGACCGATCGCCTGCTGGTGGTGGGTGCTCACATCCCCTGGTTCGACACCGCGGCCGAGGGCGCGGCCGAGACCGTACGCAGCGCCGACCGCGCGCGTCTGTTCGCGCTGCTGGCGCGGTTTCCGCACGTGCTGCTGCTCAGTGGCCACCGGCACACGCAGCGCCACGTGCATCACGGCCCCGACAGCGGCTGGCACGGGGCGACGCCGTTGCACGAGTACAACGTGGGCGCGGCCAGCGGCGCGTTCTGGAGCGGCGCGCCGGATGCCGACGGGATTCCGGCCGCGACCATGGCCGACGGCACGCCGCACGGGTTCGCGAGTCTCCGGGTCGAGTCCGGCCCCGCTTACCGACTCGACTGGCATCCCGCCCGGCGCGACGACGACCCGGCGACGACGGAGGCGATGGCCCTGCACGCACCCCGCGTGCTGCGACAGGGCGCGTACCCGGCCTGGGGGGTCTACGCCAACGTGTTCATGGGGCAGGCCGATACACGCGTGGAGTACCGCGTCGGCGACGGCGACTGGCGGCCGATGCGGCGGGTGGACCGCGCCGATCCGAGACTGGTGATCGAGAACGTCCGTGACGACATCACGCCCGAGCTGCGCGGATTCGACCGGTCTCCCGAAGCCGATCTGTCCAGTCATCTGTGGCGCGGCGCGCTGCCGACCGACCTGCCGCTCGGTGCCCATGCGGTCGAGGTGCGCGTGTTCGACCCGTGGCACGGGGAGCGCCACGCATCGACGGCGTATCGGCTGGAGGCCTGGTCCGCAGACTGACGCGCCACGGGCGGCCCGTCGCTGCCGCTCGCCACGACGGCAGCCGGGAGCGGCGCGCGCGCCGGGCGCGGCTCAGTCCACGGGATAGGGGTAGCGGGCCGGGGCGGCGGGCGGCAGCGTCGCCAGCCAACGCGCCAGACGCGGCGGCACACGCTCGCCGACGTCGATCTGCGGACGCGACGGCGTGAAGCCGAGACCGGTTTCACGCGCGGCGATCGCATGCGTCGCGTGCCGGTACGCCGCGGTGAAGTCGCGATCCCGGTTGAGGCCGTCGAGCAGCCACGCGCGACCGAAGAACGTGATGGTCGATTCGCTCCCGCAGCCGAACGATGGCCGGTCGGCCGCGGCAGCGGTGATCACCAGCGTGTCGGGTGCACGCAGTGCGGGAACGAAACCGCCGGCATAGCACGCCGACACGACGACGATGCGCGGACCGATGCCGGCCTGGTCGAGCATCGCGCGCAACGCCTTCGGGCGGATGGTCTCGTCCACGTAGGGCGGCCAATGCACGCCGAGCTGGTGGTCCTCGCTGCCGTGCATCGTGAGGTAGAGCAGCAGCAGATCGTCGGGCCGCTGCCGGGCCGCCACCCGTTCCAGCGCATGACGCAGATTGGCGGCCGTGGCGAGCGGCCGCGGCCGCGCGTCGAGACTGTCGGCGTGGTTGATCAGCGTGAGCGTGCGCGCACCGGCGCCGAGGCGCGCGGCTGCACCGCTTTCGAGAAAGTGCACCTCGTTGCGGAACACGTCTTCGGTGCCGTCACCGGCCATGCCGATCACGTACAGCACCGGCGCCTCGTCCGCGGGGGCGGGCATGCGCGCCACCGCCGCGTCGATCAGGGCGCGGTCGCGGACGGCCAGCGCCGCCTGCGGACCGGGCGCCGCCGTGTCGTTCGCCGCGGCCCAGGCGCAGGCGAAGGCCAGCAACAGCCCGGCGAGCGCAGGTGGCCAGCGCGGGCGGACGGGACGGGACACGGGCCGGCCCTGCACGACGGACGCCGGGTCAGCGCGCCGGATCGATCGCGTCGAAACGCGTCACCCGGGGATGGCCGTTGGCCGCGGTGGCGTCGCGCGGCTCGGGGTAATCGTCCAGACGATCGACCAGCACCGTGCCGAGGCCCGCCTCGCGTGCGGCGTCGAGCTCGGCGACCACGTCCGACAGGAACAGCAGCTCCACCGGCGCGACCTGCAGGGCCTCGGCGATCCGGGTGTAACTCGCCGCCTCGCGCTTGCCGCCGATCTCGGTATCGAACCAGGCCGAGAACAGACCAGTCAGGTCACCGGCGTCACTGTGGCCGAAGAACAGCTTCTGCGCCGGCACCGAGCCGGACGAATACACCGCCATCCGCTCGCCGGCGGCGTGCCAGCGATGCAGCGCCTCGACCGCATCCGGATAGATGTGCGCGGTGAAGTCGGCATCGCGGTAGCCGTCGGCCCAGATCATGCCCTGCAGCGCCTTGAGCGCGGTGGGCTTGCGATCGGCGTCGATCCAGTCCTGCAGCGTCGCGACGACGGCCGCGTCGTCGGCGGCACCCGTCTCCTCGCGCACCGCGTCCAGCCAGACGCGCACTTCGGGCGCGTGGCCGCGTGCGGCCACGAAGCCGGGTAGGGCGCGTCGCGCGTACGGGAACAGCACGTCCTTGACGAACGAAATGCTGCTGGTCGTGCCTTCGATGTCGGTCAGGATCATCCGCGGGTCAGCCGGTTCGGGGCGTGGAAGTGTACGGCGTCGGGTGTCGGCCCGGCTTGCAGCGGTCTGGGCCGGACGCCCGGCGCGTCAGTGCCAGCCGCTCCGCCGGGCACGCGCCGCAGACCACGCGAGTCGCCGAATCCGTCCGCGCAGGGGGGAATCCAAGCGCCTTCCGGGCTGGTTGAGGCGGCGCGGGTTTGCGGCATCGAATAGACCCCGTGCGCACGGCGACGAGCGATTGCGCTGCCGCACGTCGAACGCGACGACACCGGATTCCCGCCTGCGCGGGCATGGCGATGGACGGGACACTGTCGGCCGTGGGGATGCGTGCGTCCATGCACGCGCCGGCCGGATCGCCGGATGCCGCTTCAGCGCGAACCGGGCTCGTACCGCGGAAACTTCTGCGCGATGTCCGAGCCGGTGAAATGACCCACCCAGCCGTCGGGCTGCTCGAAGAAGCGGATCGCGACGAAGCGCGGTTCCGGGCCCATGTCGAACCAGTGGGTCACGCCGTCGGGCACGCCGATCAGATCGTTCTTCACGCATTCGATCTCGTAGACCTTGCCCTCGACGTGCAGGGTGAACAGCCCCGAGCCGTCGACGAAGAAGCGCACCTCGTCTTCCTTGTGGAAGTGCTCCTCGAGGAACTTCGCCCGCAGTTCCTCGCGCTTGGGGTTGTCGGGCGCGATGCTGATCACGTCGACGGTGTTGAAGCCGCGCTCGGCGCTGATGCGGTCGATATCGGCCTGGTACGCGGCGATGACCTCCTCGGACGAGGCGCCCGCCTCGACCGGCTTCGCGGCCTGCCAGCGTTCGAAGGTCACGCCGATGGCCTGCAGTTCGCGGGCAATGGCGTCGCCGTCACGGCTGTCGAACAGCGGTGTCTCGGGCGCGGTGTCGTCGAAGATGCGGAGGCGGCTCATGGCGGTCGGACTCGGCGCGATGCGGGCGGCTCAGGTTAGCAAAGCCTTCGCGCCGCAACGTTGACCGCGCTGGAACGCAGGCGTTCCACGGGTGCGCGGTCCGCGCGGGCTCAGCCGCGCGCGCCGAACCGGCGCAGTTCGAGCTCGCAATGCAGCAGGAATTCGAAGGCCTCCAGGTGCCGGCGTGCCTCGGCCATGTCGCGGCCCCAGGCGTAGAGGCCGTGGCCGTCGATCAGGTAGCCCCACATCGGTCCGGCATCGAGCAGCGATTCCACCTGCGCCGACAGCACCTGCATGTCCTGGCTGTTGGGCAGCACCGGCACGTCGACCGCCATCTCGTGCGTGTGATTGCCGGCGAAGGCCTTCAGCAGTTCATAGCCGTCCAGACGCACGTGGCCGGCATCGGCAAACAGCCGCGAGGCGATGGTCTGGGTCGGCGAATGCGTGTGCAGGATGCAGCCGATGTCCGGAAACCGGCGGTAGAGCTGGGTGTGGAGCAGGGTCTCGGCGGACGGGCGGTGATCGCTGCCGACGGCGGCGCCGTCGAAGTCGACGACCATGATGTCGTCCTCTTTCAGCCGGCCCTTGTCGCGGCCCGAGACCGTGATCGCCGCGTGGCGGTCGTCGAGGCGGCGCGAGAAATTGCTGCTCGTGGCGGGCGTCCAGCCGGCCTGGGCCAGCTCGCGGATGTTGACGATCAGCTCACCGGCGAGCTCGCGCAGGCGGTGGACGTCGTAGGGCGTGGTGGTCTCGGACATGACGCGAAGTCTAGCGCGCGGAATGCCGGGTCAGCGTCGCCAGCGCGGGGGTTCGCCCTTCAGGGCGCAGACGATGATCAGCAGCACGGTGGCCAGGCCCGCGCCGATCAGGAACACGGCGGGCTCGCGCTGCGGCGGAAAGCGCAGCGCGAGACCGACCACTGCCGCCATGTACAACGCGAGCACCACCCAGCCC
>VFQP010002959.1_pt1 | contig 18076 bp, 16 predicted proteins | sample 3512351 | NCBI WGS metagenome assembly VFQP01 (sample SAMN10412372, study PRJNA504923) | tailings metagenome | isolation source: Relicate 1 Philex TSF1 revegetated site | place: Philippines: Tuba, Benguet | collected 2017-08-29
ACGCCGCCGGGCCCCGCGCCGCCCCTGCCCTCCACCGCGTCGTCGTGGCCGGGCGCGCGCGCCAGGGCCGCCCCCGGGGCGCCCGAGCTGCCCCTGGACGCGCACGGCTCAGGCGCGCCCACCGGCGGCTCAGAGTCGGGGTGGGCGCCGCGCGCGCCAGAGTCGCCGCTGGCGCTGGCGCTGCCCACGCCGCCCACGCCCATGGCCACGGCGGCGGCCATGGCCAGCGCGTGCTGCTGCTGCTGCTGCTGGTACTGCTCCTGCTGCTGCGCCTGCTGGTGCCGCAGGCTGTCCATGCTCGTGCGCTGCGCAAGGCGGGGGGGGGGGGGGGCGCACACACAGGGCAGGACAGGCGGGGGGGGCGCGTGAGCTTCCGGTCGCGTCGCGACTGGAGGAGAGAGCCTGAGCGAACAGCGTTGCTCAGTTGAGCGTGCGCATGCGGACCGCGCCCTCAGTCAGGGCTCACCAGGTGGAAGTTCTCCTGCTTGAGCCCCTCCACCAGGCTGGCCAGGTTGTCAATCTTGGCGAGCTGACCCGCCATCTGGCTCAGCAGGCTCTGAGTGAGGCTGTCGGACGCCGAAGCCGCCGGACGCTGCCCGCTGGCGCCACCTGCGTGCAGTGCAACGCGGCCGCGCGCACGTCCCTGCTGAGCCCACGGGGCGCGCGCACGGCACCCGAGCGGCGCCGCCATCCGCCCGCCAGGGCCTCGCCACCCCTGAGGTGAACCACCAGTCTCTGCTGCCAGGACCACCCAGCTCACCTGTGGCCCTGTCGCCCAGCATGGTCATCATGATGGCCGCCGTGGCCTTGTCCTCCTCCGAACCGGGCCCGGGGCCGGGGCCAGGTGCGCCCCCCTGCGCTTCGCCCGGCCGCTGCTGCTGCTGAGGCGGCAGGCCGCCCCCGACGCCGCTGCCCACCACTGCTGCGCCGCCAGCACCCAGCACCACCACGCCGCCGCTGCCGCTGCCGCCGCTGCCGCGCGCGTCCCCCGACGCCCCCTGGCCCGAGTGCCGCTCGTACAGCTTGCCGCGGCTGCGCTTGGTGGCCTTGGTCGCCTCCTCCGTGTCCCCGGGGCCCGCTCGTGCCGCCGCCGGGCCCCACGCGCCGCCGCCCTCGGCGCCCGCCTGCCCAGAGGAGGTCCCGCTGCCCGTGCCCGTCCCCGAGGCGTCCAGGCCCAGGCCCACGCCGCGCACGCCGTGCGGCAGCGCCAGCGCAGCGCCGCCCTCGCCCGCCGCCTGACCGCCCGACCCCCCGCTGCCGCTGCTCGCCACCGCCGCGCCGTGCTCCTGGCCGCGCTTGGCGGCGCCGCCGCCGCCCTGCGCCCAGGTGGGCGAGCGCACGCCGCCGCCGGCCGCTTGCGGGGCGTGCGGCACGTGCAGCGCCCCGCCAGGCTGCAGGTAGTCGTGCATGAGCTGGAAGAGGTGCTGCTGCACCTCGGCCATGGAGCTGCCGGCGGGGAGGACGCCCGCACCACCGCCGCCCTCGCCGCCGCCGCCTGGCGCAGGGGCTGCTGCAGCGGGCGCGCCCGCCGCGGCGCCGGCGCCACCCGCTGCTGCTGTCCGCGAGACCTGGAGGGGGCGCGCAGGAGGGGGCTGCGGCGCCTGGGCGGGCGGCTGGGCTGAGCGGGTGGCGGGTGCAGCGGGCCCAGGAGGGGGCGGCATGGCGTCGTGGTGGTGCGCCTTGTAGTGGTGGTGGGGGTGGTGCATGACGGCGTCGGCGGCGGCCGGGCGCTCGTGGGCGGCGCGGGACTGCGGCGCAGGCGCGTCGGCGTCGCCGCCTCCGCCCCCCGCCACGCTGCCGCTGTTGGCGTCGCACGACATGCCGGCGGCGGACGCGTGGGCCTCAGCCACAGACATGCCCGGCTCCCCGCCGTCATCCCTGCCGCCCCCAGGCGCCCTGCCCCCGCCGCCGCCGCCCGCCTTTTCCGCCGCCAGCGCCACGGCATCCAGCAGGGCAGAGGCGCGCACGGCGGTGGCCGACGGGTCGCCGTCCGCCCCCTCCGGGGCAGCGGGCGGCCCGGCGGCGGCGGCGGCGGCGGTCCCAGGGGCCGCGCCGGTGGGGGGCCGGTGAAAGGCGCTGTGCGCGGACTGCAGCCCAGCCGCGCCGTGCTGCGCGGACGGGTGCTGGTGCTGGTGCTGCGAGGCTGCGGCGGCGCCCGCCTGCTGGAGGTGCTGGTGGTGCTGCTGCGCCAGCAGCTGCAGCCAGGCGCTGCCCTGCTGCTGCAGCGGGCCGCCCGCCTGCTGCAGCAGCATGGCGGCGGCGGCCATGCTGCTGGGGTCAAACACCAGGCCGGCCGAGCCCAGGAGCGCGGCGGCGGACGTCGGCAGCTGCAGCGCGCCAGGCCCGCCGGGCGGCGCGGACGTGTGCAGGGACGGCAGGGAGGGCAGCAGGGCAAAGGCGCCCATGGGCAGGTGCGCGCCCGCCTGCGCAAGGTTGGTGCTGCTGCCGTCGCCAGAGCCCTGGCCCCCCGCTGGTCCCGCGGTGGACGAGCCGCCCACCAACGCCGTGGGCGAGGAGCTGACGACAGGGCCCACCATCCGCGCACCGCCCTCGCCCTTGCCGCTGCTGCTGCCGCCGCCGCCGCCGCCGCCGCCGCTGCCGCCACCGCCGCCACGCTGGTGGTGGTGCGGCGGCTGCTGAGGCTGCTGCTGCTCGATGCCCTGCATCATCATGAGGCCCGACACCGCCGCCATGTCGAATTCGGCGGGCAGCTGAGGCGCCTGCTGCCCCTGGGCGGCGGCGCCGCCGCCACCGCCCTGGCGCGCTGCCCCGCCGCTCCCTGCCGCAGGCCCAAGTGCGCCCGACGCCGCCGCGCCGCCGCCGGCCGCGTTCGTATGGACGCCTGACGGGCCTGCGGCGCCGGGCGCAGCCGGCTTTCGCCGGATTATGCCTGCGGGGCAGCAAGCAGACGCCGGGCACGTCGGACGTGACGTGCCGGCTGGCGCACCCACACGGTGCCCAGCCGCAGGCCAGCGCAGGCACGCACTGTTCATGAGGTCGCGCGACTCCCGCTTGAACCCCTCGTTGGCGAACTCCCAGCGATCCGGGTCCACCTTGCGGAAGCCTGCGACAGGAAGCCTCCCCCTCCTCTCAGCGCGGCACCAGAGGCTTGCAGTCGATGCACGGGATCGGCTATCCCCGATCGGCACGCACCGTAGGTGTTGAGCTGCCGCACGAAGGACGAAAAGTTGCAGTGCTTGAAGTGCACAGGGAGGATGTCGCGCGCGAACTCGGCCGGCCGCCACACGACGAAGCTGCGCGTGCAGGACGTGCACGGCAAGGCCACTGCTGTCGCCCTTGTCGCCCTCGTGCCAGGCTCTGAATATCTCGCGCCCGCTGCTTCGGATCGATTCCCGAGACCACCGTGCTTCTCGATGACAAAGGCAAGGCAACCTCTCGCCGGGGCGAGGCGTGCTGCGCGCCATTGGCTCCATGAGAGGGGGCTTATGTCGCCCCAAGGCGAGCCCCTGGTCAGGGGCGGCACGACAGCGGACGGCGGTCCCGCGTTGCGCCCGCGCGCACGTACCTGCCGCCTGTCGGTGACCAGCTGATGATGGCGTCCGTGGCTGGGTCATCGACGATGTCAAAGCTGCGCGGCAGCAAGGCGGACCCCGACAGAGGCTGCTGGGAGGGCCGGGTGCCCCTCCGACGGCGAGTGCCCCTCCGCCACGCGCGCACTCTCCCCCCCCCTCTCGTCCCCCCCCTCTCGCTCCAGCGGCCCCATCGCCTGAGCACGCAGTGCATGAGGCGTTCCCCCAGGCGCCCCTGGCCCGCCCTGGCTGCACGAGCGCTCACGTCTTCCTGAGGAAGGGCGCGACGGCCTTGCCGGCCATGGTGCTCCCTCAGTGAGGCGCGCCGCTGCTGTCTTGAGCACGCCGGTGTGAGGCCGCCTGGTGGTCAGTCCCGCGCGGCTGCAGGCGATGCCAGTCCTCGAGCCATCGAGCGCATTCGCGTGGGCGAAGCTTCTCGCGCCGGGGCCGAACGCTTCGTTCGAGGATGCAGGCGGCCTGCGACGTGGGCGCACCAAGGCGCCCCTCAAGTCCTGCACGATACGCTACTGGCGGTGTGGAGCTGAGCTCGCCATGGGCACTCGATGGGGCTTGCGAACAGTGCCAGCAACGCGTGCCAGGGCGGTGTGTGCGTGTGGCTCCTTTGCACGTCGCGTGTGGCTCGTCGCCTCCTCTCCCTGCCCTCGCCCAGCTCCGCACACGCTCCGCACAAGCGCACTCCGCACGAGCGCCGCGAGATGAAGGCGCTGGCGCAGCGCGGGACGGCGCGTGGTGGCTGCAAGGTTCGCACATCCTCCGCTGCAGATCGCTGGCCGTTCGGCCAGTAGAGGGCAGCGAATGTGCGCCGCGACTCGATGTGGAGACGCGCGCTGCGGTGCACACACGCAGCAACCTGCTTCGACGCATGTCGTGACCGTCGAGGCGCCGGCCAGGGCAGTGGCAAGGGGTGAGCGTGCGGCAGCGACTCGCGATGTGCACCTTGGTGCAAGGACCATCGTGTGAACGCGACCGCCACCGCCTCAGCAGCAGCAACAGCAGCAGCAGTAACAGTAGCGCGAGCTGCACGCACCGTGTCTCCACACGAGAGCGCGGATGCTGCGACGCCAGGCTGCGGAGCGGGCGAGCAGCTGGCTTTGGGGTGGCTGCTGCAGCAGGAACGCGTGCGTGCCCTCTTCTCAATGGGTGTGTCTAGCCGTTCTGTGACACACGCGTGCATGCAGGGCCTGGGTGCGAAAGGCGCTCTGTGCGCGTCCGCAGCGAGAATCCCGCGGCCGCCGCTGTTGGCAGTCAGCTGCCGGACGAGTGGGACAAGCTGTCGGTCGAGGAGATTGGGGCCTGGGACGCCCAGGGCCCGCCGACGCCCCTGCTCGGTGGGTGGGTGGGCACTGCCCCTTGTGGCGGTCGGCAGGGGACGCCACACACCATCCCGTTAGCCTTACCATCGCGTGCGCTCGCCGCAGACACGGTCAACTACCCGGTGCACCTCAAGAACTTCAACACCAGCCAGCTGCGGCAGCTGTGCAAGGAGCTGCGCTCCGACATCGTGCACACGGTCAGTTGCCTGGGGAGCGCCGCCCGCGGGCCCACAGCAGGTCCCAGCACGCACCTCCAGCGCCGCGGTGGGAGCAGGGAGGGTCAAGAGCCTCCCGCATTGTGCTGGCGTGGCCTGAGCTGCGCAGGTGTCCAAGACGGGCGGCCACCTGAGCTCGAGCCTGGGCGTGGTGGAGCTGACCGTGGCGCTGCACTACGTGTTCAACGCGCCCGACGACAAGATCATCTGGGACGTGGGCCACCAAGTGAGGCGCTGGGCGACGCGCATGTACGCGTGCTGCACGTTGCGAGGAGGCTGACGCAGCGGCGGCGCCTGCCTCGCCCATGCACCACGCAGGCGTACGTGCACAAGATCCTGACGGGCCGCCGCTCGCGCATGCACACCATCCGCACCACCAACGGCCTGTCAGGTGGGCGGGTGTGAGCGGGGGCAGGGCCAACGATGGAGCGCTCGCTGGGTGCGGGAGAGCGGTCACGCACGGCCCGGTCAGGGAGGGTGAGCCCACCTGCTGGCGCCCCTCCTTCACGTGTGGCGCCCGCAGGCTTCACCAAGCGTGAGGAGAGCGAGTATGACCCCTTTGGCGCCGGGCACAGCTCCACCAGCATCAGCGCCGGCCTGGGCATGGCCGTGGGGCGCGACTTCAAGGGCAAGAAGAACCAGGTGGGCCGGCCCAGGGGAAGCCCTCAGCAGCTCGCTGCCAGGGCGCTGGCGGGCGTGCTGAATGCACCTGTGCGCCCTGAGTGCCAAGACGAGGCGTGCTCTTTCCCTGCTGCTCGCTTGTCGCGCTGCTTTCTTCAGGTGATTGCCGTGATTGGCGACGGCGCCATCACGGGCGGCATGGCGTACGAGGCCATGAACCACGCGGGCTTCCTGGACAAGAACATGATTGTCATCCTCAACGACAACCAGCAGGCGCGTGCGCCGCGGGGCCAAGGATGCGTGGCGCGTGGCGCGTCAGGAGGCCCCCCTGCAGCTGAGCCGTGCCGTGCTGTGCGCTGCGCCCCCTGCTTGCTCCCCTCCCCGCAGGTGTCGCTGCCGACCCAGTACAACAACAAGAACCAGGACCCCGTGGGCGCGCTGAGCTCGGCGCTGGCCAGGCTGCAGGTGCGCTGGGCTCAGCCTCGGGGGGTGTGGAGGACAGGCGCGGGCACAGGCAGAGGCACGACTGCGACGTGGCTCGCTACCCTTGGGGGCACGCTCGCGTGCGCAGCAGGAGAGCACAGGAGAAAGCGCTGCTGTGTTTTGCTCCCGCAGGCCAACCGGCCGCTGCGCGAGCTGCGTGAGATTGCCAAGGGCGTGACCAAGCAGCTGCCCGACGTGGTGCAGCGCGCCACCGCCAAGATTGACGAGTGAGCCACGGGCGACGCGCTGCGCATGGTGTATCGCCGCGCCGCCTGCGCTCCGGTGCGCAGACCTACCAAACTCGCGCGTGTGTGTGTGGCGTGTGCGTGTGAGTTAACAGGTACGCGCGCGGCATGATCAGCGGCACGGGCAGCACGCTGTTTGAGGAGCTGGGCCTCTACTACATCGGCCCCGTGGACGGGCACAACCTGGACGACCTGGTGGCCGTGCTCAGCGGTGCGGCGCGGGGGCTGGGTGGGCAATTGCGCGAGCGTGGTGGGTGCGCGCCCGCCAGGCTGACTCGGGCATGCCCCGCGTGGTCATGTGTGAGGTGCGCAGAGGTTCAGTCGGCCGACACGGTGGGCCCGGTGCTGGTGCACGTGGTGACGGACAAGGGGCGCGGCTACACGCCCGCCGAGACGAGCCAGGACAAGATGCACGGCGTGGTCAAGTTCGACCCCAAGACGGGCCAGCAGTTCACCGTGAGCGGCGCGCGGCCACGGCAGCGGGTCGGGAGGGCAGGGAGCGTCGTGCTGGCTGCACGACGCCCGTGACGCCGTTCCCCGCGACGCCGCACCCTGCTGGCCAAGGGCCGTGCCGTGTGCGTGCTTGCTTGCGTGCGCTCAGTCCAAGTCCAAGGCCATGAGCTACACCAACTACTTTGCCGACTCCCTGACGGCCGAGGCCGAGCGCGACAGCCGCGTGGTGGCGGTGCACGCCGCCATGGCCGGCGGCACGGGCCTCACCCGGTGCGTGGCCCAGGCGCCTGTTACGGGGCAGCGCTCAGACCCGCACGGAGCCGCACGCATGCATGCGCGGAGGTGGAGACGCACGCGCCTTTCACCCACCCATCCACCCACCCACCCACCCACCCGGTGCGCAGGTTTGAGAAGCGCTACCCCGACCGCGTGTTTGACGTGGGCATCGCCGAGCAGCACGCCGTCACGTTTGCGGCGGGCCTGGCCTGCGAGGGCCTGGTGCCCTTCTGCACCATCTACTCGACCTTCCTCCAGCGCGGCTACGACCAGGTGGTGCACGACGTGTCGCTGCAGAAGCTGCCCGGTAGGTGCACAACGTGCGCCAGGCAGTCGTCTGCGAGCGCCAGCAGTGTCCTGGGCCCCTGAGAGAAGAGAGCGAGCGTTGGCACACGCGCAAACGCGCTGCGGTGTTGTTATTGTTGTTGTTGCGCAGTGCGCTTTGCCATGGACCGCGCGGGCCTGGTGGGCGCCGACGGCGCCACGCACTGCGGCGCCTTTGACGTGACGTACATGGCGTCGCTGCCGCACATGGTGACCATGGCGCCCTCCAACGAGGCCGAGCTCATCAACATGGTGAGCAGGAGAAGGAGGGGGCGGCTGGCGCCCTGGCACCAAGGAGGAGTTGCCGGCTCGTTGGTCCACACCACCCGCACCCGGCTGCACGCGCATGCCCTCCCAAGCGAGCTGGGCTGCGTACCCACCCCCTCGTGCTCTTGCTCTGGTGCCAGGTGGCGACGGCGGTGGCCATTGACGACGCGCCCAGCTGCTTCCGCTTCCCGCGCGGCAACGGGCTGGGCCTGGACCTGTCCCAGCACGGCATCACGCGCGACCTCAAGGGCACGCCGCTCGAGGTGGGCAAGGGCGTGGTGCGGCGCCAGGGCAAGGACGTGTGCCTGCTGGCCTACGGCTCGAGCGTCAACGAGGCGCTGGCGGCGGCCGAGATGCTCGAGCGCGACGGCGTGAGCGCCACCGTGGTGGACGCGCGCTTCTGCAAGCCGCTTGACACGGCGCTGGTGCGGCGCTGCGCCAAGGAGCACCCCGTCATGATCAGCGTGGAGGAGGGCGCCATTGGCGGCTTCGCCGCGCACGTCATGCAGTTCCTGGCGCTCGAAGGTGCGTGGGATTGCCGTGGGAAGCGAGGGAATCAGGGGAGGGCCTTGGTACTGGGCGGTGGGCAGAGCAGGTGACGCGCGTTTGCGTGGCGCTGGTGCCTTGCGCCCCCCCCTCCTTGCGTGGCGTGCAGGGCTGCTGGACGGCGGGCTGCGCTTCCGGCCCATGACGCTGCCCGACGCCTTCATCGAGTGCGGCGACTACCGCGACCAGCTGGCGCAGGCGGGCCTCACGGCCGGGCAGATTGCCGGTACGGCGCTGCAGGTGCTGGGGCGCGCCAAGGACGCCGCCAAGTTCTCCATCGGCAGCGTGCTCTGAGCAGCTCAGCGCCTCTAGAGCTTGGCCTGCCGCGCACACACACACTGCGCCGTGGGTGGGCGGTGTGGCAGCACTGCGAGGGGGAGGTGTCAGAGTTGCTTCTGTGCTGCGTCCACCTTGAGCGCCCCTTGCGTGCTGGTCTCGGACCCTGACTCACCCTGTGGCCTGCTAGTCGAGCAGCCGGGTGAGGTGAGCTCGGCAGGGGAGGGTGCTGGTGCTGTGGAGCCTGTGCACACCTGTGATCCCAACGACGTCCCGCGCCGCTGTTTTGGTTTGGTGGTTGCTGCGCCGTGATTTTCCCTTGCCCACCAGAGCGCGACCTTCGGACGAGTTCGGACGAGTTTTGCACCCTGCCCTTGCAGAGCGAGCGTGTGAGCGCTGGAATGAGCACACTGTCACCGTGCAGGAGCTGCACCTCCCTGTCAAGAGCATGCGAGCGGCCCTCGCTTGCTGAGCAGACGTATGCAACGCGGCGTGAGCAACCGTGTGTTTGGAGAACCACAGCCACCGCCGCAGCCACCACCACCACCAGAAAGTCAGGAGCAGCCGCCGCACACACGATGACACGTGCGCTGTCTTGCACGTTGACAAGCGTCTGCGTGAAGAAGGCGCGGAGCAAGCAGGTCTGGCAGAGAGGGCGGCCGGCTGCTTCCATCGCTGTGCTTCCCTTGTCGTGCTGAGCGGCACGCATGCAAATCTCAAGCGGCAACCAAAGCAAGTGCCGCGCACCCAACGGACGAACTTCCGGGAATGTGCTTCACCCAGACGTTCTCTGATGTCGATGCACAGCGGGCGCGGGACCAATCAGGTGTGGCCAAGAGAATGGTTCTTAGGAGGAGATGCAGCGACGCGCGCAGCCCACACACAGCCCCTCAAGTGCACAAGTGTGCTCCGCGCAAAGCGGTGCTGCAGCAGGGCAAGCAGGCGCTGAGGTGTCGTTGTGTTGGGGGCAGGCGCCGGGGGGGCGGCGCAATGGTCAGGGCGCGACCGTGCCCTGCAGCGCCAGCAGGACGTCGGCCGCGTCCACGTCGTGGCCGTTGATGCTGCCCGTCGCAATCAGGGGCCTGCCTCCGCCGGACACCTCCACCGCCGTCGCCCCGCTGTCCGCTCTAGGCGGCCCCGCCACCAGGGGCCGCCCCGCCCAGGCCCCCTCGCCGCGCTGCAACGGCGCCAGGTGGCTGCCCGCGCCGGGTGCGGCGCCCAGGCCAGGTGCGCCATGGTGGTGGCTGTGGTGCTGCTGCTCCTCCTCGGTGGGCGCCAGGTCGTCGGGCTCCAGGCCGTCGTCCTCGGGGTCGGGCGCCTCGGGGTCGTAGGCCGCCTCACCCGCCTCGGGGAAGTTGACAATGGCCAGCTTGCCTGCGCGTGTGGACGGGGGACGGGGCGGGCGGCCCTTGTACGGACAGGGTGCACGCCTTGCGTGCACAAGGACACGGGCCGCCTGCGCAGGCGGCGCGTTGGGGCAAGCAGGCTGCGCGTCCCTGCCCACCAAGGCGTCGCCTGTGCGCTCACCGCGTATCTGCCGCGCCGCCACGTCGTAGGCCCTGGCCGCCTCCTCGGCGCTGTCAAAGGTGCCCAGCCACTGCCGCCCGCCCCGCTGGGGGTCGCGGATCTCGGCGGCGTACTTGCCCCAGGGGCGCTGGCGCACGCCCCGGAACTTGATGGCGCCCCGCACGCTGCGCGGGGAGCGCGCAAACAGGGGCGCGCCCCCGGCCCCGTGCACGCCCTGCGACGCCAAGGGCGACGAGGAGGGCGCCAGACGGTCGCCCGCGCCGTGCTGGGGACCTGGGTGGTGGTGGTGCGCGTCCGTCGCCGCCTGGTGCGACCTGCGCACACGTGCAGGTGGCTCTCGCGCGCGGAGTTGTGCTGCCCGTGCGCGCAGTGTGGGCACCGGGTGGCACAGGGCAGCCACCACTGCAGGCAACCTCGCGAGGCAGTCAGCCGGGTCGCGCGTCGCCGCGCCTCACTGCTCACCTGCGGAGGAACGTCGGCGCGCCCCCGGCCGCCACCGCCGACACGTGCAAGGGCGGCGCTCCCGCCACCACCGCCTGCGCGCCTTGGTGTTGCTGCTGCTGCTGCTGCTGAGGCGCCACGACGTGGAGTGGCACGTAGCCCTGCTGGGCTCCGCCACCCAGCAGCGCCTGGTGCGGGTGCTGGCGCATCACCAGCTGGTGAGGGTGGCCGCCCACCAGCAGCATGGTCCCAGGCACCGTGGCCCCGGGCGCACCCACCAGCACGCCGCCACCTGCTGCGCCAGGCCCTCCAAACACCAGGGGTTGCGCCGCTTGCGCCGGCGGCGCGGCAGGCGCGGTCGCAGCCCCCTCCGGCGGCTCGTCGTGCGGCGCCTTGCGCTTGAGCCCCACCAGGGGCAGCGCGCCCTCGGCACGAGCCGCGCCCACCCAGCGCACGCCGCCCTCGGCGGCGGACGCTCCCGTCCCAGCTGCGGCGCTCGCGCCGCCCACGCTGCCCTGCGCAGCGCACCGCAGCATCCCAGCACGTGCCGCGCTCGCCAGCAGGCCAGCCACGCCACGCCCAGAGGTCGGGTGGCATACCCAGGCAACCGCCCCGTCACCGCTCACCCGCGCAGGGGGGACTGCTGCGTGGTGGTGCGCGGCGCGCGCTGCCATGGCGCTGTGCACGCCCCCCGCCAGCAGCTGCAGCGCGGCCAGGCCCGCCGTGTTGATGAGCTGAGAGGGGCCCACGGGCAGGCCCGTCACCAGGTCCACCGGCGTGAGCGCAAAGCCAATGTTGTCCACGAACTCGGGCAGCTGGAGCGCCGACCCTGCCGCCACCGCCGCCGCCGCCGCCGCAGCAGCAGCGGCGTTGCCGCCCGGGTCGCCCACGTGGCCAGATTGGCCCCCCTGGGAGCCGCCCGACCCGCCGCTGTGAGGCGGTTGGCTGTGGGTGGCTGGCGGTGGGCCCCCGCTGCCTTGGGCCCCTTGCGGAGGTGAGCCTGATGCAGCGCGGCCACCTGCTGCCTGATCGTCTAGGGGCTGCCCTGGACGTGCCGTGGCGGAGCGCTCTGCTGCCGCTCGCGGCCCAGACGCCGGGCTGTCGCTGCGTGGCACCTGCTCAGAGGCGGGGGCCTGCTCTGCAGAGCCCTGCTCCACGAGGCCAACCCCGCCGCTGGGCTGCGTGGCGGTCGCCGCAGGCTCGTGGACCGCTCCTCTTGAGATGGAGGCGAGGTCTCCACGCTGCGCCGAAGCTGACGCCGTTGCGCCCTCTCCTGACGGGGCCCCTGCAGCTCAGGAGCAGACGCGTCGGCCGCGTCGCGCACAAGGGGCCAGCACGGCCCCTAACAACAGCCGCCGCCGCCGAGCGTGGCCCCCACAGTGGGACAGAAAGCAGATTCTCACCTGCGGCCCCTTCCGCCACGTCCACATCCATCTCAGCGTGTCGCTGCGCTTGCTCGGGCGGCCGTGACACCGCACGCCACCATCACCGAAAGCTGTCGCCGCGCGGCGCAACGTGGCCGGCCACAGGCCCTGCAGTCGGCGCATCCCACGCACACTGTCAGTCGCGCTGCTCGCCGACGATGCCGTTCGCCTCCATGCTCTCGCGCGCGAGCAGCAGTTGGAGAAGCGGCCGTGCGAGCGCATCTATTCGCACGGTACTGGTGCACACCTGCGTCACCCGTCGTGCAGCTGGAAGGATTGTCGCTGCCCTGGGTGACCCCGCGCGAATACTGGCTCTGTGTGCGCGCTGGAGCGAGCGGCAGGTCCTCGTTCAGGGTAGATCGCGCGCTGGTGCGCCCTGCCTTCGCCTTTGTGCGACAGCGGCGGCAGCGTGCAGCTCACACCTTGGCTCTCTCGGCCTGCTGCGCGGCGCACGCGCACGCACGTCCTTCTCGCGTCGGACACCGACCCGCTGCCTGCGACCGCGCGCAGCGCAGTGTGCGCGCTCGCATGAGCTGGGCGCCTTGGCAGCAGCAGCAGCAGCGCGATGAGAACGCACAGGCAGCAGTGGCGCTGCCCGTGGTCCTGGCCAGCCGCGTGATAACGCTTCCCGCCACCCGTGCAGCGGCGCCGCCGCCTCCGCTGCCAGTGCTCAAGCCCATCACCATGTCGCAGGCCGTCATGGCTTCCTCGTCCAGTGCAGCAGCCCCTGCCGAGCAAGCGCACGCTCGGGCACCGGCTCCCAGCAGCGTCGTGCCCGAGGCCCATTATGCCGGCCAGCGAGCTTCGTCTGCAGTTGGTGGCGCTCTGGGGCTGCTGGAGGAGGAGCAGAACACCGCCTGGACCCGGCCTGAGCCCAGCGCAGCCGTCGGGCCACAAGCCTCAGTGAGCAGGACCGACGGCGTCGAGGCGCCCGTCACGTTCGCCTCTGCCAAAAAGCCACGGTGGGAGTGACTCACACACTCTGCTACTGATCGCCTCTTGCACAGTGCTGCTCGCTCGCCATGCAATAGTCCTCAAGCACAGGCAGGTCTCGGGAGCACGAGCGCGGTCAGTTGACCTCGTGGCCTGCTCCCCGCGCTGCCGCGTCCCCAGCAAAACCCCTCTCTACACCGCTCCGCGTGGCGCTCGCTGTCAAACATCAGAGGCCCGCAGCGGCCGCGTACAACAATGAGGTCAGGCGGCGGGGATACACAATACAGGAGAGGGCTGGAGGCGACGAGGTGTGCGTCAGCGGTCCAGGTACAGGCCAAAAGTCGTCAAGCGGAGCTCTCAGAGCGCTCCCTGTCGCCCGCAAAACTCCTCGTCACGATGAAACGAAGCGCGGAGACGCATGCCCAAGCGCCGCGCAAGTGCGCACGCCGTGGAGCAACGGTCAGCGCGCCGTCGCAGGGCCCCCCACCGCTCCCAAGCGGCCCTTCGCGCCACCCACGCCCGCCGCCGGCCCCATGCTCGCGGCATGGCCGCTGGAGGCCGCCAGCATGCCACCGTGGTGGTGGTGGTGGTGGTGGCGCCTCGCGTGGTGGTGCGAGTAGCTGCAGCATGAGGCGGCGGCAGAGGGCGCAGGGCCAGCGGGAGGGTGGGGCACGGCGCAGGACAGCTGCTGCAGCCCGCGCGTGAGCTCGGCCAGAGCGCCAGAGTTGCGGTTCTTGCGCGCCACGTCCAGGGGCGTGTCTCCGTTGGAGTCGGGCAACACCACGGCGCACTTGTTGTGGTGCTGCGGGCCGCCCGACGGCCAGGCAGGGCGGCCAGACCAGGGAGGCATGGCCTCCTTGGCGCCCTCCTCGGGACACGGGCTGTGGTGGCACTGGTGCGCGGGCTGCCGCTGGCCCTGCTGCCCTGGCGCCTCGCCGCCGCCGCCGCCGCCATTGAAGCCTGAGCCCAGCTCGCCCTCGCCCTCGCCCCCGCGCTCCCCATGCTGCTGCTGCCGCGTGCACTGGCTGCACGAGCACGAGCAGCAGCTGCAGCTCAGCAGGAGGCGCAGCAGGCGCCCCGAGGCCTTGCGCGCCGCAATGTGCAGCACGCACTGCCCGTATCGGTTGACGGCGCCCACCAGGGACGCCGCCGCAGGGCTGGGGCCCCCCGCCGCGCGCAGCAGGGCCTGGGCCACGTCCACGCGGTCCGCCACCGCCGCCGCCATGAGGGGCGAGAAGCGGTCGCCGTACAGGGAGGCGTCCTGCGGCCAGGGTGGGGTGGGGGATGGAGGCGAGCCTTGGTGGGAGCGAGCACCGCTGCCGGACCGTTGGCTGGGGGCACGAGGGGGCGAAATGAGGGTCACCAGCAGCACGCCGTGGCCGTGTGGCGCACCCACCTGCCAGGCGATGTTGTGCGCGTGGCAGTGCGCCAACAGCAGCCTGACGACAGGCAGGTGCCCCTTGAGGGCGGCGATGTACAGCGGGACCTCTCCGGCAGCGTTGGCCACCTGCGCACCCACGAGCACAAGGGTGCACGCTTGGCCAGGGCATGCGCGGGCGTGGAGTCCAGTCCCCGGCGGGGCCCCTGCCCCCTCTTCCCCTCCCCACCTGTGGGTTGGCGCGCGCCTCGAGCAGCGCCGCCACGCACGCCACGTGGCCCGCCTCTGCCGCCAGGAAGAGCGGCGCGGCGCCGCCCCGCTCCTTGGTGTCCACGCCAGCGCCCAGCGCCAGCAGGCCCCGCAGCGCGCGCTCGTCGCCCCGCTCAGCGGCGGCGTGCAGCGGGGTGGCGCGCGCCGTGTTGCTGCAGTTGGCGGCGCACCTCAGCGCCAGGCGCAGCGCGTCCCCTCCCGAGGCGGCTGCCGCCGACGGGCAGGCGCCGTGTGCGGGCGTCTCGCCACCGCCGCCCGCTGAGCGCTGCTGCAGCGCCTGCGTGGCGCGCTCCACACACTGCGCCAGGGACAGGTCCCACAGCTCGGCCGGGGGGGCGCAGCCGCGCTGCGGGGCCCCTGCCAAGAGGGGGCGCGGGGCGCCGCTGCCGCTGAAGAGGGTGAGGGCGGCCGCCACGCGTGAGAGCACGGGGGGAGGGAAAAAGGTGAGCTCCACCGCGCGCAGGCGAGGCAGCTGCAGCAGCACCGCCGCCAGCGCCGCCGCCGACTCCACCATCCAGGGGGCGTCGGCGGCCAGGGGCGTGCCGCGTGGCGCCCGGCTGCCACACAGGCGCTGGCTGGTGGCGGGCGCTGCGCCCTGCTGCAGGCCCCAGCCCTGCCCGTGCGTGCGCAGCGCCTCGCACAGCTCAGGCAGCAGCGCCAGCGCGTGGGAGAGCGCGCCGGCACACGAGCTAGGGGGGATGGCCTCCCTGGAGCCCGCTGATGCCGCCGCTGCTGCTGCTGAGGCTGCCGGCAGCGCGCCGCCGCCGCCTCCTCCCGCTGGCGGCGCAACGCCCCAACCCCCCGCCACCGTGCACAGCCAGGTGCCGCCCCCCAGCATGAGGTACTCTAGGTGCGGGCACAGCGTGGCCAGCGTGGCCAGGGCCGCCAGGTTGACGCCGCTGCAGTTGTTCAAGGCCAGCACCCGCACCGCGCCGCCCTGCAGCGGTGTGACCGCTGCGGGCGCCGCCAGCAACGCTGACGAGGAGGAGGAGCCAGAGGTGCCCGAGCTGCTCCCGCCTGGCTGCGCGCCCAGGAGGGCGTCCTGCTGCTCAGCCGCCTCGACGCTGCTGCTCGCCGTTTCCGCTGGGGGCCGCTGGTCCGCCAGGTGCGTGAGGTCGAGGTGGCTGAGGGCCAGCACGGCCAGGGCGGGCAGCCGGCCGGCGCGCGAGGCGTGCAGCAGCTCGCTGAGGGCCGAGCACCGCATCTGGAAGCACCTCTGCAGGTTGAGCGCGCGCAGCGGCGGGCGCAAGGGAGGGCCCTCTGGCCGCCCCGCCACCGAGGCGCGCGTGAGGGCCGTCACCAGGTGACACGTGAGCTTGCGGCACGAGGCCAGCTCCAGGTGCTGCAGGCGCGGCAGGCCATGGACCAGGGCCACCACGTCGGCGTCCTCCAGCGCCTGGCCAGACAGGTTGAGCCGCACGGCGCCTGCGGAGCGGGCACCACGGCGTCAGTAGCAGTCGCTGCGGCCCGGACCACGTTGTGCCACCATCGCACGACGCTAGCTCCCCCTCCTGGTGGTCGTGGCCCGCACCAGGCATGTACTTGGGCAGCGTCACCAGCAGGCTTGCGCCATGGGCGCCGCTCAGCAAGCTGAGGTCCAGGCACAGAGGAGCGGCCGCAGCGTGCTCCTTGAGCGCCTTGCTGCTCTGGATGGTGCTGGCGAGGCTCTTGATGTCGCCCACGCAGGACAGGATGGCCGAGAGGAGCTGCGCGCAAGAGCACAGGAGCGAGCAGCAGCAGGGTGATGGCGTCGCCTGCCACACGGCTGTGTGCGATGCTTGAGGCCCTGGCTCACCTCGGGCGGCAGGTCCATCAGGGCGACTCCCGTCGAGCTCGCGTCCGAGGCCATCCGCTGCGGCTCCGTTGCACAGCCCGGCATGATGAACACGCGAGCGTGTGGGTTGAGCGTTGAGGAGGCCATCTTGATCGCTGGTGGAGCCCGGAAGAGGGGGCCGGGCGCACGACGCTTGTGTGTGCCGCCCAGGGGCTCCTCCTTTCCTGGCGTGCCTGCCGCTGCGTCGCCGCTGCGCGGAGGACGCTTGAGCGGGCAGGCACGGCTCTTGCGCCTCGCGCGCAGAGCGCTCCCTCCTGGGGCTGCCCCCCTGGGTGCGGCGCGCCCCCCTTCCGCCGCGAGCCCGCTAGCGCTGCTGGCTGCGCTGTGGTCGTCTGCAAGCTGACTGCGTTGGTCTTGCAGGGCTGTGTGAAAGAAGGAGAGGGGGAGGTTCCAAGGAGAGTCTGTGAGCGTGCGCGCGGCGGGCGTGCAGGTCGATCACGCCGCCATGCACGCCCTGGCACCAGCGGGGGAATAAGAGCACGCGCAGCCACGTCAGACGACGCGCATGCTAAAGTGGCGGAAGCCCAGGAAGAGCGAGCCGAGCGTGAAGAAGCACGAGCCGGCGACCCAGGTCCACAGCACAGGGATGAGCACCGAGTCGGGCCCGTCCAGGGGGCCCTGGTCGTACAGGCTGGTGCCAAAGAAGAAGCACCAGGCGCCGATGCCGGCGCCCAGCTCCACGCCCACGGCCGTGAAGGCGTCCCGGTGCTGCAGCACCGACTTGAGGCTGAACGACCCAGTCTCGGTGCTGGCGATGCGGTACGTCTTCCACAGCTGCAGGCGCGCAGCGGTTGCTTTCTGGCAGTGGGTGTGCGCAAACGCCTGCTGCTGGAAGCAGCGGTGCTGCTCGGGGTGCTGCACAGCGCGCACTGTGCACGCGCGCAGCACGCACGACGCACCTGCGAGCAGCCGATGAAGGCGCTGCCCAGGATGAAGCCCCAAATGCCCACGGCGGGGTTCCACGCCACGACGGCGGGGAAGAAGCCCTGCGTGTGGGGCGGTGGGTGAGCGCCGGCTAATCACGCGCCGCCCCGGCACAGAGGTCACACCATATGGCCGGGCGAGTGCCCAACCGCATCCAGCACACGGAGAAGGCTCGACCCAGCCCGCACCACGCTGCCGATGACGTAGAAGGTGGAGCCAATGGCGCTCAGGCTGATGTTGAGGCGCAGAACGGCGCCGTCAAAGGTGAAGAACTCTTGCACGTCCACGAACAGGAAGCCGCAGCTGCCCAGCGTGTAGAGGAAGGCGCTCCAAAAGTCGGCGTTTGGCACGGCGCTCGCCAGCCAGGGGAAGAGCAGGAACGTGCCTGCAGGCGCGGCGATGGAGGAGGCACGTCGCTGCCTCAGCCATCGGCCCGGGAATGGCAGCCCGCCGCCGCCGCTGCTGCTCAAAAGCCACTGGAAAAAGCCCGCCGCCGCTTGCTGTTGCCTCGGACGTTTCGGCCGAGGCGGGTCGGCCCCTCTCTGGTCCCAGGGGGCTGCCGGCTCCCCCTGGCGGCCTCGCGTGCCTCGCTGGCCCCCCCTGGCAATCACCTGCAATGAACGTGGTGCCGCCGGTGAAGAAGCCGAGGAAGTGCGCCACCTGCCAGCTGAGCAGCTCAGGGTGCCAGTTTTTACGCGTGCCATGATCGTACTCTCCCAGCAGAGGGGTCGTCACGTGCGACTCGGGGTCCATCCTGTGTGGAATGGCTCTCTGC
>VFQP010002960.1_pt1 | contig 18064 bp, 34 predicted proteins | sample 3512351 | NCBI WGS metagenome assembly VFQP01 (sample SAMN10412372, study PRJNA504923) | tailings metagenome | isolation source: Relicate 1 Philex TSF1 revegetated site | place: Philippines: Tuba, Benguet | collected 2017-08-29
GCATGGAGCGCAGACACCGCCACGCTGCCTATGAATTGCATACGTGTATACATTGGGCGCCCAACACACACACACACACACACACACACACCAACACACACAAAACAGGGCACTCCCTTGGTGCAGCATTGGCTGCCTTGTGTGCAGTGTGGGTATGTTGCATTGTATGCTGTGTACTGTATGCTGTGTACTGTGTGAGTATGTGTCTTTACACAAAGTGACACACTATACACCAATGATACATCACATACAAAAACAAAGCTCACGCACACCCACAAGCACCCCCCCCACCCCCACCCCCCACCCCCCACACGCACACCCCCACACACACCCAGGCTGCAATGACCTACCCCACTGCTTCCATCACACTCAACATGCTCGGTGCACCCGCTGTGGGCAATGCAGCATTTGCGCAGCTGCTCCTGGGTGTGGTGGGACGTGGGTATCGTGCAGTACATGCACTTGACCTGGTACCTGCGATACCACCCCTGGATGAGTATGTGGGGGTGGCTGCACCATTCTGGCTGACTGATGATGACATGCTGTTGCAGGTGTGAGTGTGGGTAGGTGTGTTGAGGGGGGGGAGGGGTGAGTGTGAACACACCCACACTCCATGTACATACACGTACACATGCGTACCTACACAACATGTACATATGCAAACCCACACAACACACACACAGGGACGTCCACGCACGTATGCACTACGAGACCTGTTGTGGGAGGACCATCACTGTGCTGCATATGCACAGGCATTGTACATGGTCAACACCACCACTGCACCATCTTGGATTTTGGCAGAGGAATGATTGATGTCCTTGTTGTTGATGTTGTAGTGATTGTGTGTTGCTATTTGCTAGGCTATACACAGTTGTGTACATCAATACCGTTTTGTGCTTGTATACATCAATTGTTTTGTACTTGAATTTTGTACAGCATGTACAGCATTATCACCAATTCATTCATTCTTTGACTCACAGTATTTGACTTGCATTTGTTTTCTTACAAGCTCTCGTATCTTTTGCATCAATCAGTTGCTATATAATTACCCAACAAGCAAATATATACACAAACCAACAAATCCCACACATGCACCCACCCACCTCATCCTGATGCAATCACTGCATCCACACGCTGCTGCACAAACTGCAACACATCCCCCGCCACACGCTCCCACCCAGCATCCAACATGAGATCATGTGCCATGCCATCGTACAACACTGGCTCTACGTTCAACACACGTGCTGTGTCATACACACCCTCCACATCCACAATGGTGTCAAGTGTGCCCCCTGCAACCAGCACGGGGGGGAGAGGTGTGACGGGTGGTGGGGGTGGAAACTCCCCTCGCACAGATCGGACATCCACCACAGGGATGGGGCTTGAATGTTGCTGAAAACACTGCCAGTAGCGGCGCATGTCGTCTGCAGGGAGCTGCTTGGAGAAAAACATCCTGTTGTTTGTGGGGGGGGGGGTTGTGGGGATCTCTTTCGTGTACATCTTGCAACCACCATCCCACCGACACAATAAAAAACACCCACAAAACCCCCATACCTTCTACATGCATCTTCATCTGAGAGCCAATTTCGTGACATAAAGCTCCACGACACCTGCAGCGTCACCATTGGCGTTGCCTTGAGCATGCGACCCACCATGGACGACACACCCGAGGGGGGTGCTGATGCGAGCAACACAACCCCACCCATGCGTTGTGTGGTTTTGTTGTCTGCAAGCATGTACTGCAAGACAGTACCACCCATAGAGTGGGCAATGACAACGGGGGGGGAGGTGGCAGGGGTGGTGAGGGTGGTGAGGTAATGGGCAACATCGTGGGCATGGCTTTGCAGTGTGCCGCCCACCTGTGTTGTGGTTGGTGGGTACATTTCATTGTGTTGTTGTGAGCAACAAGGGGTGAGTTTGCACTCTCATAATACAGTCCCACACACAGTCCCAAAACACCCACACCCACACAACACACACACCGTGAGCCCCTCACGGTCAGACCCCCCCTGTCCCCTCAGGCTGATTGCATGACAGGTGTAGCCAGCAGCGCTCAGGTAGGGTGCAAAACGTTCCATCCAGCACCATGCAGCATGATATGATCCGTGTATAAATACGAGGGGTGTGTTGCTTTTCGGCGTGGCCGGGGATGCAGTCAACACCTCGAGGCGCGTTTTTCCATCGGCCAGTGTGTGGAAATCTGATGATTGTGATGTTGTTGCTGCTGGAGGTGCTGCTGAGCAGGAGAGTCTGCAAGTATGGTGTTTGCGTAGAGATCGTGGATGATGACCAACGAAGCGGGTAGAAAACAACATAGTTTGTGGTGGATACGTGTGATTATGACCTGACTCCTGCTTTGTAGGTTTAAGAATGTCTTAGATTGAGTGGTTGTAGAATGATGCAGCGTGGTCAACCTTGGTGGTTTTGTAAACACAACTTTTTCAATAATGTAACGCAACAAACACAGCAATAACTCAATCCTACAGCAAACAACATGACGCCCCGCACGCTGTCACACAACGCAGCTTCAACATCGTATCCCACGCGAACCCATGGTTCACGGCATCCACCCAACCGAACGAGTCCTCCCCGTGCACCACCCGCCGCAAGATGCACGCTACGCCGAATAACGATTAAAGCAGTGGCAGCTCCTGTGGCGCAATCAAGCTCTAGCACCACTGCAGCCGCCACGACACGCCCTGCTCTGGCGTTTGGCACCATACCACAAGCCCTCGAAGCTGTTGCACAGGGTCACGTCGTTGTCGTATGTATGTGTATTGGGGGTTGTATATTGGCTATGTGTATTGGGCCTGTATATTGGTTGTGTGTGTACAAGTGTGTGTGTGTGTGTGTGCGTGTGTGTGTGTGTGTGTGTGTACATGTCTTTACTCCTCCCCCTTTTCTTCACACCACACTTCCTCCCCCCTCTCAGTGGACGATGAGGATCGTGAAAATGAGGGAGACTTGATCATGGCAGCAGACCTTGCAACACCAGAAACACTGCACTTTATCATCGACAACACATCGGGTGTCGTCTGTGTCGGCATGCTTGGCAGCGACCTCGACCGACTGCGCATCCCCCTCATGGTGACCAGCCAGGAAAACGATGAATCCATGTCAACTGCATTCACCATCACCGTCGACCTGCGTGAGGGCACCACCACGGGCATCTCCGCGTCAGATCGTGCAGCAACGATTCTCGCGCTTGCCGACCCCACCACCCAACCAGACGACCTGCGACGACCAGGACACATCTTCCCACTGCGCTCCCGTCCTGGTGGGGTGTTGACACGACCGGGGCACACAGAGGCGTCAGTGGACTTGGCATTCCTCGCTGGGAGGGCCCCAGCAGGGGTCATGTGTGAAGTTGTCAATCGCAGCGATGGCAGCATGGCACGCACACCAGAATTGCTTGCATTTGCACGCACACATGGATTGCGCTGTGTCACCATTGCCGATCTGGTGCGGTATCGACTGGCGACAGAGATGCTTGCTGTTCCCATGCATGATGGGGTTGCAGTGCGTCCCATGGATGGTGCTCCATCGGTACGTGTGCAACAGTTTACAGCAATGGATGGGTGCTGGCACGTGGTGGCATTGTGGAATGCACAGCAAGAGGGGCCATTGCATGTGCATCGACAGGATTTGTTGGCCGATGTGTTTGGGATGGTTACAGATGTGTCATCATCATCGTTGTCCAATGGCCACTCAGCAGCCACCATACCAACTGTACGCGACGCCGCACAGCAAGTCACACAGCATGGTGGTACACTGATTTACATTCGCCCCCAGCAGGGGCGCACCCTCCCCGATCACCTCATCAAGACATGCAGCAAGGCGCCCGGGGGTGGGCAGCGTGCGCTTGAGCTGGCAGTGGCACGTGCTGTGCTGCGAGTGATCAGGGGGGATGATGTGGAGAATGTGGGTGTGGAGGTGGGCATGATGGGAGAGCATGCAGATCAGGACGCAGCGTGCTGGGCGTGGTGGGATGCACAGCAGCATCCAGAGGTGCTTGTGTAAGTGTGGGTGTTTGCTGGTGGGTGTTTTTCTGGGTGGTAACTGGTGGTGGTGGTATAGCAAGTTGGTATATTGTATGGGTAGTTTGTTATGGGTGCTGTGAAGAACAGTACTTGACACCTTGTTCATTGAGAAGAGAGATGAAAGTGGTGTAACATGATAGCTCAGTACACGTGTGTTGCCTGGTGGTGCTGTGTATGGGAAGAAGCACGTGTGCGTCAAGCACATGCAACTGTTACCAGCAACATGCACACACTTTGAGAGAGAGTACACAATGAGAGAGGGTGTACACAATGTGTGAGAGAGAGCACACAATGAGAGAAAGAGCACAATTCGAGAGAGAGTGAAAAAGTCCCCCCCCCTCATCATCACCATCACCATCTGTGTACCACCTCCTCGTCGCCATTATGCACCTCATGCTTGTTGTTCTTCATCATCTCCTGCTGCACCTGTGTCATCATCGTCCCCCTCTTCATAGTCTTCATACGCATCCCCATCAAACTGCTGCCCCTCCTGTTGGAGATTATTGGAGCATTGGAGAATACCACACATTGGAGAATACCACACATTGGAGAACATCACACATTGGAGAATACCACACATTGGAGAATACACTCATGGGATGTACACACATGAGAATACACACATGGGCAATACACCTACATACTCTATATGCATACAAAATGAATGCTACACCCATACATACACATCCATACACACACACACACACATACATACACATACACACATACACACACACACACACACACACCTCAAAGCCCTCCTCATCCTCCTCAAGCCCCTCTTCTTCCTCTTCACCCTGATCATACCCCTCCTCTCCTTCCTCCCCCTCCTCCTCACCATACCCATCTTCACCCAACTCTTCCACGTATGCATCCTCCTGTGTGGGCATGAATGGGCATTGATGTGCATTGATGATTTGGCTGTACACAGGACATACAGGACACAAACCATATCACACCACGTACACCCCACCACACACATACATCACACCACGTACACCCCACCACACACATACATCATGTACAATAGTGCGCCAATATCGCACAGGATCAGGCCATATTTCCTCCTTGATAACACGTGCAACTATATCCCCTGTTTGCCCATTGTTGTTGTTGTTTTCGTCTTCTTGTGTGGTGGCATCATCTGATCGAAACCAGTCAAAGAACGACACCCATTCCCCCTGGTTGATTGCCTGCTTTCGCAATTCTGCTGTGTCTTCTCCAGCATCTGCATCTCCTGTTAAACACTGTGAATATATTGGGGATGAGGGTGAATGGGGATGCTGATTGAGGCTGCACATGGATTGAGAATGTACATGCAAACACCTCAACACCTCAGACTCATCAACACACCAACCTTGCCAGGCTTCCATGACGGCATTGTGCTGCGTACAGACAAGGCACCCTCCTCATCAAAGGAAAATGTCTTTTCAAGCACTGCATCGGAAAAAAAGGGGTTTTCTGCAAACCGAAACACAATTTTGTACCCACTCTTGATGTCGTCGAAATCCTGCACGTCCAGCTGTGTGTGAGGGTACAAGATGTACAGGTGGATGATGTACAGCAGCACATGGTGTGTGGGTGTTGTCAAACCACCCCAACAGAAACCGTAGCCCCCGCACCTCTTCCAAGTAGGACAGCGCCTCGGTGTCCTCGTCTGTCATGAGCTGCTGTATGACTGCAGAGTTGGTGAGCACACGCACCCAAAACCCCGGGATGCTTTGGCAGAGCTTGCCTCGTGCCTCATACTTGGGGCGCCGCTTGCGATTATACTCACGCTCAATCTCCAGGATCTTCTCGCTTGCCTCGTCGTTGATCTGTTGTGATGGTGAGGGTGGTGGTTATTGTGATTATTGCGTGGTGATGATTATTATGGGGGGTGACTAGAGCTCTGGTGTGATGGTTCCTCAACCGATCATCGAGGCAATGGGTATCAGGACACAAGATATTCAGTCATAAAAGGTGTTTCAGACATGCGTACAAGATATGTACCTGTTCCAACTCGGCTTGGAGTTGCTCTACATCGTTGATAAGGCTTTCGACAGTGGATTCATCGACAAGTTTGGCTCGTTTGCTGGGGGGCGGACTCGCCATGGTGCTTGTATGATTTCTTTTACTCTATTTTGCTCATTTTATGGTTGGAGCGTGGTTTAATGGGCTGGGGTGTGCTGGCTGGTGTTGAGGAGCACCCGTCGAGCGTCGTCTTGCAGTTGCTGTGCTGCCTGGGGTTTTGCCGACTCCAAAACACACTCCACCTGCCAACAGTCGTAGCGAGGTGCTCCCCCTTGTGTGCTCCCCACACCCACCACACATCAGCACACACAACGCACCTTGTGCGCGAGCTGCAGCGCCTCTGCGAGTTGTGCCACGTGGGCAGGCGTTCCGTTCTCCTGCTGCTCCTGTACCGCGCCCTCCTGTGTGTGCAGCAGCTCCACCACACGTGTTGCAGTTGCAAGGACGTCTTCTGGAAATGCCAGTGCTCGTGCCAGTGCCAACCCATAGTGGGGGGCCATGTCTGTGTTGTTGGTGGTGCCTTGACGTAGCTTCCATGAATAGGCCATACGTGCATCCTGTATGTGCACCTGTTGGGGGTTGTATACTGCATGTGTCCTCATGCAACGGGTTCATCAGCAGTTTTCATGAACAAGTGTTCCTATTTAGACACGTACACACACACACACACACCTCAAATGCGCTATGCACGACCGTGGGGTAGACCTTGGTGAGCTGCTGCAGCTCTGGCATGTGTGTTGCCAGCAGTGTGGGCACCCCCTTGTCAAGCAGGGCCTCTGCAAGGGCCCAGCTGAGGGCAACACCATCTTGTGTCGAGGTGGAATAGCCCACCTCATCCAGCAACACCAATGACCTTGGTGTGCGTGTACGAGATATATAGTAGGGTGAGTGGGAAACATGGTAGTGTGTGCAAATGAAAAGCGCACATCACGCAATGTGCGCAGCCAAACCCCCTATACACCACCATACCGTGCATCCACCCCTGCAAGCATGGTTGCAAGCTGCCCCACCTCTGCAGCAAACCCCGACCCCCCCGACATGCATGCAGCAGGAGACACACCAGCACGCAACACGATGCGTGTACACAGGGGTAGTGCACACATCGTTGCAGGCACCCATGCCCCCAGGTGTGCGAGTAACACAATGGTACCTACCAATCGTATGTAGGTGGATTTGCCACTCATGTTGGGTCCAGTCAGGATGTGCAGGGGTGCGCATGTGGGTGCGAGGTAGCTATCATTGGGGGTACATTGTGTGGTGGTGGTCGTTTCAAGGAGGGGATGGCGTCCCTGCACAATGACAAGGGGACCTATGTGTATGGTGGGATGATGAGTGCATGTGCCCACCCCCCTCCCCGAGTCAACAACACACACCATACTCAGTCACACGTGGCTGCACCCACGGTGTTGCCGCCTCCTGTGCCACCAACCCCAGCGCACACAGCATATCGAGCAGCGCCACACTATCCACCACCCGCATCAGCAGTCTGGCATGTGTCGCTACGGTTGCCAGCTGTCCCTCGAGCACCTGCACACTGAGAAGCAAGCAGTCACGTGCAGCATCAGTCAGGCGGGCGTTGAGGGCTGCCAGCTCAGGGGTGGTGCAATGGAGGGTGGTGCGGGGTCGATCATCAAGGATGGTCATGGTGGGTGGGAGGGCACTGGCAGGGGTGTTTTTGCGCAGCTGCAGGTAAAAGCCACTGCGTGCATTGTACTTGACCTGGAGAGGTGACTAGTACATGTGTCATAGTACAGGGTTGTACATTCATAGCACACTGGTAACACACAATGCAGCACATGCTGTGGGTTACAGTACATCCCCCACATGCCTTGATTTCCCCCAGGTGCCCAGTATCCTGCTGGTAGTGGTGTGCAAACTCCTGGATGGCTGCTGTGGTCTCACAAAACGTGGTGCGTGCAACATCAAGGAGGCTATCCACGCCCCCTCGCACTGCAAAACACAACTGTGTGCGGTTGACAAATGCAGCAGGGGCGGTGTGGGCATCCTGTTGTGTGTGAGAGAGGGTTGCAAGAATCAGCAACACACAATGCTTACAGCAGCCAACGCCCATACCTCTTCCATGGTTGCAAGAATACTCTGCAACAACACACCACAACCAGCAGCACCACAGGTGGCCCTTGCAGCACGCAGCAGGGGTGTACTGCCCCCCTCAAGGGCCTCCACAAGGGGTGTCAGTGCCTCCAGGAGCTGCTTGAGCTGAAGCAATGCTGTGAGGAGGGATGTTGCTCGCCGAGCGAGCTGTGCAGCGTTGGCGTTGGCGTTGGAGCCACACAACGATGCTGGTCGACAAAACAGCAAGCCACACAACCTGTTTTTTGTAGGGTGCTCATGCATGTCGGTGTATCATCATGGTGCTTTCATCGTGTGATAATGTATCACGTGCACAAATGTATGTACTACCCCACCCCTCCCACATACCGATCGACAGTACCAGGCACCTTGGATAGTGCAGCACGTACATCACACAGCATGGCTGCATCATCCCCAGCCAGCAATTCTCCAAGTGCCTGCTGCCTGAGGTGTATGGTGTTGAGGTGTGCTGGTGGCTGCAGCAGGTTGGCTTTGAGTAACCGGGCGCCTGCTTTGGTGTGACAGCGGTTGAGCATTCTGACATGTGGGGGATGGATGTGTGGGAAACGCGTGCAATGTGTGTGCAATAGCATCAGTGCAAACAAAAACCAACACCATCGCACTTGTACAGGGTCATGGGTGTGGCGTGTGTCTCTGCAGCACCATCATGCAGACGAGCAACCTGCAGCCCCTCGAGTGTGATGCCATCCAGCTGCAAATACTCAGAGGGTTGTTGTATAGAGAGGTGCATGCTCTTGGGGGATATGGTGTGCTTGTATTGCTGCGTGACAAATCTGTTGTTGTTGGGGGGTGTCGATTGCTGCACACGCACAATGAAACAAACAATATCGCACCTCAGCAGTGCACCAGCAGCACCCACAGCCAGGTATCGAGAGGTGAGCACCTGCTGCTGCTGCCACTGACACACATCTGCAGTGTTGCACACATACTCGTGCAACTGTGCATACGCCTGCAGTGGGGTTGGTGGTATGCACACATACACACTGAAGTACATATAAAACGTAGCACCTCAACCGCACCTTGGTGTCGTCAAAATAGGCTCGTGGGACTGGGATGTGGCTGTATGCCTGCTGTATGGTGGCGTTGAGGCCACTGGATGATGCTTGGGTACTGTCGACGACGAGCACGTGGGAAGGCTGTATGCTTGCCAGCAACGTGGTGACGTGCACATAACTGCTGGATGGTTCAACCACTTGCATCAGTTTGAGGTGCATCGTGCTGAGGTCGAGTGTTGCCAAGCCCACCTGTCGATGATGTGATGTGATCAAGCATCGTGCCATGGATGGTGGTGCTGCAGACGCACCTCTTTGGTTTGGTTTTCCATAACCGCCACCAACACATCTGCTGCATCCTGGTTGATTGGGGGGTTATTCCCCTCTTGCTGCGATGATTGGTGCTCCATTTTGGCAAGCGCAGGGTGTGTGTGCTGGTTTTTTTAATGCTGGTTTGTTTGATTTGTTTTCAATCAGTTTTTAGTTTTATCACATAAAAACAGCAAGCATACACAAAATCTCATACACCACCACCCTCATACACCACCAGCAAAACCAACAGCAGCAACCTACTTAGATCTCCATGGCAGACAAACGACAGTTCTCCCCCAGTGCAGACGACGGGGCTTTGGTCTTGAAGAAACAGAAAACCAATGGGGAAATTGTAGAAGCCAAAACAACAGCCGATGTACGTGTGCATGCGAGCAAAAACACATGTGTTGGCTTGTCCCTCATTTCCCATTGTTTAAACAGGGTGTACGTCGAACCAGCAATCTATTGGCACCAATCATGCTGCTCACGGGACACGAAGGGGAGTTGTACACTGTCAAGTTTAGCCCCGATGGGACCGTCCTTGCCTCTGCTGGCTATGACAAACGCATTTTCCTGTGGCGCACCTATGATGAATGTGAAAACTACATGGCACTGGATGGTATGGATGTTGTGGGGGTTTATTTGGCAAGGTGGTGTGTGTGGTGCGTTGTGTGCCCATCCCACGATGGCATCATCATCATCATCCTCCACCCCTTGCCACACCACATAGGTCACAAAAATGCAGTGCTCGAGGTGCAATGGAGCGCACAAGGTGATCAGATCTACTCTGTTTCAGCAGATCGCACCATTCGTGTGTGGGATGCAGAGACAGGGCAGCAGATATGGTCGGAAAAGGGGCATGAGAGCTTTATCAACAGCTGTTGCCCTGTGAGAAGGGGTGCACCGTTGCTTGTGAGTGGCTCAGATGATGGCACAAGCAAGGTGTGTTATGATATGTACATGGAAGTTGCACATGGATGTTTTGTGTACTTAGTGCATGGTGTGTCCTGCCTTTTCACGCCCGAATTGAAAACAACAGCACACATCCCCACCCCCGCAAACAGTTGTGGGATCTGCGACATGGGGATTGCGTCTCTACATTCACAGAACGGTATCAGGTGCTCAGTGTTGCCATGGCAGACCAGGGTGATCAATTATACACAGCAGGTATAGAAAACGAAATAAAAGTGTGGGACCTGCGCAAGGAGGAACTCAGCATGACATTGACCGTATGTGGGTGGTGGTGTTGGATGACTGTTTGTATGTGTGGTTGTTTCTGTGGATGATTATACATCATATAATACATCATCATGGACAACAGGAATAACAGGATCAACAACATCAGCCACAACCATAATACACACACACCAACCCATATACCCACACAACAGGGTCACAGTGACACAGTCACAGGCATTGCACTGAGCCCAGACGGCAACCACCTGCTCTCCAATGCAATGGACAACACCCTCCGCATGTGGGACGTGCGACCATACGCCCCCCGCAACCGCTGTGTCAAGGTATTCACAGGCGCCGTACACAACTTTGAGCGCAACCTACTACGTTGTGCATGGTCTTCGGATGGTGGGCGCATCACAGCAGGCAGTGCAGATTGGAATGTGCATGTGTGGGAGGTGGGTTCAAGGCAGTTGTTGTACAAGTTGCCTGGGCACAAGGGGAGTGTGAATGAGTGTGTGTTCCACCCCAAGGAGCCCATTATTGCGTCTGCATCAAGTGATCAGCGGTTGTATTTGGGTGAGTTGAATTTGTGATGAGGGAAGGGGGTGTGATTGGATGGTACTGTGATGGGAATGTGATGGGAATGTGGTACATTGTGTGGTACATTGTGGTCTATTGTGTGTATTGCACATGGTGTTGTGACGACAACATGTGGGTAATGATGATGATGTAGGTAACACAATATTGTGTGGGTGCGCAACATCTCTTGTTGCAATCAACGCATTACAGTCGAGTGAACAGTAAGACAATCAACAAAATAGGAAAGAAATATTCACCGCCACAACCACAAAGAACCCACCCCAACAACATAGAGCAGCCACTACACCTCCTCCTCTTCCTCCCCCCCTGCAGCTTCTTCAGCAGCTGCAGCCACCTCCTCTAGCAGTTCATTAATACTCGTGACTATGACCTGCATGCTGCATATTGCTTCCTTTACTGCTGCCTCATACTCAGCCTTGCTTGGCTCCTGTGGTACCTCTGATAATGATGGTGCTAATGGTGCTGCTGCTGCTGCTGGTGGTGTTGCTGCTGCTGATGGTGGGGGCACCGTTGTTTTTACTGTTGTTGTACCATCAGGAGCAGTATGTGTATTACCCACCGGATCATCATTACCACCACTTGTTGTTGTTGCTGCTGCTCCCCCATGCCCGCACCCATGCCCACATGTGTGTTGCCGTACCACACTGACTGTGTCCTCACCAACCCCTGCCTCCACCTCCTCCCCATTTGGCAGCTGCCAGCTAAACTTGCGATGTGCATGTGCAGCTCTCAATGCCTGCAGTGCGAGCGTGGTGTGTAGTTTTTCCCTTTCTTGTTGCTGCACCTGATGCAGGAGGGTGGTGAGGTCTGTGTAGCCCCCTTGCTCCAGGGTGTGTTGTACATCACGGACACCTTGACTGATCTCCTGAAATTCAAGTGTCATCTGTGCCAGCAGCTTCCTGTGTGTGTGTGTGTGTGTGTGTGTGTATAGCGGGGTGTGTGCGCGCGTGTGTGTGTGTGTGTATAGTGGGGTGTGTGCGCAATGGGTTGAGTATACAGTGGGGTGGGTATACAGTGGGGTGCATGCAGTGGGGTGTATGAGGGTGTAGTATGTCATGATGCAAACCAAACAAACCACTAGCGCAACACATGCTGTCATCTGCTATGCCCCCCACACACCTGTATATCCCCTCTTGTTTCGTTTCTACATAGCGCCGAAACCCTGCATCAAAGCGGCTGTATGCCTCTGCACGTTGTGTTTGCAACTCTGTGAAGCGCTGCAGCATGGCACCTGGTCCTGCTGGGCGACCCATGATGATGTGATGAAGGGGGGGGGATGGTGGTATGTGTGTATGATGGTGGTACGTGTGTGATGGTGGTACGTGTAATATGGTGGGTGTGGAAGCAGTGCTATATGTGTGGATGTTTGTAAATGTGTGTCTTGCGAGGGGTTGCTCTTATGCGTCTCGCGTGTCGCGGTCGTATGTGTGGCTCTGGTAAAATTCCTATGTTTGGGGGTGTTGTGGGGGGGTGTTGTGTGTGCAACACGATGAAACGCTATGTGTGTGCTTTGCCCGCCAACGACCCCACCTTGAGGCTCTTTTGCACCTCGTCCCACTTTTTGGAGGAAATGAACAAGCGCGTGTCGTCCACCTATAATGTATAGTGGGGATGGTGGCAGATGATGGCTTAATGGCATGCACTTTTCACCTCACGTACGTCGTACAAGATGCACTTGTCTTTGCCAGTCTTTTCAGAGTCTTTGAAGAGCAGGTACTCCTTGGTGGCTGTGTCACTGTGTGTGTTGCATCAGGGTGGCATCTTGATACCATTGACACTGGGTGTGTTTTGTCTGTAACCTTACCATTCAAGTAAAAATCCTTGCATTGCCTGAACCATTTTGCAGCATGATTGGGGTTGATAAATGAACTGACGAGATGGAATGTGTTGCTTGTTTTTGGTTTTTCTTGCAACAAACGCAAGCTTGTTTCCATACACTTTTTGATTACAACCACATTGCAACTATAAACCCATTAAAACCCACAACACATACACCGATTGACGGGTCTACCTACCAGTGTCGTAACATCATGACAGCAACCGAGGAGCCTCACATAACAGAGCCACGGTCATTGTCAAAGTCAGGATTGCAGAGGTACGCTGCGTGGGGGTACTTGTAGCCACCTCATTCTCTGATCATGGCAACCCATACATCGTCCTCCCAGCCTCAAGTCACGGTTGCTCACCAGCACTGGGGATTTGACGGGTCTGGAACCCCAGGATATTGATGACACTATCAATGTATGGGTGTTGTGTGGTGTGTGGGTGTTACTGGCGTAGTCAAAAATACCATTCGTTGTGGATCATAAATACGCCATACAACACACACACAGCTTGCTGGGGAAGAAGATGACGAGGGCCATTCCTCTCACTTGTACGTGTGTGCTCAGTATTCATCCTTGCTTCACCTGCATAACATCCCCCATACCACCACCATCAACACCAATCCACCATCATCAACAGGCGCACATTGCTTGATGCTAGCCCCCTGTTGGCAGATGCGAGTGCAGCCATAGTGGATGATTCCTTTACCCGTTGCTTCAAGAGCCAAGCAGATGATCCTTGGAACTGGAATGTGTATTTGTTTCCTCTGTGGTGCATGGGTTTGGTTGTACGGCATGGCATCCTGTTTCCATTGCGGTATGGTAGTAGTGGGGACCGGTGGTGGGGAGCGGTGTGACATGTGTGTGCAGTTGACATGTGCACATATGTTCTATGCCCAAGGAAATCCGTACATGTAATGTGTTTCTTCCACAAACACACAAACCCCACACACATACACACACAGGTTGCTCTTTTTGTTGCTTTCCTTTGTGTTGTTCTTCATTGCATTTGGTGCTGTGCAGTGTATCAAGGTGCGATCTGCATGCAACAATGTACCTGCACACAACAATGTACCTGCACACAACAATGTACCTGCACACAACAATGTACATGAAGCACGCACACAAACATATACGCCCTATGCCTTCACAAACACCCACGCCCACACCCACACCCACCCACCCACACAGAACACACAAAAAAAACTGGCAATGGAGGGTCGTCTAGTACGCCTCATGTGCAGTGCATTCACCGCCAGCTGGACAGCTGTCATTCGCTACCATGGCCCCCGTCCCGTTGCCCGTGCCAACCATGTGTGGGTCGCCAATCACACCTCCATGATTGATTATATTGTATTGTGTGCATATTCTCCATTTGCTGTCATCATGCAGCTGCACCCTGGGTGGGTGGGGTTCTTGCAGACCAAGGTGTTGGGGGCGTTGGGGTGTTTGTGGTTTAATAGGACACAGGTGAAGGATAGGGTGTTGGTGGCACAGCGTATGAAGCAACATGTACAGGTTAGGTGTTGGGGTGAGGTTTGGCGGGTGAGTTGTGGGACTTTTCACAGGAGGATTGGTTGTTGTTGTTGTTATTGTGTATTTGTAATGATGTTGTGTGTGTTTCTGATACATGACATGTCACCTCACACCACCAACACAACAAGCAACAGACCAACACAACACACACTCTCCCCCCCACATACACGCAGGACCCCAACAGCACCCCACTGCTCATTTTCCCAGAGGGTACCTGTGTCAATAATGAATACACAGTAATGTTTAAGAGAGGTGCTTTTGACATGGATGCCTATGTGTGTCCCATTGCACTGAAATACAATAAAATATTTGTAGATGCATTTTGGAATAGCAAGCGACAATCATTCGGGCAACACTTGGTATGGGGGTGATGGTTGGTGGGGGTAGGTGGATGGTGGGTGTGTGAGAGGTAGGGTGTATATTGTGTACATTGGATGTTGGGCAGCGTATACATTTGTGTGTGTGTAACACAGTGTCAACACATATACGCACAGTGTATTCACAAACCACCCAACAACAATCTTCGCAAACACACGTCTTCGCCATCCTCATCACAATCACGCAGGCAAAGTTGATGAGCAGTTGGGCATTGGTGTGCGATGTGTATTTCCTTGAACCACAAAAGATACAACCAGGGGAGACGAGTGCAGAATTTGCTGAACGTGTACAATGTATGATTGCCAACAAGATTGGGCTCAAGGTGGCCAAGTGGGATGGGTATCTCAAGTACTACAACTTGGTATGATGTGCTTGGAGCAATGTGGTAGATACGCGACAAGGCCCACACACACAAACACCAATAAACACACACACACACACCACAAAACACAGGCGGATAAAAAGCCAGAGCTGGTTGCGAGACAACAGCATGGGTTTGCTCATGCGGTGTTGGCACATTTGAACAAGTAATTGCAAGTATTGCTGGAATATTTGTTTATCATTCCAATGTGTTACATGTGCGTAATTGGTATACAAACTATAGAGGGTGTTGTTGTGTACACGCGCACGCCAAAAAAGGTAAAGATCCTCGTCATCAAAAACCGAGCATTCACATGCAAGGGAAAGAGCAAGTCTGTGTATGCAAAAATCTTGCTTGGAATCGACTCTGAATCAACTTGCTTCAGGTAGTAGGTATCTCCAAAATCTGCTGCATTAGCTGCGTAACAAAAAGGACGCTCTACATCGTGCAGGCAGGGGCCTTGTGTGTGTACACTGGCCCACACTGTTTGCTCAAAAATCATGCAGTACATGTGATCGATGGTTGGTGATCAATGGTTGGTGTGATCGATGGTTGGTGTGATCGATGGGGTACAGTGTTGTACACCCTGGTGAGGAGCATGTCCCACATCGCTCATCCTCAATTGCATCTTCTCCCTCACAAGACAGAGGGCCACTCCTGACCGACACAAGCTTTGTTTATGGCCAATGTGTTGGCCAGCTTGCACGCACAAGGACTGGCTGGGCATCTTCGCCAAGCATGAGATTCCTCGCGTCCACCAGCGCGTGTGTGCCAGTGTTCATGGTGTAGAAAAAGCCAGCCATGATTGACACGGGAAGGACGACTTTCGCAATGCTGCCGTGGTTTGAAACGAGCTTGGTTGCTGTCGAGGACATTGCTGTCGAGGATTTGGATACGGGGTGTGTTGTTGTGGGGGACGCTGTGGAATTATATGGAATGGGATATGAAGGGCGCGGAAATCTTTTTGGCGGTTTGAGTGAACTGAAAAAAAAGTGGGCCTTCGGCTTATTTCTGTAGTTGAGCTCGTTACCAGCACTAACAAATCTAGTACATGCCATCCATGCCGCCCATACCACCCATGGGTGGTGCAGGCTTCTTGTCCTCAGGTGCATCCGTGATGACACACTCTGCAGTGGTCAACAAACTGGCCACACTGGCAGCATCAAGCAATGCAGTCTTGACGACCTTGACTGGGTCAATCACACCTGCCTTGATCATCGACTCGTACACACCAGTGGCAGCATTGTAGCCCACTTCCTCGTCCTCTGTCTCCAACAACTTGCCCACCACCACTGCGCCCTCAGCACCTGGATGATTGGGGGGGGGTGCATGTGAGGGGAATGTACGGTGATGGTTGCCAGTGTTATATATATTGTACACACAACAACCCCACCCTTCCCCCACCTGCATTGTCGGCAATGGTCTTGCAAGGAATTTTGATAGCATTCTCAATAATCTGCACACCAATCTTCTGGTCAAAGTTGGCACACTTGTCCTTGACCACCTGCAGGTGCTTGGATGCATGAAGCAATGCTGACCCACCACCAGGCACAATGCCCTCCTCCACAGCAGCCTTGGTTGCATTGTGTGCATCCACGATGCGATCCTTGCGTTCCCCTACCTCCACCTCAGATGCGCCACCCACCTTGATCACTGCAACACCACCCGACAGCTTGGCCAGGCGCTCTTGCTGCTTTTCCCTAGGTTGTGGTGTGGTTGTGGTGTGGTTGTGGTGAGGTTAGGGTTGAGGTTGTTGAGGTTGAGTAGGAGCAAAGACAGTTTGTATGGTGTGTGGGTATGACCATAGATGGGATGTGTTGCACCTCACCCTCACCAACACAATCATACCTATCATAATCGCTTGTGGCTTGTGCAATGGCATCCTGGATTTGGTCGATGCGCTCCTGCAGGGCCTCCTTGGTACCACCACCATGCAAGATGATGGTGTCATCCTTGGTGATGCTAATCTTTTTGGCTTGACCCAACATGCTCAGGTCCACCTTGTCCAGCTTGTGCCCCAATTCCTCAGAGACAACCTGTGATGATGATGGGATGGTGGTGGGATGGGTGGTGATGTATGTGTATGGTGTGTTTGTGCTAGTCTGCCTGCATCTGCTGCTGTTGCTGCTGTAGTCATGCATGTATGAGTATACCATGAGCTCATGTTGTGAGCGCTTGGCAACACACAATGATACACATCCGATCCCACGTCCCCATTCCCACATCCCACACCCCACATCCCCATCATCCCACATCCCCATCATCCCATCATACCTGTCCACCAGTCAGCACAGCAATGTCTGCCAAGTTGGCCTTGCGATTCTCACCAAACCCTGGTGCCTTGACTGCAGCGAGCTTCATGCCAGCACGCAACTTGTTGATGATGAGGGTGGCAAGTGCTTCACTCTCGACATCTTCTGCAATGATGATCAGGGGTCGCTGTGTCTTGATGACTTGCTCCAGAACAGGGATGAGGGATGCAATCCTATGTTTAGTGGGGGGTGTTTTCATGTTGTTGTTGTTGTTGTTAGTGGTGGTGGTGGTGCAATGAGCATGTGGGTGGTATGCATACATTGTGCTGTGTTCATGTTGCGAACGTGCATCCGATGTAAAACTACCCCATGCACCACACGTATCATGCACAACACAACACACCGGCACATGCACACACACACACACACACACACACACACACACACACACACACACACACACACA
>VFQP010002962.1_pt1 | contig 18060 bp, 20 predicted proteins | sample 3512351 | NCBI WGS metagenome assembly VFQP01 (sample SAMN10412372, study PRJNA504923) | tailings metagenome | isolation source: Relicate 1 Philex TSF1 revegetated site | place: Philippines: Tuba, Benguet | collected 2017-08-29
AGGAAGGCCATCCTTGTGGCTGGCTTCCGCTGCGCGACAGAAACCAGTGGGCCACACGGCGCCCACTCCAAGCCTGCGGGACGGCCTGCGGGACGAGGGCAGACGGCAAGCGGCGGCCAGCGCCGGTGTGAGCGCGTGCAGGGGGCGCTGGCGCGGCTGCGCTGCCGGCCAAAGGGGGGGTGAACTGCTCACCTGTTCAGCGGCTCCTGCGCATCACTGGCGGGGGAGCGGCGTGCAGCCCGTCACGCGTGCTTCTCCGGGGGCCGCTGCGCTCCAGTCGCTGCGCCTCCTTGGCCGCGTGTTCTTCAACTGCCCCTCTCTCGAGCAACAGCGCAGTGCTGGGGCCGCGCAAGGGTCTCAGATGATTAAACACTCTGGTGGCTCCTCTCTCTCCTCTCTCTCCTTCGCTCGCTGTACTGGGCGCTTGCTGCCCTGCCTGTTGATCTTTTCCCCAAGCCCTGGGGGATTGGGGCTGGCTAACTGGCAGGAGCCGTCAGCCTGGCGTCCAGACTGGTTGGCTTGCTTGGTGGTGCACAGGGCCAGCATTGGGTTCAACGCATACACATCACGGGAGCCGTGAGCCCAGGCATATCTCCTCACGCAGCCGCATAACCCGCATAACATCTGCGGGACACATCGAGGGAAGCGGGTGAACTCAACCACAATCAGCTCAACTGCTGGCTAGGAGGGAGGCAAAGCATCCTCAGGGCAGAATAGAAGGACCACGGAACCCTTGGGCGACCTTTGGGGTCCAAGGGTTGCTCGCCCTGACGCGGCTGCCAAAACCAGGGGGGTCGCGTGAAAAGCGCGTATGGTGTACAGCAGTCCAAAACTGGGGCCCGCGCAGACAAAAAGGGCAGGTGGATCGTCTCAGACGATCCACTCGCGCGCCACGAGCAGGAAGCTCGAGACGAGGGCCGGCACCGGGCCAGCGGTCGCCGCCGCCGCCGCCGCCCCGCCGCCAGCGCCCGGCGCGGCGCCGAGGGGAGAAGCTGCGTCGAGCTGCGCCGCCGCCTGCAGGCCCTCCCCGCGGTGCGCGCCGCCGCCTGCCTGGAGCTGCCGCCGCTGCTGCAGCTGCAGGCAGATGGCGTGCAGCCCGCTGAGCATGCACTCGAGCTGCGCCTTGCTGAACGAGGGCAGCGCCGCCTGCGCCGCGCCCACAAACTCGACCAGAAAGGCGGCGGGCGGCAGCATCCAGGCCAGCACTGCTGTGCTAGCGTGGCGGTGAGTACAAACCCAGCCATGGTGCCGGTGGCAGCCGCCGCTGCGCTGACGCGCACGTTGCTGCTGGACGTCTTCTTGAAGAAGCGGCCGAGGAAGGCCATCCTTGTGGCTGGCTTCCGCTGCGCGACAGAAACCAGTGGGCCACACGGCGCCCACTCCAAGCCTGCGGGACGGCCTGCGGGACGAGGGCAGACGGCAAGCGGCGGCCAGCGCCGGTGTGAGCGCGTGCAGGGGGCGCTGGCGCGGCTGCGCTGCCGGCCAAAGGGGGGGTGAACTGCTCACCTGTTCAGCGGCTCCTGCGCATCACTGGCGGGGGAGCGGCGTGCAGCCCGTCACGCGTGCTTCTCCGGGGGCCGCTGCGCTCCAGTCGCTGCGCCTCCTTGGCCGCGTGTTCTTCAACTGCCCCTCTCTCGAGCAACAGCGCAGTGCTGGGGCCGCGCAAGGGTCTCAGATGATTAAACACTCTGGTGGCTCCTCTCTCTCCTCTCTCTCCTTCGCTCGCTGTACTGGGCGCTTGCTGCCCTGCCTGTTGATCTTTTCCCCAAGCCCTGGGGGATTGGGGCTGGCTAACTGGCAGGAGCCGTCAGCCTGGCGTCCAGACTGGTTGGCTTGCTTGGTGGTGCACAGGGCCAGCATTGGGTTCAACGCATACACATCACGGGAGCCGTGAGCCCAGGCATATCTCCTCACGCAGCCGCATAACCCGCATAACATCTGCGGGACACATCGAGGGAAGCGGGTGAACTCAACCACAATCAGCTCAACTGCTGGCTAGGAGGGAGGCAAAGCATCCTCAGGGCAGAATAGAAGGACCACGGAACCCTTGGGCGACCTTTGGGGTCCAAGGGTTGCTCGCCCTGACGCGGCTGCCAAAACCAGGGGGGTCGCGTGAAAAGCGCGTATGGTGTACAGCAGTCCAAAACTGGGGCCCGCGCAGACAAAAAGGGCAGGTGGATCGTCTCAGACGATCCACTCGCGCGCCACGAGCAGGAAGCTCGAGACGAGGGCCGGCACCGGGCCAGCGGTCGCCGCCGCCGCCGCCGCCCCGCCGCCAGCGCCCGGCGCGGCGCCGAGGGGAGAAGCTGCGTCGAGCTGCGCCGCCGCCTGCAGGCCCTCCCCGCGGTGCGCGCCGCCGCCTGCCTGGAGCTGCCGCCGCTGCTGCAGCTGCAGGCAGATGGCGTGCAGCCCGCTGAGCATGCACTCGAGCTGCGCCTTGCTGAACGAGGGCAGCGCCGCCTGCGCCGCGCCCACAAACTCGACCAGAAAGGCGGCGGGCGGCGGCTCGGGCGCCGACTGCAGCATCCAGGCCAGCTGTGCCAGCACGGCGGGGTCGGCGCTGCGCAGCCCGGCGGCGCCCAGCGAGGGCGCGTACACGGTCGGCAGCAGCGCCGTCAGGTTGGAGCCCATGCGGTCGAGGATCACCAGGCAGCGCAGCAGCTCACTGGGCTCAAACAGCCCGGCGCCGGCCAGGTGCTCCACGGCGCCCTGCGCGCTGGCGAGCCAGGGCAGGCCCGGCGTGTAGCCGCACGAGGCCAGGCAGCACAGCACCTGGTGCAGCTGCGAGGGCAGCAGCAGGCAGAGCCGCTCGCGCGTGGCCGAGCACCAGGCGTCGAGCCAGGGCGCGCCGGGCGTGACGCCGAGGCTGTTGAGCAGCGCCAGGTGCGTGACGAGCTCGTTGACGCCGCCGCCCGCCAGCGTGCCCTGCACGGCGTGGAGGTAGTCGTCGCACCACTCGGGCGAGGGGCGGTACGCCGTGGCGGCGCAGTACAGCAGCAGCGTGCTGAGCTGCGCGCTCGACAGCAGGCTCAGCTTGCACCTGCAGCGACGCGAGGGCGCAAGGGCGCAGGCGCCGGGAATGAGAGCGAGGCCATGCGTGGGCGAGGCGAGCATGCGAGGCGGGAGGGCTGCGGCATTGTGCACACCTGCACGCCAGCAGAAAGTCGTGGAGCCACTCGCGGCGCGGCTGCGCGCGCGCGTACGTGAGCCCGTCCACAATGGAGAGCAGCACGTCCACGCTGACGTACGCCGACCCGTCGCTGGCGGGCGCCGAGGAGGGCGGCGGCGCAGCGCGGGATGCGGCGGCGGCGCTCATGGCGGCGGTCTTGGCGCGCGCCATCATGTGCTCGGCCACCAGCTGCTCCGTGTCGTTGGGGTTGTCCGGCTCCAGGATGCACAGCTGCGCGGGCAGAGCGCATGGTCGCGTGGGCGGAGCGCGTCGCAACGCCAGCGTGCAAGGCGATGTGGCTCCGCGCCCCACGTGCACGCAAACGACGCCGCACCTGGAAGGCGCCGGGCGCAAAGAGGCGCGCCTGCACCGCCGCCAGGTACGACTCCATCCAGCCGCGCGTGGGGCGGTAACTCAGGCTGGACAGCGCCTGCAAACAACAACACTCCCGGCAGGTGAGAGAGCAGCACGGCGTGCCTCATCAGGGCCTCATAGCAGGCGCGGCTCAGGCGCGCGCGGGGTTGCTTCGCGAGACCTCTTGACCCACCCTGATGGTGGCGGCCAGCTGCACGGGGCTCAGCTCCGAGAGGCGCGGCGCTGTGGCATGCTCATACGCCGGTGCCCACAGCCAGTCCATGCACGGCGCTAGCTGCCCCAAGGTCCACACCAGGTCCGACACCTGCGCTCCACGTGTAGAACGTGGCCCAGCGCAGCGCAGCTCTGCTTCCCCGCTTCTTCACCCGGCCCCGGAGCTGTGGCCCGCCGCACGTGCCGCCGCCGCTGCGCACCTGCCCGGGCTGCATGTGCGGCAGCAGCTTGCGCGAGGTGGTGAAGAGGTCGTTGACCCACAGCTCGTCGGGCATGAGCCCCAGGTGCGTGATGGCGCCCAGCACGCAGTGCAGACCGTCCGCCTGCGTGCCACGCAAGGCGCAGCAGCAGCCCAACATGCCACCGACGTGGAGCCACCAGCGCCGGGCGCTTGTGCAGGCGCCCCCGTTCCGCGCAATCAGGTGGCCAGGAGATCTACGCGTGTCGCAGCGGCAGCGCTCCTCACCTGGAGCAGGGGCAGGCGGCTCCGGAGCGAGGCAAAGTACATGGCCTGCCAGTCGGCGGGCGGCGGCGTGTGCGTGACGGCCAGTGCCGACAGCACCTGGACCAGTTGCTCGGTCTGGCACGAGGGCAGCAGCGGCAGGCTGGCCGCCAGCAGCGCCGGCAGCTGCGCGTGCACGTCCGCCTCGAGGCCCGCCGCGCACAGCTGCGGCCAGGCTGCCGCCGCGGCCAGCAGCAGCGGCACGGGCTGGCTCTGCGCAACGTCGCCGTCCCGCTGCAGCCTGCATAGGCATCGGCATGGCGACGCAACAACAGCAGCGCAGGAATGCTTGCCATCGTGCCCCGCACGCAGCGACGGCGAGCTTGCCAGGGAGCCAAAGTGGCAAAAGACGCACCGTTGGACGCAGGCGCGCACCGCCGCGCGCAGCGTCGGCGCGGGCAAGTCCCGCGCGCTGCCCAGCAGCTGCACCATTGCGTCCGCCGCCTCGCGCGCCGGGCTCGCCAGCAGCGCCGCCTCCAGCGCCGCGCACAGCGGAGGGGGCGACGAGGGCGAGGCCCCTCCGCTGCTGCTGCTGGTGGTGCCGCTCGCGGCCGCGACGAGCTCACCGCCCACGGCCAAGTTGTCCTCGTCCTCCTCGTCATCCCACGTGTTGTAAAGTGACGCGGCGGGCAGCGGCGGCGGCGGCACCGGGCCGACGTGGCCCTGCCCGCCCGCCGTCAGCGTGCAGGCCCTGGCCACGGCCTGGTCGTACGCCTCTAGCAGCACCGCCGCCTCGAGCACCTGCCCCACCGGCATGGCGGGGTGCCCGGCGGCGGCAGGGGCGGCCTGCTGCGCGGTGCGGGCGCTGAGCACCTGCCCGGCGAACGCCGAGCCCCAGCCCAGCAGCCACACGGCCGCCTCGTCGGGCGCGCCGGCGGGGGAGGCGCTGGCCACGCCGCTGCCGCCCCGGCACTGCGACCAGCGGAGCGGCCCTGGCTCGCCCGCCACGTTGCACGCCTGCGAACAGCAACCAACCACGCGTGACGCGTTGATGGAATTCCCACGTGCAGTGAGCAAGGCGCGACGAGCGGGAAAGAGAAGCGCGCACCTCGCGGTCGCCGTCGTCGTCCTCGTCAGCGGCGCCCCAGCCGGGCTCGGCGCACACCTCCTGGTCGTCGGCGCACAGGCAGGCGCCGCCGGGCGCGGCGGCCGCCGGCGCGGCGAACCACAGAACGCCCTGGCACAGCCTGAGCACCTGGTCGGTGCTCATGTCCCTGGCCGCCGCCACGGGCCCCGGCGCCACGCCACCGTTGCCGCTGCAGGAGGGGCTCCCGTGCGTGGCGCCGCGCAGGCACACGGCCAGCCAGGCGGTGGGCACTGTGGCGCGCAGTTGCGCTGCGCCGGACACCACCTCGGCCAGCTGCGGCATGTGCGGCGCCCGCCAGGTCAGCTGCTGCGCGCGCGCCAGCGCCGCCAGCGCCAGCGCCGCCTGCCCGTCGCGCACCTCCTCGCCCGCTGCCGCCGCGGCGCGAGGAGGAGGGCTCCCGCCGGCCAGCGCGCCGTCAACGGGCTGCGACGAAGGAGCGGGGCTCAGCGCGCCGGCGTGCAGCAGGCGGGTGAGCGCAGCGAACAGGTCGGCAAGGTCCTGGTGCTGCATGCGGGGCACGCGGGCGTATAGCGGCGCCAGCGCGCGCACGCACAGCTGCTGCGTGGCGCTGGCGGGCGCCCAGCGCGTGACGGCGGCCAGCGCCGCCGGCAGCAGGCGGTCCAGCGCGTCCTCCTGCTGCAGCACGGCGGCCGAGACGCCCAGCCCCGCCAGCACGGGCTCCAGCTGCGCCGGCACCACTGGCTGGGTGGCGGCCGACTCGATCGCGAGGTGCGTCGCAGGCAGGGCGCGCGCTTCGAGCCCGTGCACCAGCGCGTCCATGCAGGACCGGAGCCACTTGGGGCAGGGCGGCTCGAGCCGGAGGCGCTCGCAGCCCAGCAGCATGGTGCAGAGGAAGGGCGGCGGCAGCTGCGGCAGGAATGGCTCGGTGAGCTCCTGGGCGCGGGCCCACCAGCGCTGGGCCGCCGTCGTGGCCGGCTCGGGCGGGTGGTGGAGGGAGAAGAGGCTGTCGGTGGCGGCCGCGACGGTCTCTTCAAGGGCCTCGAGCGTGCTGTCCTTGGCGTGAGGCGGCGCCTCTGAGAGGGCGAGCGGGACGGCGCGCTCGTCGGCGGACGGCACCGCTGCGTCCACGGTGGACTGCTGCTGCTGGCCGATGGGGGCGTTGCGGCAGCGCACTGCTGAGCGCAGGGCCGCCGGGCACTGCGCTTGGTGGCGCGGGTGCTGACGGCGCGGGCGCCCGGCTGGCGGCGTGGGTGGTTGCCGCAAGGCCTGCGTGCACAGCGGCGAGCGCGGCTGGGCGCGCCTCAGCAGCAGCTTCACCGCCATCATCATGACCACTGGCATCGTGCTGGCACCGCAGCGAGGAGCGCCCTGCAGGGCGCCTTGCTCACCTGAGCTTGTGGCAGCCGCGAGTTGATGACGCTTTTGCCCCACGCGCAGGAAGCTGCAGCCGAGCCAGGGCTGCTGCGAGCCCTCGCGCACGGAGCTCGCCCGCCGCCAATGTCGTTGGCGTTGAGGCGCTGCATCCTGCTTGTCTCTCAGCGAGCTCGCTCGAGCGGCGGCGAGCTCAACGGGCGCGGAAAAGGGGGTCCGCGAGCTGCTTTCCACGCGTGCACTTCACACGCACACTCTCCTAAGCTGCTAAGAATAGCCACAGAGGCTGCAGGCTTTGCTCGCTTAGACCTGCGGCGCTGGAGTCAACGGGTCAAGGCGCAACACGAACTCGGACAACAGGTGCGAGCAGATGGCCGGAATTCCCGTGCCTGCAGAGCGACCTGCAGAGCGACAGGAACTCAGTCAAACATGGCCCAGTCGGACGTCTGCTGCGCGGCGACCACGGGCGGCGGTGCTGCAGCGACTGCGGGGGGCCGTGATGGTGCCGCCGCTGCGGCTGGCGCCGGCACGTCCCAGCCCAACAGGTCGATGCCTTGAGGTTGGGGCGCAGCAGCAGCAGCAGCCACACCGTTGGGCTGCTGCCACGACGACGTGCTCGGAGGAGGGGGGGCCAGGGGCTTCTGCGCGCATCACCGTCAGCACCGTCCCCTGTGCGTGGCGTTGCGGCGATTGTGGTCCAGGGCGATGCAGCCCCAGTCACGACACCAAGAAGGCTCTCACCACGGCGGCGTCTGCGGGCGGCGGCGCGAGCTTGAACAGCCCAGAGGCGCCTGCCTGGGCGGTTGGCACTGCGGGCGCCGCCGTCAGCCAGCTGTGCCCCCCCGCCGCTGCCGCCGCGCCAGCTGACGCCTTGCCTCCGCCAGCGGCCCCTCCTGGCTTGACCGACACGTGGATGGTCTGCCCTGCCTTGAGCGACAAGTCTCCCTTGCTGGCGTACAAAGAGGCGAGCTCGGCCGCCGCCGCCGTGGCCTGCGCCGACTGCGTGGGCGTGGTGCGCCGCGCACCCGGGGGCGACGTGACGCCCGCGCCGCCGCTGCCGGTTGCTGCTGCTGAAGGCGAGGCGGAGAGCTGCGAGGCGGCCCGCTCCCTCTCGGCGAACTTTTCGTGCCGGATCTGCGCGAGCACGGCGTAGTGCGAGCTCTTTTCGAGTTGTTGCGCGGGCACTGTCGCGGACGTCCTCAAAGCACAGGAGGGCGCCAGATGCTGCTCACCAGCGCCTCGTTGAAGTCAAAGGCGTCGCCCCGCTGCTGGAAGCCGATGCCCAGGAACGCGTGCCGCTTGGTCGCCGGGCTGCAGGCGTGCGAGCGTGAGGCGCAGCGTGGGTGATGGGTGGGCGCTGGCGTGATGTATGGGCGGCGCACACTATGAGTGAGTGGGCGGCGCCGCTCACTCACTCTTCCACGCGCAGGACAAAGTAGCGGGACGAGTCCATGGCGGGCTCGACGCACACGTTGCGCATGCCGTATGGCACGGGGCACGTGGCAAACAGCTGGTCGCTGCGAGGTGGCAGGCACGCACACACCATGACACCGTGCTTGCTGCAGCTACGGGGTGACTGCGCCGCTCAGCGCGCCACACAGGCACGGAGACCCACGCACCTGTCTGGCGCCTCGAGGCGCACCTCGCAGTCCTGCGCCATTCAGCATGCACGCACAGGCGTCAGTGCTCCCCAAGACGCTGACCGGGGGGCCCGCACCCCTGCAATCAATCGTCGAAGGAGGCAGCACGCACCATGCCCTTCGACACCACGCGGAGCCGCCCCGAAAAGATCTTGCTGCTCACGAGCCACGTGCCAGAGCTGTGCCCAGTCGGTGGTCGCGGCGGGATCGTGAACACGTCCACCTCCCTGCGCGTTTGGCAGCGCGGGGAGGCGTGCGGAAGGTGCGGCGTGACCTGGCGGCCCGCTGAACGCTGCCACAGTCCTGGAGGGAGCTGGCCCCGTCACCACCGCCACCACCACCACCACTAGGTGCATAGAGCGCGTGCGCCTCTGCAGCGCCCGCTTGCGCCAGAACGAAACAGCAGCGCACCGAGCGATGTGGAGCGTCTGCTCGATGGCGTCGTCGTCGGCCATGGTCGTCTCGCACGTTCTGCTGCGCGCCAAACATCACGCCTCGCCCTCGTCGCGCATGTGGAAATCACCCAGGGGCTTGCTCGTGGGTGCACACGATCGCAGGCTCTTGCGCACCTGCTGATGTGCTGATAGCGGCGTCTACGCGCTCTACAAGCCAGTGCACCCGTCGCGACGGCGCTCGGCGCACCCCTCTTGTCGCCCCGGCAGCTGTAGCACCTCGACCGCAGGGCGAGCGGCGCACGCGCCGCTGTGGGAGCATCGGCCTCCATCAGCGCGTGCCACAGGCGCTGACGGCGAGGAGGGTTTCATTGCGGAGCCCTGCGCGCCCGATCAACGACTGCACCATCCCGGCAAGGCGTCCGGCAAGCATCGTGTGCTCCAGCTGACTGAGCCGCCGCCACGATGGATGACAAGTCGTTTGTGAGGCTGCTGCCCAAGGCGGCGGTGATGCCCAAGGACCAGCGCTGCGTCATCGTCTGCCCGCCCGAGCGCCACATCCCGGCGTCCTTCCCAGAGATCTACTCCATCGTCAAGACCAGCATGTCCATCGGCGAGCGCCAGCGCTACGAGGAGGTGAGGATGTCAGCCTGGCGCGCCTGACCCCTTGGGGGGGGAGGACGGTTCGCTGCGCGGCGGGCTGGGCGGCGGGATGCGGGCACGGCTCACCACCGTCTTCCTTGTGCGGCACGCCCACCTCTGCAGGTGTGCCAGCTGATCGAGAGCCTCTACGCACAGGAGTGAGCGCCTAGTGGGCATGGCACGCGCGCCGCAGCCCTCGTCTCGCAGCGCACGCCCGGATGCCACTAACTGCCGTCGTGCCGCCTCCCCCGCAGGTTCATGACGCTCAGGCGCAACCTCAAGCACAACTTCCTGGCCTTCAGCACGGGCGCCAAGAGCCAGGACCTGGTCACTCGCAAGGGCAAGGGCCTGCCGCCAAAGGTCGGTTCACGGAGTGGCTCGCTTCGCGTTGCCCGCGCGTCGGTGCCAGCGTCTGAGCATCGCCGCCCTGCCCCTGATGCGCGATGCCCTCACCCCTGCCTAACCCACAACGCGCAGTCGGAGCTCAACACGCGCGAGGAGAGGCTGGTGGGGGACTTCCTGCAGCTCATGGCCGCCGCCCGCTTCCACCTCACCACCAAAAAGGCGAGCCACGTTTTTTGCCCATCCCTCTCGCTCGGACACGCTGCCACGCGGAGGGCCGGGCACTGCGCACACGCCCCCACACCCATGCTCGCGCCACGCCGGCTCGACGGCTCGCACGCGGCGCAGGAGTGGGACATTGCCATGAGCGAGCGCTTCATGTTCCAGCTGCCCGTCAAGGTCAACTGGGACTTTTTCGACACGAAGATGCTGTCGAGCTTTTGGAACAGCTCGCCCGAGCGCGCGCAGCTGCGCACGCAGCTGCCGCACATGGCCGACCGCGTGCTCATCTTCCACCGCGGCGTCAGCCTGGCCGAGGACAGCGGCCTCTTCATCAACCAAAAGGTGCAGGGTCACGGCGCGCGCCGCACGGCATGCCACGCTGCTGCCCTAGCTTTGCCGCCTCCTCTCCCTCCCACCACCACCACCACGGCCCCACCACCCTGAGTGCGCAGATTGACCTGCTGGTCGAGTACCTGGTGGTGTGGCCCGTGCTCAAGGTGTGGCACGCCATCCTCAGCCTCTTTGCGCGCCTCTTTGGCGGCAAGCGGCCCTCGCCGGTTGCCCCAGCGCTCAACGCCGCCACCAGCGGGGGGCACGAGTCGTACGGCGGCGGGCAGGACTCGCTGGCCGGCGGCATCAGCGCCATGCTCGACGGGCAGTACCAGGACCCCGGCAAGGTGGGGCGGTGCTTGCTCTGGTGGGATGTGGCCGTCTCTCTAGCGCTCCGGTGGGATGTGGCCGTCTCTCTAGCGCTCCGGTGGGATGTGGCCGTCTCTCTAGCGCTCCGGTGGGATGTGGCCGTTTCTCTAGCGTCCTCAGACCCTGCCTGGGGGCACGTGCACATCGCGCCGTCCTGAGTGATGCGGGGTCGGGGCGTGGGGCGGCGTGTCAAGGGAGACAAGGAGAAGGAAAGGAGGTGCCGACAGTGGCGGTGCGCCGCTGCTGTCACGCGCGCGTGCTTGGTGGGCAGGTGACGGCGGCTGCCGACAACCTGGACCTGACGGACGAGGCGCTCATGGCCCAGCAGCACCGCGCCACAAAGGTGGTGGAGCGCCGCACGCTCAAGCGCGTGCTGCCCACCGCCTGGTCCGTCATCAAGAACATATACAAGCCGCTCGAGCTGCAGGTGCGCACCCTCTGCTCCCCCCCTCCCTGGCTTGTGGTCCTGCGCTCCAGGGCCGCAAAGGGCGGACGGTCGGGAGTTGTGCGAGGCAGCGTGCGCGCGTGCATCTTTCCGGCGCCATTCTCATCATGGGTGTGCGTGCCTTGCCTTGGCGTGTGCGCGCGTGCTTGCGCGCAGGAGCCCATGTACAAGGAGGTGGTGGTGCTGTACCGCACCAGCGGGCAGGGGCGCAAGGCCAAGCAGAACAAGGTGCCGGTCAAGGCGCGCAGCCTGCAGGAGCGCCTCAAGGACATTCTCGAGCGCCGCAACGTGCACGTCAAGTTCTTCCACGACATCCCCATGGCCGACATGGAGGTCATCTTTCCAGGTGCGCAGCGCAGTGCACGCGAGGGCCTTGGCGTCCACTCTTCCCTGGCGCTCACCACCCCGCTCGTCTGCCCGCGCACGTGGCGTCTCTCTACCCCCACACCGCAGACAAGAAGATCTACCTCAAGAACCTGAGCATCATCAGCATGCTGGTGCAGGCCTGCGCCGCCTTTTTCGGCGCCATTGCCGGGCTCTGGCGGGTGCGTCGGTCGCCCTAGCGCGCCCCCGCAGTTCCTCTCCGCCTCCTTGCGCTGTATGAGAGGCAGCCACGCCCTCTCCTGCTGAGCGTGTCTGCACCTGCCCGCGCACGTGCGCTCCCTCTCTCCCTCCCTCTCAGGCGGGCCAGCTGGACCTGCAGGCCGTGTGGTCGGCCATGAGCCTGGTGGCGGCGCGCTGCGGGCAGCTCTACAGCTCCATGCAGGCCGAGCGCAGCGAGATGGTGCAGGACATGGTCAACATCCTGTACGACAAGACCAACGACGCGCAGGAGGGCGTCATCTCCATGCTGCTGGTATGAGCGCGACCCCTGCCTGCTGACGCCCCCTTGCGCGCTGCACGGCGGCGCCGCGTGCGCACGCTGCGGGCCACCCTGACCCACCCTTGCGTGTGCGCGCCGCGGCGCCGGCCTCTTGTGCGCGGCGCAGGAGGACATGGCGGAGCAGCAGCTCAAGGAGGCGGTGCTGGCCTACACCATGCTCTACATGCGCCTGGACGACGAGGTGACGCAGGAGGACCTGGACGAGGAGTGCGAGTCGTTCCTGTTCAAGAACTTTGACCTCAACCTGGACTTTGCCGTGGAGGACGCGCTGCCCAACCTGGTCAAGTGGGGCGTCGTCAAGGTGCGAGCGTCTCGAGGTGCACGCCTGGCGATGCAGTGAGCCCTGGCTGCACCCGGAGGGCCGACGCCATCGTTCCGTGTTTCTCCTCCGCCCGCGAAAACGCAGCGCACGCGCAACGGGCGGTACCAGGCGCGGAGCGTGGAGGACGCGCACACCGCGCTGGCCAAACAGTGGATGCGCGCGTACGAGGCCATCAGCCGCCCGCCCGTGCCCAAGCAGCTGCCGCTCACGGCGCTGCTGCCCGGCGGCGACCGCACGCCCGACGTGTCGCCGGTGGAGGAGGCGGCGGCGGCCGCCGAGGCAGAGGAGCGCGCCGTGGCCGACGCCAAGGCGGCGGCCGAGGCGGCAACGGCGTCGGCGTCGGCGGGCGGGAGCGGCGGGGCCGGCAAGGCGAGCTCTGGCGGCGCGCCGCCGCTACCGCCCTCGACGCCCCCCGGCACCAGCAAGGTGGCGTCGCCCGTGGCGTCGCCCGTCGAGCCCGGGTCGCCGGCCGCCAAGAAGAAGGGCGTCTTCAGCGGCCTCTTCAGCAGCAAGAAGAAGAGCAAGGAGACGTGAGCACGACGACAGGCTCTGCGTTCTGGTGTTGTTGTGTATCTGCGCTGCTACCGCTGACGTGTTTCGTTTTGTGTATCTGCACCTGCATCTGCTACGCTTCAAGCTTCTCCTTGGCTTGGGCAGAGCTGCAAAGCTGTCGCACTGCAGAGCTGTGACACGCGGTCAAAGGCTTTGACTACTGGCACACGAAAGGGTGTGTGCGCGAGGATTCTCCCGCGAGCCTCACAAAACGCGCGATGCCAGTGGTGAGCCAGCCGCACTCGTCGTTCCCCGGGCAGGGCCAGGGGCGCGCGGTGCTCGTGGGCGCGGCACCAAAGTCGAGCTCGACTCCAAAGCAGCAGCAGCAGCCACAGCAGCAGCAGCCACAGCCACCGCAGCAGCATCACTCTCAGCCGCCGCGGCCTGAGCAAGTTCAGGTGCCCGCGGTCGCCGCGGCGGCGCATGGACTGGAGCACCAGCTCGCCACCACGCAGGACCTTTTAGCGTGAGTTGTCAATGGTGGTGGTGGACAGCTTGAGTTGCCGCTGCGTGCAACGGTGGGGCTCACCGGACAGCGGGGCATCGATGCGCCGCAGGAGCATGAAGGCGCGGGCGTTCGCACGCACGCAAGAGCTCCGCGACAAGGCCAAGCAGAGACCTGCAGCAGCACCTCCACCACTGCCAACAGGCAAGCACAATGGACCACAGGCTGATGGCAGCGCCCGAGCGGCGATGCACAGCATGCCATCACGCGATGCTGGCGTGCATGTTGTGTGCGCAGGCACACGGGAGCGGCGGCTGGAGGCGCAGCCGTCCAGCAGCATCACACGCCGCAGGAAGCCCCAGGACGTGGAGCTGCCTGCAGAGTAAGTCCCCACTGTGCATCGTATGACCGTCCCTGTGCTCCCTGACGGCTCTGGACGGCCGGCCCACCACCTTGTGTGCGCGCCTGCAGGGTCGCGCAGCACCTGGCGGTGCTGGACAGCACGGCGGCCGACATCCGCGGCACGTTTGACGCGCTGTACGGGCGGGACGGCGTGGTGGTGGACTCGTTCGAGGGCAGAGGCTTCACGGTGGGCACGGCGTGCAGCACGACGAGCAGCCGGGTCGACGTGTGCGAGGACCGGCTGGACTACGTCTTCCACCACGCGGAGCAGGGCAAGGTGCACATGCTCATGCGCTACCGCGACTTCCTGGCCTGCGTGCTGGACATGAAGGGGCTGCAGCTGGCGTTCAAGGTCCGGCGGCAGGGACTGCGCCACTTTGAGGGTGGCGTGTACGACCCCCAGGGGCCGTTCGCCAAGGGGAGGGCCGGGTGCTTGACGGTCGCGCTGAGCGGCAGGGAGGACGCCGAGCGCGTTGCGCACGTGCTCAGACGCCTCGGTGTGCAGTGCTTCCGCGTCGTCAACTGACTGACTGACTGCACTTGCACACCACTGCAACACCAATTGCGCCCCACACTTGCCGCGGCGTTTACCGCCCGGGTGGCACCGTGGGCCTGTCAACAGCTGTTCCGTCGTTCGTGGAGGCGTGGCGCATGCAATGCGCGCCCCATCGCAAGATCTCCGCAGAGGCAGCCACACAGCAACCTGCACATACAGCCAGTGTGGTGGTGCCAGTGTGAAACAGAATGCGGCTCCGTGTGCCCCAGCAGCAAGCGACCGGGCGCAATGCGTCCTCGAGTGGACGCGCCCGTGCTCGTTCCACTCGCGTAGTCATCGTGGCGCGAGCGACCACGACCACAGCAACAACGACGACGTCTTCGAGGCTGCTCGCCGGGCTGCTGCAGCAGGTGGGCCTGCGCTTCGTTCGGGCGGTGGGCTCGCTCTCAGCCGCACGATGCCCCCGAAGATTGCCCAGCCTGGAGCAGCACTCTTTGGAGCCGAGCAGCTGGAGCCAGCAGCTGGAGCCAGCATGCAGTGCTCCATCTCACCTGGATGATGGCGGTGCAACGCAGGTGGGCACGGGCTACAGCGCGGCAGCGCTGCAGCGGGCAGAGCGGCAGGTGCTGCGGTCGCTGCAGGGCGCCAAGGGGCGGGCGCTGGACGGCGAGGCGCTGGAGTCGCTGCTGGCGGCGGTGGAGGTGCTGGAGCGCAGCGGCGGCGTGCCCGACCCCACAAATGACCCGTCGCTCAACGGCATGTGGAAGCTGCTCTTCACCTCGCGCCCCGGCAGCGCCAGCCCCATCCAGCGCGCGTTTGTGGGCAACCAGGCGTTCACCGTGCTGCAGGAGGTGGACCTCGAGGCAGCCGAGCCCCGGGTGAACAACATCGTCCGGTTTGGCAGCCTGGGCCAGCTCAAGGTGCGGGGCCAGAGGGCTTCCCCGGTGCCGCCACTGATGAAGCGTGGGCGGGCCAAGGGGGATGGGGGCCGGGCGGCGTGCCGGCAAGCGGTTGGCGGGGGGCGCCGCCTGCACCGGTGCGCAGGTGGAGGCGCAGGCCAGCACCGACAGCCGGCCGCTCGAGGGATTCACGCCTCGCCAGGTGCGCGCTGCGTGCGTCTGTGTGTGGGGCCCAGGCCACAGGGATGAACACGGTGGCTGGGCCGGCCAGCAGGGAGCGTGCGCTACCACTGCCCGCGGTCACCCTGCAGGACGCCGGGGACTTCCTCTTCGGGCTTTTTGGCCGCTCGTTCAACTACGCGCCCAGCCGGCCCAACAGCCGCATCGACTTCCAGTTCGACCAGGTGGGTGGCAGGCCGCGCCCTCCTCTCGTACCCGCGCGGCGCAGCCCGACCTCTCAGCCACGCTGTGCAACGGACCCCTGCCCTGAGCACAGGCGGCGTTCACATTCACCTTCCTCCCCTTCCTCTCCATCCCCTACCCCGTGCCCTTCCGTCTTCTCGGCGACGAGCGCAAGGGCTGGATCGACGTGACGTACATGGGCGAGGGCCTGAGGCTCAGCCGCGGCAACAAGGGCACGCTCTTCGTCCTGTGAGTGAACTTGCTCTGCAGACGCTGCTGCTCCCGGGAGCAACCACGGCAACCGGCCAAGTACACGCGCGTCTTCCGCGGCGCCACAGCGCGCCGCCACGTGACTTTTTGCGTGTGCTCTCCTCTTGCCTGGTGCCAACCGCAGGGTCAAGGATGAGCCGGTCAAGGCCCAGCTGCGCAAGGCCATCCAGGACAAGGACGACGAGCTGGTGCTGGCGCTGCTGGACCAGCTGCAGGAGGACAACCCCACGCGCGCGCCGGCGCGCTCCCCGCTCGCCTCTGGCCGCTGGCGGCTTGTGTGGTCGCAGCAGGCGCCCAACGCCAGCGCGCTGCAAAAGTGGGGCTCCTCGCAGAGTGAGCGATTGAGTGCAGGCGCCTGCGCGGGTGGGGACTCTTCCGTGGCTCTTCCTGCGCCCTGCGCCATCGCTGTGCTTCCCTGCCTGCTCCCGCCATGGCGGTGGCCGACCGCAGGCGACTCGTTCCAGATCATTGACGCCGAGGCGGGCACGCTGATTAACCTGGTGGACCTGGGCGCCGTGCGCGTGACGGCCGAGGCCACGTGCGAGGCCGCCAGCGACACACGCACCAACGTGTACATCAGCAAGACCTCCACGGCGCTGGGGGTGAGAGACGGGGCGAGAGGTCTCGTGTTCAAGTGACGGGCCCGCCGCGCTGCGATGACGCGTTGATGACGCTTGTCCTGCTTGTGTCCGTCCTTGTGCGACGCAGCCACTGACGGTGCCGCTGCCCACGCCCAACGACCGGCGGAGGGCAGAGGACGGCGCGCAGGCGGGCTTCGTGGACTGGCTCTACCTGGACGAGGACGTGCGCGTGACGCGTGGCTCCAAGGGCTCGCTCTTCGTGCACTTCAAGGAGGAGGAGGAGCAGTGAATTGCACGTCCCACTTGTAGGAGGTAGTGACTACAGTGCCACTGGCAGGACGCGGCTTTCGTTTGTTCGTTTCGTCGTTGGCAAGCAACCAAGCGGCAGCGCTCAGTGGTCCTCCAGGTGGAGCTTCTCCACCGTGCTGAACTCGGCCTTGAGCTGCTCCATCTTGAGGCCCATGCTGCGCACCAAGCGCCCCCGCTCCTCCTCGTCCAGCCGCGCCAGCAGCCCCTCCCAGCGCGCCAGGCACGCGGTCACCACCTTCTTGGCCTCGGCCACGCTCTCGTTGAAGTAGGTGGTCTCGGCGTCCTCGTGCGCCATCTCAATCTCGTCACGCGCCGCGGCAAACAGCTGATTGATGTCCTCCACCTGCGTCCATTTGCGCGGGTCAGACCTGGGCGCTGTGGCCTTCACTCACAAGAGCTCTCGCTTTCTGCAGCTTCCTCTCAAGAGCACGCGTCCCTAGCCGATGGGTGGCTGCCGACCACGCACACCTCTTTGGCGAGGACGTCAGGCGGCACGCTGGCGAAGCGTCGCCTGGTGGTCGTCGTCCCCCACGCCCCCGGCCAGCGTTGCTGCAGCTCTTGGAGGCTGAGGCACGCTTGATGAGGCGCGCCGCCGCACGCTGTGGCGAGCGCACCCGCCTGGTGCAGACATTGGGAATGTGATGCTGCCTCCCGCATCAGCACGCTGCACAGCAGTCCTCTGATGCAGTGCCGCGCCGCCTGCATCGCTGCTCTGCTGTCTTCTGGCCCCGAGGGCTGAGGGTGATCACCTGCATGATCGAGCAGGCACCGGAGGAGAGACGAGATGACGCTCGGCAGGCGCACCGACTATGGCGACGCCAAGTACTCGGGCCTGCGCTCGACGGAGTTCGTGCAGGACGTCTCGCAGGCCGTGCAGGTGCGCGCCAACTTGCGGGGGGCCCGCCGGCGATGCAGCGCTCAGACCAAAGCACACAGGCATCTCTCGCACCACGCGCAGGATGCCATGCTGTGCGGGTTTGACTTTGTGGTGGCGCCGCTGGTGCACCCGGATCACCGGCCGCCGCCCCCGGCGCCTACCCCCGACGCCGGCCTCCCAGCGCCCTTTAGCCGCGACGACGTGCTGTACCTGGCGTCATCGCAGTGGGTGCGGCAGGTACGCGTGTGCCGTGCAGCGCTGACGGCTTGAGCATCCGTCGGCGCCCCCGCCTGGGCAGCTCGCCGCCTCGCGACGCTCCTTGCCTGCCCGTCACAGCTTGCCCAGCACACACACACACACACCACCACCACCACCACCACCACCTACTGACAGCCACGCGTGCTGTCCATGTCACGGCGCCCGCTAAACGTTGCAGGTTGTGGGCGAGGTGAGCGCGTGGGTGGACCCCGACAGCGACGACCCGCAGCTGCGGGCAAACAGCCTGGCGGCCATGCGGGCGCAGCTCTCGTGGGCGGCGCACCTGGGCTTGCACGCCGTGCTG
>VFQP010002963.1_pt1 | contig 18058 bp, 24 predicted proteins | sample 3512351 | NCBI WGS metagenome assembly VFQP01 (sample SAMN10412372, study PRJNA504923) | tailings metagenome | isolation source: Relicate 1 Philex TSF1 revegetated site | place: Philippines: Tuba, Benguet | collected 2017-08-29
GCAGCGAGGCGCGCTTTCTTCGGCGACGCTCTGCCAGCCGCCGGAGTGCCCCCCCCCCGTCGCGCACCTGTCCCCCTTGCTCGGTCAGCAGCGGCCCCAGCGCGGCGCGGCGGAAGGCGTAGCGCTCCCGGTTCATGGGCTCCAGCCCTGGGGGCACCGGCCAGCCCATGCCCGGCAGGTTGAGCTTCTTGGGCTTGATCTCCAGGGGAACCAAGGGCAAGGCCTGAAGAGATAGGAAACGGAAAGGAAAGCAAGGAAGAGGTCGTCAGCAGGCGTGACTGTGGAGGACTATCCTGAGGTGGCAACGGCCCCAGCGTGGACGCAGGATGGAGGGAGTGGAGGGAAAGCGAGGCAAGGGTGAGGCGTGGGGAAAGAGCTCCCACGCGCGCATCCAGTACTCGCCCGCCCCCCCCCCCCTCCCCCCCGCGCGCTGCTCTGGTCTTGCTGTGCGTGCGGGCGCAGCTGGCACGAGCAGACGCGGGAACCACCCTGCGCGTGCGGGGCGTGCATCGCGCGTCTTGCCCAGGCAGAGCGGCGGGCGGGCGGCGTGGCGCACCTTGTAGGGGTGGTCCTGCTCCGGGAAGATCTTGAGCTTGTCCATGCGGTAGACCCTGAGGCGGTTGGACGGCAGCATGCCCTTGACTGCGACGCCAGGGGGGCAAGGCAGGGTCAAGTGAGGTGGGACAGGCGCAGAGGCGAGGCGGCCCTCAAGTCTTCGCACTAAAGACCTGCGTGGCCCGCCTGTCCCTCACCCAATCTGCGTGCGCGTGCGCGGCTGCACACCAGCACCTGCCCCAACCTTGGCAATCATCGCTAGCGTGGGGTGCGTGGCCCACTGCAGACCGTGCCGCGCCCCGCCACGTCCTGTCTGGACCTACCTGCGTTGCGGAGGATAAAGGTGGGGTCATCGTCCCAGGCCTCTGACGCCACCTGCGACCGCAGCCCTCCAGGGTACCCTGCGCAGAGGCACCAGCGTGGCGGAGGCGGCTCGCAACCAACGCACAGCGGCTTGCTTTGCCCCCGCGCAAGAGAGCGTGGCGTGATACTGCCCTGCTGTTCGTCTGCAGCAGAGCTTCCTCCCCAGCGACACGGCGCGAGGGTGCGGTGCGCGCTGTCCCTGCTGCGCCGACACGCGGCAGCGGCGGCGGCATCCTCTCTGGCTAACCCTGTCACAGGAGCGAGCCACCTCCAATCTGATTCACGCCCACAGTCCTGCTGTGAGCTGCGCTCCGGCGCTGCTACCGCGCCCTGAGTGCCCGCGGCCCTGAGCCAACCTGCACCTCTGGCCTGCGTTGAGCGCCCCGGCCTGGCGCCTCCCTGCATGCTCCCAGCTCCCCGACGCCGCGGCGTGGCGCTGCAACATCGGTCAGCAGGACGCGGGTGGCTGCAGGCCCTGCTGACCCTGAAGCTCCCTCTTCAGGCGTTGGCCTGATGATGAGCTCTGTGCCTGACGCCAGCCCGGTCCCTCGCGCCACTGCGGCAGCCAAGCCCCACCTGTGTGCCAGCGGTAGAGCTTGCTCTGCCACTGGTCGTTGGTGAAGTGCACGTGCGCCGCGTTGACCACGATCACCACGTCGCCCATGTTGTGCTTGGGGTTGTAAGTGGGCTTGTCCTTGCCCTGCAGGATCCGGCTGATCTCCAGCGCCAGCCGACCCACGATCTGCGCGCGAAAGGTGGCGCAGCTGCGGGTGAGGGGGCCCCGGCGGCGGCGGGCGGGTCGGCCGAGCTCGCGCGACCCCGAGGCTGCTCATCATGAGCACAGTGCACCTGGCCCTTGGCGTCCACGAGCCTGAAGCGCAGCCCGTCCAGCTTGATGTGCTCCAGGTCACGCAGCGCGCGGATCAGCGCCACGCGCGGCTGCGACCCCATGGGGCGGCGCCGGCTGCTAGGGAGAGTCTGAGGGTTGTGCAGGCAGGGCGTGCGTGTCCTTTGATTGTGGCGCGCGCTCCGGGTTGCCAGCGCTCTGGCATCCCGCTTCTTGCTCTCTGCTCCATCGGATGCATGGGCGCCGGGCTTGCGATCGTTCCTGCTGCTCGAGCGAGCCAATGCGCTGAAGATGTCGTCGCCCTCGCCATCGCCCCCGTCCCGCTCGCCTCACCAGCAGAGATTGCCGCAGCAGGAAGAGGACGAAGCCCTGGCTGCTGCTGAGCAGGAGGAACAGGAGGAGGAGGATGCCATCGAAGAGGCTGCAGGCTCTGAGGTCGACGACGAGGACGAGCAGCTCAACCTCAAGTGGTTTGGCATCCACCAGGCGCTGCCCCTGCCCGACGGCGATCCCGACGGTGCGGCGTGGGCGCACTGCGTGCCATTGCACAGCAGCCGTCTCGCTCTGACGGCGCAGCTCCCTCAGGCTCATGGAGCTTGGGAGGCCGCACAGCGCGTGCCCGACGCGTGTCCCCACCACGCTGCAGCGTGCCTCACCCCGCACCTCTGCACGCAGAGCCGCTGGACCCGGCGGAGGAGTACCTCCTGCGCGTGCGCGCCGAGGCGGCGGCCTGCCCGCGCGTGGTGCGTGTGGAGTTTGACGCCGAGGCGCACGCCGCCAAGGCCCGGGCGCGCGCCGCCGCCGCCCGGCCCTCGCCGCCGGCACCGCCCGCCGCCGAGCCCGCGCAGCAGCAGCAGCAGGCGCAAGGCAGCGACGGCGACGCAGGGGCCGTGGGCGGCGCGCTGCCAGCAGAGCTGCAAGGGCCGGGCGCGGCGGGCGGGGCGAGCGGGGGAGCTGGAGGCGGGGGCGTGGAGGCGGCTGGCGGCGGAGGGAAGAGCCACAAGCGAGCAGCAGCAGGAGGAGGGGGTGGCGGGCGGCAGGCGGGCTACGTGTCGAGGCTGCTGGCGCTGGCGGGCGGCGCGCTGCAGGCCGGGCCCGAGTGGGCGCACCCCTCCCCGCAGTGAGTTGACTTCAAGCATGGGAGGGGCTTGAGCTTTTGTGGGGCTGCGGAGTGGCGAGCTGCTGGGGGTGTCCGCACCACCGCGCCGTGTGAGCGTTGCGTGTGCGTGTGCAGGTGGGTGCGCGAGCTGGCCGTCAGCTTCCGGGGCCTGCGCAGCTGGATGGCGCAGTCAGCGCCGCACTTCACCAGCGCAGGTGCGCCTCTCTTCACCCTCCTGACGACGCCGGCAGCTTTGGCGGGCCGCTCTTGCTGGATGGCCCAACCAACGCGCAGTGTGCTGCGCTCGCGTGGCCTGCGCAGAGTGGCACCGCGCGCACCGGCTGCCGCACGCACACGACACAGACGGGTGGGAGCACCTCTGCTTTGGCCGCCCCGACGCCTCCCGGCCCCTGGGTGCCGGCAAGGGCAAGCGGCGGCCGCCCCGCACCGTGCAGCACGACCGCCCGCACCCGCAAGCTGACGCTGACACCGCGCTGGTACTCCCTGGCGAGGAGAGCAGCAGCATCGCCGCCGCAGAGCAGCATGCCGCCACGACGGCGGTGGCGCCAGCGGGCGCGCCTCCCGCCACGCCAGCTGCTGCGCCCGCCGGCAGCGACGGGGTTGGCGGCGGTGTGTGCGCGGCGGCGCACGGCGGCGCCGCCTCGCCCTCCTCGTCCTCCTCCGCACCACCACCACCACCACCACCAGCGGACGAGGAGGAGGCGGGCGAGCGGGAGGAGGAGGAGGAGGAGGGGCAGGGCGGCGAGGGCATGGAGCGCCTCCCCGTTCCGTTGCTGAGCAAGGTGGTGTGCATGGAGCAGCTGACGGTGGGCGCGCTGCTGGAGCGGCGCGTGGCGCGGCTGCAGGCCAGCGAGGCGCTGGGCGAGCTGGAGGCGCAGTGGCTCTTTGCGCTGGCGGCGGCGCTGGAGAAGCCGGTGCACAGCGGCGTGGTGGCGGCGCTGCGCGCGCTGGTGCGGCGCGTGCTTGCGCTGCGGGCGGGGCTGGGCTCACGCGGGGACCCGCAGCTGGCGCGGCTCAACACGCTGGCCGTGGTGGCCGGCGCGTACTTTGGGCAGGACGAGAGGCTGGTGCGCGTGGTGGCCGACCTGGAGCTGCCCTGATGGCGCGTGGCGGGACAGCCTGGTGCAGTCGCCCTGCCGTGCCCACGTGCCCACGCGTGTGCAAGCAAGCGGCAGAGCTGTTTGTGTGGAGGGGTGAAGGTGGGCAGCACCTGGTGCAGCCGCAGCTGTCGCGGGCCTCGAGCTGTCGTCGAGGTGGACCTTGCGGGGTCCGAGTCGGACTACAAAAGACTCGCCACCACGCTCACCGCCTTCCAGCACCGCACGCGGCGCTGCAAGACAACAGTGCCCGCGATGCCCGGCGCACCTCCAAGCTTACCCGCCCCGCCTCCCGCGGTTGAGCAGAGCGACGCGGCGGACGTGGGCGCGCGCGTCCTGTATGCGTTCGCAGCGCTGCGGCTCAACGGTGAGAGAAGAAGAGCTCTGCGCAGCTTCTCGCGCAGGCGGGAGGACCTGGAGCTTCTCGCGCTCCCTGCTGCGGCGTGCAGCGCGACCCAGTCCCGGCCTTGCGGCCCCCCCTCTCGGCGCCCGCGAGCAGGTACTGGGCCGGGCGCTGTGACCGTCTCGGCGCAGCTCGCTGGCGAGATGGTCATCAACGTGGCCCAGGCGGTCATCTCAGGTGCGCCGTTTGGGGTGCACTGCTGGTGAGCACGCCCCCACAAGCAGCGCAGCGGCACATCCCTGTGCGCTGCCCTTGCTGGTTGCTCTGCAGCGCTAGGCGCGGTGCCGCCCACGCAGGCCGAGCAGGAGCAGCTCGTGGCGGGCGCACCGCTTGCGGCCGACGTGGCGCAGCAGCAGGATGTGCAGCAAGCGTTGGAGCAGACGCTGCAGATCCTGCAGACGCTGCAGGGGATGCAGCGGCAGGCAGAGCAGATCCTGCAAACGCAGCAGGAGATGCAGGAGGCACTGCAGTCCTCGCTCGCGAACGTGGGGCTCCGCGCACGGAACAGCCGTGGCCTGCACGACCCGGCCCACCCGCTGCAGCCCATCCTGGCCGAGAGCGGCCCCAACGTGGGCCTGGCGGCGCCCAACTTCCCGGCCACGCTGCAGGCCCTGCACAGCCTGCCCCCGGCCGCCCTCACGGCCATGGAGGTGCGGGCTGCCCATCACAGCTGCGCGGCGCGAGGCAGCGTGCAGAGCGCACACTTGGCGCGTCGCTTGAAGGCCGCGCGCCACACACGTGCTGCACGTGCAGGCCTTCTACGCGCTGCCGCCGTGCCACGCGCCATACCACCGCGTGGCCGAGCGCCGGCTGGCGTTTGCGCGCTTTGTGGGCTGCGTCGGACCCATGGCCACCGCTGCCGCCGCCGCCACGCGCCGCCGGGCGCGGCGCTTCCGCCTCAGGGTCGTCAAGCCCGCTGGCGTGCACCTGCGTGGCCTCGCCGTCACGCGCTGATGAGCCTGCTGGACGTTCCTGACGCACGCCTGCTGCCACGCCGTGCCTGCAACCTGCCGTGGCGCGCCGTGGCGATTGCAGCTGAGGAGTCGCACGAGGGGAGCGGCGCCTGCGCCACCCTCGCTCGCGGCGTAGACAGGCATGAGCGTGTGTCATGCAGCGCGGCAGCAGTTGGCCATCTCCACAGCAGCATCGTGCGGATGAAAGCACGTCCACTTCCTATGGGTCGTCGCCCCTTCAGACGAATGAATGCGCGAGCGCGTAAACAGCCACGCATTCTTGCTGTTCCAGCGCTGGTGCACGTGTCAGCGCGCGCGCGAGCGAACCGCCTCCACACGGCGAGCCGCACGCACGGCGCAGCACATCCATCCAGCGCGAAGGAGAAGCACGATGAGCGCAAGAAAAAAGCCATCTTCTTCACCTCAAATCGAGATCCATCACGAGGAGTGCTGTTCCCGCCCGCCCGCCCCCGCCGCTGGGCCCGCAGCGAACGAATAGTAGCCGCTGCCCCCTGGGCTGGCCAGCGAGCCGGACCTCGCACTGCTGGGGCTGTGCCCGCTCGACATGCCGTCCACGCCAGGCGCAGGCCCGCTGAGGCCAGACTCTCCCCCCGGCGCCAGCAGCAACCGCGTCCGCTCGTCCCCCTCCTCCCCACTCAGCCGCTCCCCCCGCCCGCCACCTCTCCGCGCGCCCCCGCCCAGCTTCCGCCCGGCTTCCCCCGGCGCCAGCAGCCCCACCCGCTCGCCCTCCTCCTCCTCCTCTTCCTCCTCCTCCTCGTCCTCTTCCTGCGCGCCCTTTGCGCCGCCCGCCCGCCCCTCCTCAGCGTCTGCAGCTGCGGCACGGCCGCGCCCTGTGCCAGTGGGCCCGTCAGCGTCTGCCCCCGCCGCCGCCGCCGCCGCCGCCGCGCTGTGCGTGCTGCCCGCCAGGGTGTAGGTGACGATGCCCGCCGCCTCGCTGAGCAGCGCCAGGGCGAAGAAGCCGCCCGTGCCGCCAAAGCCGCCAAACATGACGGCCCTGCGTGTCACGCAGCGGGCACGTGCATGGAGAGGGTGAGGGCAGCGCGGGTGAGAGCGTGTCGTGCAGGGAGGGCCGAGGCTCAGCTGGGCGGCATGGCGCACAGAGCGAGCGTGGTGGACCAGCGCCGCAATGGGCAACGCTGCAGGCACCCATCAGCCCCACCCCTCCCCTCAACACCTGGCCGCGGCGGCCCACAGGTTGAGCACAGTGCTGCTGCTCCCCACCCCACCCCGCGACGAATGGCCCACACCCCTCCTGTCTCCCCACCTGGCCCCGGCGGCCCACAGGTCGCTCGTCAGCAGCGACAGGTTGAGCACCGTGCTGCCGCCCCACATGAGCACCGTGGGCACCAGCGTGTAGAAGCAGAAGAGCGCCGCCGCAAACCCTAGCAAAGCCCCGACGGCGGCGCCGTCCCACTCGCTGCCCGCCCACGCGCCGTGCTCCAGCGCCGCAGCCTGCGCCCAGGCACACGGCACAACACTCGCATGGACACGTCTGGACGTGCCCGCCCGGCCACGCAGGCGCCGGCCCCGCGCTGCACCGCTGCACCGCCCGCTCTGCTGGGCCGCTAACCGCACCAGTGCAACCCAAACGGTGGTGCCCTGGACGCAGCCCCCCAAGGACGCGAGCTGTCTGAGTGGCCCCCCGGCTCACTGCGTGCGCTGCGTGCTGGCAGCTGCGCGTCTGCGTGGCCGCCTCATCTTCGCCGGAGCGCACCCAAAGGCGCACCTGCACGCCCCCGATGAGCGTACCCCAGCACCCCAGCATGGCCAGCAGCTCCCACCGGCTCGTGCTGGCCAGCAACCGCTCCTGCAGCAGCAACGGCACACACGCGCCGGGGCGCAGCATCCCGTCAGCCGCGGCGCGGCGTGGCATCGATTCCGCCGCACCGCCCGATGCCGCATCCCCCTTGCCTCCCCGCCGCCGCGCCTGCGCGTTAAGCCCACGGCCACCGCACCCCCTTGCCTCCTGGATGTGCCCTGCCCCCCCGCGCGCCAACCGCTGCCGCACGTCCCCTCCTCCAAGCTGCTCCCTGAAAGGCCGCCGCACCTGCGCCACGTTGCACACGGCGTAGACGCAGGCGCCCAGGATGACGAGCAGGTCGCCCAGCAGCGGCTGCCGCCCGCCCGTCTCCGAGGCGCTGTCCGTCAGCACCAGCACCGCCAGGCCCACAACGCACAGGCTGGCGCCCACCAGGTGCTGCGCGCCGAACTTGGCCCTGCAGCGTGAGCGCGCGCGAGGCGTCAAGATTGCCGCGTCAGGCCCTGCAAAGAGCAAGCGGCGGCGCATGCCCGCGTGCACTGCCACGCACCTGAACACCAGCCAGGAGAGCGCCATGACGGCCGGGATGGTGAAGCAGTCCAGCAGCGTTACGCTGGTGATGCTGGTGTATTGGTAGGCCTGCGCAGGCGCCCGGCCGGCCACGCACACACGCACCCATCGTCGCTGTCCTTGAGGTCGCCTCCACGGCGCCCTTTCCACCCCTGCGTCAGCTCACCTTGGTGACCAGGAAGTTGCCCTGCACGTCCAGCGCGGCCAGGACCAGGTAGGTCCACCACTTGTTGCGGAGCCGCCACCCCTCGGCGCGGACGTGCAGCGCGCCGCACACGGCCGCCAGCAGCGCGTAGTTGAGCAGCGACTGCGTGGCTGGCGCGTTGATGCTCCTGCTCGCCAGCACGCCCGACGTGATGCCTGCGCGCAGCGCTCGTTGAAGCGGGGCCGGGTCGGTGCAGCAGCACACACCGAGCAAGCACCACACACAGCTCACCACTCACCTGTGACGCACAGCAGGAAGGAGAGCCACTGCGCGATGAGCACGGCCCACACGATGCGCCGGTCGAGGCTCCGGGCGCGGTCGAGCCACCGCTGGCGCCACGTAGCCGCGCTGTCGGCGCTGGCGGTGCCCATCTTGGGGTGCTGTGCGCGTGCTTGCGTGAGTGTTCACGTGGCTCTGCTGCTACATGCTGGCTCGTGCAGAAAGGTGCGGCGTCTGGAAGCTCTGCACGCAACTGAACTGGGGCGCTGAACCCTGGGTGTTTCGACAGCACCGCGGCGAGTGAGCTTGCAGCTCCAGCGAATGAAAAGACAAATGGGCCCATGATGGCCACACCCACCTGCTCTGCTTTCTGCGGGCATCAATGCGCCTCCCTGCCGTCTGTCCGTGCGGCGCCTCCGCCTCCGATTTCTGCAGGTGCAAAGACTTCTCTGCGCCTGGGGGATGACGGTGACGGAGAGAGCAACGCAAGCGGGGGACCGACGAGGCCCATGTCTTGGGTTCCTAGCCTGGCTGATGCCACAACGCTGCTCTTCCTTGCTGGCTCAAGATCCTTGGCGCCCTGCACCACCCCGTGCCGCCCTATCGTGCATGTGCGGATGCCTGCTAGCCGCATGTAAAGCTGCGTGTGTCAGCTGGGCCTGGGCACACCGCTTGGGCACACAGTGAGCAGCTTGCACGCCTGCTGCGGGCAGGGATCGCGTGATCGCGCTCCCCCCTCGATTCGAGTCCAGCTGCCCTCTGATGTATCTCAAGCGCGACTGCCGGCACCTGCACTGCCACTTTTGCGCGGAAAGATCTCCTGGCGGGGAGATACTTTTCGTGCAAGCCGGGGGGCTTGGGGGCACGCGGGCGCTCCGTCCGAGGTAGCGCCGCGGCGCAGTCGCCGCTTCTTCAGCAGCAGCTCCTCCGGCAGCAGCCTTGCCAGCAGCTGCTGGCTGCTTGCACCTGCCTGTTGCCGTTGCTGGGATCTGCATCCTGCCTCTGGCCGGCTCTGCTGTTGCGCACCTTCTGGCGCGTCCTCAGAGAGCCGTTAAAAGGGACCGGGTAGAGTCGCCGCCGGGCAGATCTCGCAGGAACTTCTGAAGATCTACGCCCTGCTGCCTTGGGCCACCTCCACCTGCTCACCTTATCCGGCGCGCTCTTCTTCCCCGTGCTCTTGCCAGCTCGCTCACGCGCTCCATGAACGCCGCTCGCTAGCCATGGCGGGCTTTCCAATTGCTGCTCTCCGCTTGTTGGGAGCCCCCTCGTCTTCCTTGGCCATCTGTGATGGCTGCACCTGGTTTTGTCGTCGGGTAGAGAGAAACAGTATGGTAACCTCGGCACGCCTGTGCGGACCCTCTTGCGCACTCGCCTTGCTTGAGCTCTTTTTGAGTTGCCCCCTTGGTGGTGTCGCGCGCTTTCCTGCCCATCCCTGCGAGCGCCCTGCAACTCGGACTCGGTTGCGCCGTCGGGTTGGCAGAGAGGTGCATGACGACGTGCGCAAAGGCAGCCTGCATCAGCCTGTGTGAGCTGGGTGTGCGCCACGCGTCAGCAGTCGTGTAGCCGCAGGTGAACCATCTTCCCTGCGAGGGAAGAAGGGCCGAAGGCCTCGTGCACGAGCATGGCCGCGTGACAGATTCTGTGTTCTAATCTGGGCGTGACAACTAGGCTCCCTGGAGGGGCGTGCGGACGCTTGCCGGCCGCCTCGAGGGCCAGGCAACGACGCTCGCTGCAACACGCTTCAGCAACACGCTGCAGTCCAGCGGTCAAGCAGAGGACCTATGTACCTCACACCATGGCCACCGCGCGGAAAGATCTTGCCAGGGCGATTCTTCCACTGGAAGACGGCAGGCAAGCCGATGCGCCACCGGAGGCGGGCTCCATCTTTGCGCACAATCGCCTGCTCCTGAGCGGCTTCTCTGGCAGCAGCCTTGCCTGCAGCTGCTGGCTGCTTGCACCTGCCTGTTGCCGTTGCTGGAATCTGCGTACTGCATCTGGGCGGGCTCTGCTGTTGCGCACCTTCTGGCGCGTCCTCGCCCCGTCCTTAAAAAGGCCGGGTCGAGCCGCCGCCGGACAGATCTCTCGCCTCCTCCTGGAAGCAGAGCAGCCGATCGACAATGGCGTCCCTGTCGCCTCGCGCCCGCACTCTGTTGGTCGCCACCCTGGTGCTGGCGTCGGCCGCCGTCATCGCCGAGGCCCAGTGCGTGGCACTTTGTCGGGGATGGTGGGCGCCCCCGCGCAAGCAATCCCCGCACAGCAATCCCGTCCAGCACATCAGCGAAGCATCCAGATCGCAGCTTTCATCTCAATGCGCGGCCTGGACGGAGGCGAGAGGTCCCTGCCTGGCACACGCGCAGACCACGCCCGCTCCCTGCTGCCCTGGCGCACACGATCGCTCGCAGGCGCACCAGCTACAAGCCCCCCAGGTTCTACCACTTCTTCATCTTCAGGAACCGCCCTCCCCCGGAGGCCAACAAGGCAAGTGGCCTTGCCCACGGACGCCCGCCTGCCGCCAGCTGGCCTTGGCGTCCTGCCAAAAGCCAAGCAGCTTCGTCTGTGGGCTGGGAAGGTCAATGTGCTGCCACCTTGTGGTTTGCTCTTTGCAGGTGCGCGGCGACCTGATCAACCAGTGGAACAAGCTCTACCCCTCGAAGAAGGTGCTCGACTGGGTCGCCGGTGAGCGCGCGAGCTGTGATCAGCAAGACAGGCCGCGGTCTGATGGTGCCGTACGAGTCCGCGCAGGGCACCAGCCACTGGCATGCACCTTGACATCCCTCGACACACAAACTCTTGCCATGCTTGCTGCACCCGCAGGCTTCACCGACCCCCTGGACAAGCCGCTGCCCCAGTACGTCTTCCAGTGGGGCGGTGAGTGCGCGTCTGCTCCTTGCTCGGCGGCCCACGTCCGTGGCAGGGTGTCAGCGATCCAAGGGCGTGGCATTAGCCCCCGGTCCAGCGTACCCAAAGCCCGCTGCTCTTGTCCTCCTCTCACTCGGTTCACGGTGCCGCCGCAGGCTACTTCTCCTTTGCGAAGCGCTCGCACTGGGAGGACTACAACAAGTGGCAGAGCCAGCAGCCCATCACCAACAAGACGCTGCTGCCCTATGCCGCCAACATCACGGTGCGTCCGCCACGTGACCTGGTGCCCACTGGGGGGCAAGAGCTCTTCCAGAGACTCTCCTTGTGCCGCCGGGGCCTTACTCACCCTGAGTCGTCGTGTCGCTGCTGGCCCGCTGCTCCTTCCGCAGCTGTTCCACACCTACATCTGAGGGCCCGCCACACCCTGGGGCGCCTGGCCACCAACACCTTCCGTCGTCGCCGCCGCCGTGCGCTCTTCCCTTCCCGGCGCTCTTGCCAGCTCTCTCGGACAGCGTCAAGGTACTCTCCTCTTCATCCGCTTCATCATCCCCGCGTTTCGGGGTGCTATTCTTGAAGCCCCGCTGAGGCTTGTCGAACACGCCATCCCCTTACCGTCGCCCCATTGCTTCCGCTCCTCCTGTGCCAGGCTCCCCTTGCTTTCTCCTTGCTTTCTGCTCCGGCTCTGCTCCGTAGAGGTAGCTGACGACGTGTTTGCCGTGCGCCGTACAACAAAAACGCTGGTATCGTCAGGCGTTCGTGTTTGCTGTCAGGTTGCTCGTCTTGACCGCGTGTGTGCAAGTGGTTGCTTGGCCTTCCATCTCGCGTGGGTTTGCAAGGCTCGAGCTCCGTGGACTGACCACGCACACAACACGAGAGCACAAACGGCTCACTACTGCGACGACAAATCAAAGACCAGACCGGGAACTCCAACCACCACCGTTGCTGAGAGGTACAAGTGCAGCAGGTACACAGTTTCAAACTTGCGGCGTGTCTCGTTGGGCGGCTGCAGCCTGCACTTATCGTTTGTCTGGGCATGCAACGCAGGACAAGAGTACTAGCACGCACAGCAGCATCGACAGTGATGGTCATCTAAAGACTCGCCACGACGCTCCGGCACCACGTTTTCCAGTCCTGATGGGGACGACGGCACACGCCCAGCAGCACACTTTCAACGTTGGCGTGGGGACGCCACGGGGATCCATGGACGCCGCCCGCCGCCGCCCGCCTCACGCCTTGGGCACGGCGCCAAACTCCTTGATGAGGATGTCCCGCAGCTGCTGCTCCAGGTCCTCCACCGGCACGCCCTGCGGGCACACGGCACCCAGGCAGGGCGCACACCCGTCGTCAGTGCTCAGGCTCTTGCACCACAAGCGCGCGCAACCGCCTGCTGGCCCTCTTGCCCCAGGGCCGCTGGAAGCTGAGGCCGTCAGTGCACAATGCCCACGCACCTGCCCAACTCCAGCTCATCCCCTGCCCCGCCCTGCCTCCCCAGCCATGCCTCCTCCCTCCGCTTCCTCACTACCACTGGGGCGCACCTGGGCAAAGTCCTTGGCCAGCTCGGGGTTCTCCCCGATCTTGCCGCCCAAAAAGATCTTGAAGCCCTCGGTTGCCTTGCCGTTCTTCTTGGCCGGCGCGCCCATCAGCCCAATGTCGCCCACCTACAACGCACAAACACAGCGTGGGGAGCACAGCACGCCGGTCGGTGGGAGGACAACGTCTCCCTGGGCATGGGATCCACCGCATCACGCCTGGAACGCGCCATACACCACCCGGGCGCCCGGTCCAACGATTTCTACGCGCACCTGCGCCTGGCCGCACGAGTTGGGGCACCCAGTGAAGTGCACGCGCACGGCGCGCGGCAGCGTGAGCTCCTGCTCCAGCTTCTCCATCATGGCCATGGCGCGGTTCTTGGTCTCGGCCAGCGCAAAGCCGCAGAACTGGGAGCCGGTGCAGCTCACCATGCCCCGCGTCAGCAGCCCTGCGGGGCAAGCGCCGCGACCAGGGGGAACGGCAGCGTTCGTCGAGGGCCTTGTGAGCGCGTTGCGGGGAGAAAGCGCTCCGCGCAGCCCAGGAGTGTGCAGGGTGCGGGGCGGCTTCGTCACCCCTGGTGTCGAGGCGCGCGTTCTGAGTGGACGGGCTGCCGCTGCCCGGAGTGCCCAGTCCTGGGCGCGGGGGCGCTACGGAAGCAAGCAGCGCGGGACGCACGGTCAGCCACCCACCTGGGTTGACGTTGAAGCGCTGGAAGAGCGGCTCTGCCAGCATGGCCTGCACCTTGGCGTCCGGCACGTTGGGGAACAGCACGTTCTCCTCGCACGTCAGCCGCACCGTGCCGTCGCCGTACGCCTGCGCGGCGGCCACACGGAGCACGGGGAGGGGCGCATGCAGGACGTGTTCAGGTCTTGACACCCACGCCCATGCCCCAGCTGGAGTGTAGAACTCTGGACCCCCGCAGCGCGTGCGCGCGCGCACGGCCCAGCACCCAACCCTAGCTCGAGCCCTGCGCCCCCAGACGCCTCACCTCAGCGATGCGCGCCATCTCGTCAAAGTCGTCGGCCTGCACGCGCCCCGCCGGCACGCAGGCGCCCACCCAGTTGAGCCCCGGCTGCTTCTGCGGGTGCACGCCCAGCAGGTCGCGCCGCTCCCAGTGGTCGTCGTGGTGCGCCTGCGCACGCACATTGGACCCACGAGGGACACAGCCTCCTTCAGCCTTTGCCTGGGCCAGCGTCAAATCGTGATGCAGGGCGCGTCTCTCTGACGAGTGTGGGTGGGATGCAGGTGGTGCGGCCTCTCACGTGGACGGCGGGCGCCAGCTTGGTCCCCTCTCCCATGTACTGCTCAATGGTCTGCTGCCACTTGTCCATGCCCATGGCCTCCACCAGCCACATGAGCCGCGCCTGCTGCCGGTCGGCGCGCGGCCCAAAGTCCCTGCGTGCACCAGGACAGGGAGGTGAGCCGCACAGGCAGGTGAGCCGCGCGCCGCGACTTGAAGACCGCTGGCGAGGGCATCGCGCAGCTGTGCTGAGGTGGCTGCGCCAGCGTGGGACGGGCCCGGCTGCCCATCCCGGCCCTCATCCAGGGCGCAGTGCTGGCCAGTGCGAGGGTCAGGGTCGCGCGGCGCGGCGGCAGAGAGGCCCCCGTGGCGAGGCGCACCTGAAGACTCGGAGGAGCGCGTCGGTGAAGGGGATGAGCTGCTCCTGCGTGACGCTGAAGGGCGCCGGGATGGACTTGACGTTGCGCTTGAGGCTAAAGTACCCGCCCACCATGAGGTTGTACACCACCTGCCGATATCGCAAGGCACGCCACGTGACCGCAGGGGCACAGCAGCGCTCTCAATTCCGCGGTCCTTCCCACGTCTGCAACGCGGCACCAGCAGGAGGCCGCTCCCCCGCCCACGGCAGCGCACGGAGGCGGCCATCCACCACCGCGCTGCTGTCAAGTGGGGGGTCGCTCGCCTCCCACAGCAGCACACAGCAAGCGTGGCCTCACCTCTCCGCTGTCGGGGTGGCGGATGGCCTCGAACCCCACGTCGTTGATGTGCGTGTGCGGGAAGTCGTCGCGCGTGGACGAGATGCAAATGTTGATCTTGCGCGGCAGGTTGGCCAGGTCCTCGCGGCCCACGCCGCCCTTGCCCACAATCATGTCCTGCATCTCCTGCACTCGCGCGGACGCACGCGCACACAGCAGCGCCGCAAAACTGGCGTCAGCATCTGGCCCTGGCCGCGGGCGCTCCTTCACCTGGTGCATGGCGTGCACGTGCGCCGCAGGCGCGGGTCACAACCCGTGTGGGCATGCTCCACTCACCTGGAGGATGGGGCGAGTGTCGATTAGCTCGTGCGGGTCAATGCCGGCCAGCGGGTTGCCAGTCAGGTTGCGCACGTTGTCCATGCCGCTCATGAAGCTCGTCAGCCTGCACACACGCAGCAAAGCGACGCAACAGGCGTTAGCGCTAATGCCCCACACCGCCCGCAAGCTCCCACCGCACCGCCACCCTCAGTTCCAGCACCACCACTGCACCTCTACATCACCACACTGAGGGGCTCGGCACACACCCTTCCCTAGCCAACACGCACCCGTGGTCAAAGAGCCCCTGGATGACCTTGTCGGCGTCCGTGATGGTGATGCCGCGCAGCTGGATGTTGGCGCGCGTGGTGATGTCGGCGCAGCCGTCCTTGCCGTAGGGCCGGATGGCGCTGCCCAAAAATCGCAGCTGGCGCCCATCCAGCTCGCCGTTGGGGATGCGCAGGCGCATCATGAACTTGCCCGGCGTGCGCTTGCCGCGGTGGAACAGGCCCGCCCACTTCATGCGGATGTCCACGTCGTCAAGGTTGAGGTCCTCCCACCTGCGGCACACGCACAGGTGTAGAAATGGTGGTGGGGTCGTCGACTCCCTACGCTCCCTTGCCACGCCCCAGGGGCCCCAGCGAGGGGCTGCTTTTTGAGGCTATGGTGGCGGCGCACGCACTTGGTCTGGCCTTCCCGGATGAGCTTGGCGAGCTCCGGCACCTCGGTCCACATCTTGGAGCCGCACTTTTCCACCTTGACCTTCTCAAACTTGATCTGCGCGCCGAGGTGACGGCGCCAATCATTTAGTCCATCAGCGCCCCGACCATGATCATCAGCGTCCTTGCGAAACTGGCCCTGCATCTGCGCACCTTGGACTTCAGCGCCCGCTCGCGCGCCTCGGGGGACAGGTGCTTCAGCCCGCTGACCTGCAGGGCAGGTAGGAGGAGGATCAGGACACTCCCAGGTTGCTGCTGCGACGCTCGCCTGCTGGTGCGCGTGCTCCAGTGGCGTGGTGCCTCTTCCGCGCAAAAGGTTGGCGCGCACCTGCAGGTCCAGCTCGGGCGGCGCAGCCACATTGGCGACGACGCGTTGCCTGCGCGACGCGGCCTGGCCTGCTGGTAGCAGCGCCGCCGACCCGCTGCTGTGGAGCGCGAACTGCATCTTTGCTTGATGATCAAGAGGGGTCGCGGCGAAGGGAGAGAGCACTCGCGAAGAGCTCTGGTGCAGGGGAGATGTGTGAGTTGCACGCGCACACTGGAGCGCGTTAAGTGCTCTCGATCACTTCGTGTCGTCTCTTCGCCCAGGGGTGCCTGGCCCTGCGACTCTGGACCCGTGGGCCGACGCACGTGCCTCGCCCTTTTGCCAAGGACCACCAGGCCCACGGACCACCCGGCATTGATCGCGCAGAGAGGGTCATTGCGCTGCAGAGCTGCACAGCGGCGCTTGAACACCTGGCACGTTGCAGCCTGCTGCAGCATCAAAGCGGAGAAGGGACTCTGAGGTGCCCGTGCGGCGGCCAAAGGGGCCACCCCCCCACGCCAGGGTGTGCAGACAGGCTTGGAGGCAGCAAGCAACATGGTCATCAGCAGTCGTCGAGCGCAGTCGTCGTGTTGGTGATGAAAGGTCCCGCGCCGTCGCTTGCCCACCCTAGAGCGGCACGTCCTTGTCCTCGAGCCCCAGCCGCTTGAGCAGCAGGTGCCACCGCTCAGGCTCCTCGTCGAAAATGTACGTCATGGGCTGCACCAACACACCGCTGCCCCCCAGCTGCACACACAAGGTTGTGGCAAGGCACGTTGAGTCCTCAGCCAGGTGGGGCGGACGGTGGCAGCACACGCTGGCCGAACGGCGCCAGGCGGTGCAGGCGCGCAGCAGGGCGGCAAACGCCGCGGCAAGAGTGAGCTCCCGCACTGCAATCCCAGTGGTGGGATGCACTGGCGGAGCGGCGCACCTTTTGCAGCTCCTTGACGGCGCGGTAGAGCTGCTTCTTGCGCACGCAAATGGTGGCGGCGTAGTAGTTGAGCTGCGCCGCGTTGCCGTTGCCGTTGCCCTTGCTCGTCAGGTTGTACACCGAGCTGATGGTGGGGCCCTGCATGGTGGTGTGGGCGAGCCACGCAGCCGGCAGCATGAGGCCCCACCACCACCCATCCCTGATCACGAGATGGGCACCAAGCCTTCAGCCTGCCCTTCCGGGCCTGGCTACGCTGCTCCCTGGACGCGCGCCCGCTGCGTGGCAATGCGCAAGGCCAGCGGTGTGCCAGGGGCCCTCCCACACACCTGCAGGCCCTGCAGCCCGGGCGCCAGCAGCAGCAGCGAGGCCACCGCCTCTGGCGACTCGCCGCGCATGTTGGCAATCACCGAGTAAAACTGCTCGGCCTTGAGGTGCGCGTCAAAGCGCTCGATGAGCTCGTGCACCACCTGCGGTCAGGGCACACGCGGCACGGCGGCGGTGGGAGCACGTCCCAGTGTGCAGCCTCACGCATCGCAAGACGCCTGCACATCCCGGCGCCGTGTGGGTGCGTCCTCTGCGTCACCGCTCCATCCCGTCGAGGAGTCGTCCCTCGTCCCCAGGCGCTGTCCCTGGGCACTCCCGGCCCTCCCCGCCCGCAAGCTGCTGATACAGCGGCTGTCGTGCACCTCGCCGCGCTGGCGCCTGCGCACCCATGGAGCCGCCCGGGCGCTCCACAGCTGAATCACCCCGCCTGCCCCGCTGGCCCTCCCGCGCACTCACCCTGAGCAGGCCCGGGCGCTCGAGCAGCGACCTCTTGTTGGCCACCAGGATGCCCTGGCTCTCCAGGATGGTGCCGCCCTCAATCTCCTTGAGGTTGTTCTCGCGCAGCGTCACGCCCGTCGACACCTACGTGACGCGGCACACACAGTAGCGCCCACACACCTGGAGCTGCGGCACACCAGCGCTGGCGTGGGGCACGCACACCGCTGCAGGCCCCCAGGCGCCAGCGCGTCAAGCTCTGCAGCACGTCACACGAGACCACAGGCCCGCGCCTCCCCCAAACAGCGCAGGTGTGTGCACCACCGCGCGCACCAGGTCCAAGATGATGTCTGCCGAGCCCATGGCGGGTGCCGCCTCGAGCGCGCCGTCGGCGCTCAGCAGCACCACGTGCGGGAAGCCGTTCTCGCGGAAGAACTTGCGCGCAATGTTGTGGTACCTGCGGCCGGCGAGGCGCCAAGCAGGGGCCAAGGCGCTCAAAGAGACCCCGCCCACGCTGGCACGCTGCACGTCCCCACGCTGAGTCGACCGACTAGCAGCAGCGCCCGTACACCAGTCGTCAACCCCCGCCGCATTCAC